>Ga0209611_10000392_pt1 | contig 62954 bp, 30 predicted proteins | sample S1TSphgellanicum_3_FD_187693 | JGI IMG/M metagenome (GOLD analysis project Ga0209611, IMG submission 187693) | Host-associated microbial communities from peat moss isolated from Minnesota, USA - S1T2_Fc - Sphagnum magellanicum MG (SPAdes) (version 2) | ecosystem: Host-associated > Plants > Peat...
TTCTTTGGTTTTCCTTGTTTTTTCTTTTTTTTCCCCCCTGTTTTGTGTAGCTTTGTTTAAGGTCTTCATGATCTCTTGGTTTTTTCTTTCTCTCTTTTTGTTTTTATCTTGTGTCTTTACTTGAGATTTTTGTGGTCTCTTTATTCTTCTTTTGGTTTTGTTTTTCTTTCTTTCTTTTGTCTTTGTGTGTGTGGAGCTGTGGAAGAGGAGGATAGGAGCAACAAAAAAAAGGGAGGAGAGAGACAAAAAAAGGGAGGAGAGAGAGGAAGAGCAGTAACTAGAAGAGATGAGTCTCTTACAATCTAGCCCCTTCAAACCAACAATGGTAGTAGAGGTTTGTTGCCATCGCCATGAGCTCTTGATTGCAATAAAGGTTTGTTATCTTCACCAAGATTTTTAAATTTTTGTTTAAATTTTTATTTATTTATTTATTTCTCTTATTTCTTTTTCGCTTTCAGTTTTTTTTCCTATTTTTTTGCTGGTTTTTTTTTTAATCCTTTTTCTTGGCATTTCAAAAAAATTTGAATTTTTTTCTTTCTTTATCTTTTTTTCTTGTTTTTTATATTTTCTTATCAGTAATTTTTAAATTCTGGTTTTATATTTCTTTTTTAAAAATTCTGTACCTTTTTAAAATTTATTTCTATCTTGTTCATTTTTTGTTTCTGGTTTTTTCTGGTTTTTTTGTAATTTTTCTTAATATTGGTTTTTTGGGTTTTAAAATATCTATTTTTCTTGTTTTTGATTTTTTTTGTAATTTTTGAAAATCTTATTTATCTCTATTTTTTCTTGTTGGTTTTCTTTTTCCCCTTCTTTTGGCTTTCTCAATACTGTTTTTGGGGTTAATTTTAATTGTTCTTTTTGTTTATGTTTTGTGTGTGTGTGGGAAAAGGTAAACCCCTCCTTTGTGTGTTGGGCAATTGCTCGAATAAAGACCCATGCCACATGCGAGTGGGATCACTTGTGGAATGATTGACTATGAAACCAACACCAATGCCCACATTGGTAAGAGTTGTTTCTTTCAAATTGTTCACTTTATTAGGCATTCCAACATGGGGTGTGGGGTATCCTCCCCATGTAATGACCAAATTAAAGAAGGATGAGAATCTTGCCAGTTTAATTTGGGTTAGCAGGGTCTCTTATGCAAAGGGCCTTAGAAATGTTTGGGATAGTCAAAATTGGACAAGATTTTCATCCAAAAAGGAGCATGAAAAAGATATCATTTGACTTGTGAATCACCATGAATTAGAGATGATTCATGGGCCAGTAAATTCCATCACATTCAAGTTTCACTTCAAATTTGCATTATGCTTCAAACATGTGTTTTCAAAATTATACTCATTGGTTTGAGTGTATGTCCACTTTAGGATTCGAGGTACCACCAAGGAGGCCTTCATAGTTGATTTGGTGAAGATAATTTTGGCAAACTAGCAATTATACACCTGACAATATGTTCAATTTGCACAAAATGCAATGGCACACTATCAGAGTGCAAGTGAATTATAATTGAAATCTATTAGTGAGAGTTATAGTGATAATTGAGGGTGAAAGCAATTAGCTTGACATTCCATTTTTGGACTAATACACATTTTGTACCATGCATATGGCATCCATGAATTTTCCATGCCGCATTTTTGTAGATTAATTTAACCTCCATGGATATAGCCCATTGGCATTGAAAATGAATGTACGTAAAGATATCTACTTATAAAATTTTTGGATTTTATTTGTTTAGAAACTCGTTTGTTAAGATCCATATATATTGTACGTGTATATTGCATTGAACAAAAAATTGATTAGATGTATTGCTAATACATGAGGATATTGCAATTATAGTTTAAACATTTGTGGAAGTTGCATTGAAACTTAAAGGCATGATTTTGTGCAATACCTTCATCGTAAAAACAATCCCCTATTTCATAATTAGAATTTTGAAATAGTTTATATATGCATGATGAGGGCATTGCATTTATACTTTTGTTATGTAATGCCCTTGGGATAAGACAAAACATATTCATTCCATCAACCTTATCCTTAAACTTAATATACCCATAATGATATTACATAGGCTTTGATCGTTTTTTGGTCCATGCAATACCCTAAACCCTAAACTTAACCTTAATACACCCAAGATGGTATTGTATAACCCTAATAAGAATAATTTAAACCAAATAAAGGTATTGCAATTGAACTAGATTTCTTTACCTTAGTATTATGTGAGGCCACAATGAAATATTAATGAACACCCATATTTGGTATTGCATATAGGGTCAACATAAGTTATTTCCAATATGTTTTTAGGGTATTGCATTGTTGAAATAGATAAAATGAAATAATTTCAATTGGCGTAAGGGTATTATGAAACACCAAAATGATCCAAAGGATATGCATTACCTTAATGAGGGTAATGTAGATGTGGATATGGTTGGATATGATATTTGTATTTTGTTCTTGGGGTATTGCATCACCCTAATGAAAGTAATGCATGTGTGAATTGGTTGGATATGATATTGTCAATGTGTCTACATGGTATTGCATTGTTCAATTAGATGATATGAAATATAACCTAGGCATGAGGGTATTGCATAACAACAAAATAATCCATTACATTTGGATTACTTTGATGAGGGTAATACATGTGTGAATTGGGTTGGATATTATTTTGTCAATGTGTCCATAAGGTATTGCATGGATGAAATAAATGAAATAAAATAGTTACAATTAGGCTTACTTGTTTATTGCAAAACAATAAAATGATCTAGTGCATTTGGATTACCTTGATGAGGGTAATGCATATGGGCATTAGGTTGGATATGTTATTTCCAATGTGTCCTTGGGGTATTGCACTGTTCAATTAGATGCGATGAAAGTAATTTAATAGGATTGAAGGTATTACATTATAGTAAATTTGTTGTGCTCATGCATTAGTCTAATGACAGTATTGAAAAAAGAAATAAGGTGCAATATGATATTTTCCCTTTGCCCTAACAGTATTGCATTTCAATAAAATCATTTATTGAGTGTGCATTACCTTTATGAGGGCAATGTGACAATTAATTAATTTGCAAGTTATGCTAAGGGTATGACATGAGTTTGAAATCTAATAATTATGAGGAAGTTCAATAAGGGTATTACAAGAATGATTGCATCAATGGATTGATGTGGTTTGAATAAAGATATCAAGTTCATTTGCAATACCTTCATATGTGATTTAATTGTTGAGTTTTATAAGGCTATAGAAAAGAAATCTAGTTTAGTTACAATACCTTTAGTTGGGTCATTGCAACATTGTTTTCCATAGTAATAAAGTTACATCGTGTAATAGCTAGGGAGGCAGGAAAGAAGGAAAACGAAATAACCTACTTGGTATATTGCAATACCTCCATTGACCTACATCGTCATTGCCTTGGTGGAGATTTAGTGCATAGGTACATAGGTAGATAGGTTGATGGGAAGGTAGGTAGATGGGTGGGTAGGTGGGCAAGTAGGTAGGTAGGTGGGGGAAGGAGGGTAGGGTGCATAGGTAATAGTTTAAAGGTAGGTAGGTAGGTGAGACTTGGGCGGGTGTGGGGGGTGAAGAATAAAAAAATTCCCAAAAAAAAAACCAACCTAGGTTGAGGAAATGGGAAAAAAAAATCAACTTGAGTTCACCACCTTGGTTAGCCCAAGGACAAGGAGGGACAAAAAAAGTGCACCCATGAATGCACCATCCATCCACATTGGTGCACTGGTAGGTGCTAGTTCACTCTAGCCCTTCAATTCTAGGTTTTATTACATGTGAAGCCTTGTTTTAATTTCTCTTTTTAAATTTTTTTATTGTATTAGCAATTATATTAAAATGGGCAATTCTTTTTGTAACATTCCAGAGAAAAAAATATGTTGAGTAATAGGTTCTCTAATTACACTAAAATCATTTGAAAATTTATTTACCAATGTTGGTCTAGTTTTCAGTTAGGTTTGAGTCTGGGTCTACATGGACCTAAACTTGCTTTATAACTGGATCTAACAAGTTTAATTGGACTTGAACTCAGCCTTAGAACTGGATTGATGGGGTCTATGTGAACCTAGACCTACTATCAAATTAGACTTGTTGGGTTTTATATGCCTTTATAAGGGGTCCAAATCATGGGGTCCTAGGTTTAAGGTTTTTAGGTTTTTAGGTCCTAGGAGATTGTCTAACAAATCTTGAAATTGTTTTGGACATGAAAAGATGTAAAGTAGTTATAACTTATGATTTCTTTTACTTAGGAGCTTCAAGAAGACACTCAAGCTACAAAGGTAAATGAACATCCAAATGGCAAGTCGGGGCAAAGGCTTTTCCAATCTGGTGGAATTAAAGCATAAGGACATTGAGAAAGTGGAAACACATTTTGGGTACATTGAGAACGCAAATCAATGAGTTTTTCGCCACCCTAAAACATCATAAAATTGAAATTAAGAAAACATTGAGGATATAGATCAATGAGTTCTTGGCATTTTGCATTGAAATTGGAATATTTTGTTGAACATTCCCTGTTCTTTTGAATTTTTTTTGGTTAAATTTTTTTAAAAATTGAAATAATCACCATGAAGTGTCACAATTGCCTATAGTAAGAAAGGGCACTAAAGATTTTTTACTTTCATATTTTGAATCTTGCCAAATTTGGTTAAACATACTCATGGATGATTGCCACTTAACAAACATCAGAAAATTGCAAATTTTAAAAACACCATTGTAAATCAAAGATGTTGGGCTCTTCCAAACAATAAAGCTTTCACTCACTTATCCACTTATTATTTTAAGTGCAAAGTAGTAAAACCCAAGAGAAGAACTTTGGGTTTCACTAAAAATGAACATTGATTTCAAAAGGAACCTTTCATCTTGGTTTTCTTTTTAATGGAACCTCTAATTTGGTCTTGAGACAAGTTCTTTAATTTTTCAACCTTCAATGCTAGTTATTTTCACCAAGAATTTTGAACTAGTCTAGTTTAAGACAAAGCCTATTACACATAACTAAAATGTAATTACAAGTTAAACTAACCCACTTTTTAACATAACAACAATGGCAAACACTAAATAGGTGCAATGAGTTAAAATGTAGCAACGAATTGAACACAATTATAGTACAATACAGTATAATGCCTAGTAGGAAAAAAAATTCAATTTTTTTTAAAAAACTGTACCCACACAATGGGGAATGGTTAAATTTTTTTTAAAAAATATTGTTTTCAAAGGAAAATAATTAATGCAGTGGTTAGAATCCCCCTTATAGCCCAAAGGTCTTGGGTTCAAACCTTTTCCTAAATTATCTTTCTCATCCATGAATGAAATGGATGAAAAAAAATTCCCAAGGTAAAAAGGGGTTTGAGTTGTTCTCAGGGGAATAACCATGTTCTCAAAGGAACAAGGTTTAAATTGCCCTAAAGAACAACCATGTTATAAGGGAAAAAAAGTTCCTTCTCCCCAAAGACATGATTATTCCTTGGGAAAAAAAGGTTTAAGTTGTTCCTCAAGGCAATTTAAGTTCTTTCTCCTAGGGACATGATTGTTCCCAAGGGAAAATCCAACTTCCATGGGGAACAATGAATTTCCCTCAGGGAAATGCTTAAGTTCTCTAGGGAAACATATGTTCCAAGTTTTTTAACAATCATAATCATCTCATATTTGTTTTTATATAGGCTTGCAACCTATCATTGAAACGATTTTGAGGAGAACTACGACTTTGTAGATGAAAACACTTTAACCAAAATTCATATGCAAAAGTTAGATTAAACAAAGTTTCAGACACATTTGCTCCTCAGGGGAACATGGTTGCTTTTTAGGGGAATTGCTCCCTAGGAAAACATGGTTGCTCTCCAAGGGAACATAGTTTAGATTGCTCCCCCGGGGGTTAACCATGTGCTTGGGGGAGCATTTCCCTTAGGGAGCAACCTAAATTGTGTTCCCCCTTTTGAACATCTATAGTCATAAACAATTGTGACATCGAATAGGGAAAAGCAATGATGGCCATTGCACTAGATGTGGTTTCAAACAAGTTTTATGGTCCTGACCTTCCCCAAGGATTACAACATGAGTCTACCCAAGTCGGAGAGGACAAGATTCCTATGGAATAAGATGAAGTAGCTTTAGATTGATGTGCATAGCAACATTTAGGTATGGTTCTCTTCACCTCTCCTATATACAATCATAGCTATCCATTTAGTAATAAATGATGGCATGAGGTTATACCCAATTATTAAATTTTTACTGTAAAAATAAATTATATGTTTCCCACCCCTTACACATTTATTTCGTTTTATAATTGTAATATAAAGATTTATTTATAATATAATATCATACTTTTACCATTAAATTTTATTTCAACATTGTATAATGATATCTAATTTATTCACACCAATGAATATTTAAAATGGATCGTATATGAAGACTTATAATATTTTTAAAAATTTTGATATTAAAGGTTTTTATATTACCTTCAAGTATATAAAAAAAATCTTTTTGGCGAAACATCACCAGTGAAAGGAAAAAATAAAATTACTTCATTGTTTTCTTTTCCTTAGAATTGTTTTCTTAGTTTGCAAGTTCCTTTTTCCTCCCTTTCTCAGGGGTATTCATGATAATGTGAGCTAGTCTTCTTGGCATGTGATGGAGGTGAGCTCACATTTCAATCCTCTCATGTGCAAACATATCACGAAGATATGCTAGTTGTTAAGCAATTCGACTCCACTTGCATTTGGTGTTAGACTCTTCTATAAAACCTAGCTAATGAATAATCCAGTTTTTTGCACTAGTTGACAATTGTTAATTTTTTTGTAATATGTTGGATTAGTTAATAAATGGGGATTGAAGGATTTGGAATTGGATCCTATTTGCAAATCAATGGTGGATGAGTTGATAGAAGAGTTGAAATAGTTTATCATGTGTATGCTTACTCATAATTGTGATGGTGCTAGTCACATGCATGCACATAAAATTTTGACACATTGAGTTTTGAGTGTGGGTTGGAAACATTAAAATTCCCTAAGATTTTCATATTATATAACATCATGCCTAAAGTGCCACATGCACCTAGTATATATTAGGTAGTAGTAATAAAATGTGGTTCGGAAACACTAACATTCCATCAAATTTTCACACATAGCAGCATGTCTAAAGACCATTTGGTAATTGTATAAAAGTTTTGTTACAAGTCCAATATTAATCTACAAAAATTAGTTTTAGACTTAAAAACCAAAATCAGTCGGTCAATTTATAATGTAAAATTAGTATCATTTTAAATACCCATTTAAAAACTATTGGGGGTATTATTTAGTAACATTTTGCATGACAATAGGTTTTTGCATTGTACAAATTATTGATATTCTCACACTAATACTAGCTTGAAAATGCCACATTGATCTACCCTAAACCATTTATGATTTTTTGCAAGTCTAGTTGCCCCATAGACTCCTAATGAAGCATGGTGGCAAGATTGGCATGGAAATGACAATGCAAGGAAGACACAAAGAAGTTAAACACATGAGAGTGTGTGTTATTAAAGGCAAAAAGATCAATGGGTCACATAGAATAAACATTAGGAATGGATGGAAAAAGTTCAAGACAACTAATGAGTTAAAAGTAAGGGATCACCTTTCATTGAAAGTAGTTATAACAGTGAAAATTTGTAATAAGTTCTTGCATTTTGAAGGATATTAAGTTGAAGGATAACTTATTTACAACTTTTTTTCAAATCTGATTTAACACCACAATGCGCATGAAAATGGCTAAAGAAAAGTCATTGTTTTTTAAAACTTGATTACATATGAAATTTTTTCTTTTTGACCAATATTTGTGAATTAAGGGGCACCCACCAAAATAGTGGGCATTCATGTTACAATTGTGGGCATCCACAAGAAAACAATATATTAACCATGATTGACAGGTTATTAAAATTTAAGTGGCCTTTCACATCAAAATATTGAATCAAAAATGAAATATTAACCATGTAGGCTAAACTCCAGTATATTTCAAAGAACATCAATCTGGGAGAGAAGGGATAAAGAGGGATGGTTGCCATCTTGTGTTGAATTTGGAATGTTGGTCCTCTACTCAAGAATGACTTTAAGGATACTAGCTCAAAACTTAACATGAAAGGACAAAGGCAAGCCCAAAAACAAGGTTAAAAGATATGAAATTTATTGTATGACTAATGTCAAGTGGAATCATTGATTTATCACTGGCACTATAACAAATATGGGTTAATATGTTATTAGGGTTTCATAAAATTCATGAAACCTAGCTACATAAAAAGGTACTTAAGGCATGCCCATTGCCATGTGTATGACATTGGGCCTTCATGACAATCATGTATGACCCTAGTATCATTCACATGTAAATTGCCATGTCATTGCTATGTAGCAGCATGATTCATAGTGGACATTTTTTGATGGTCAAATTTCCATTAACAAAGGATATACCACAAAATAGAATCAAATTATAACCAGAGAGTGCAAATTTTATTTTATATGTGTTGAAATATATTATTACAAAATTATGTTAGATAAATTTTATGTGTAAAAATGAATAAAAATTATAATTTCAAAAAATTCCTCAACACTTGGAAAATATTTCTCATAACTATTACATGCCCCATCTATTTGACCTTTAATTTAAATGGAATAATATTCTTATGATATTACTAGCCAAAAATTAGATATGAAAATATTCTATACCAAGGATTTGGGCAAATGTTAATGATAATGACCATTTTGTTAAATTCCATAAAATTTGCATAGTTTTGAAATTGAAGGGGGTGAGAAATGTGTATGAAAAGGTCTGTTGGGATATTATAAAATTGAAGGGGCAATACTATGTGCATCAATTTTCAAGCCAATTTTCAATCCTTTTTCCATTCAGTTTGTTTTAGTTTCCTAGGATCTAAGTGAAATAACACATACTTAATTAATTTAAAACTTTACAAAACTCCAAAAATCCAAAAAATAGTTTAACAATGTTATATTTATTCAAACTTTCAATTATAAGTCACCTGGTGGACACTAGGACCTAAAGGAAAAACTAAAAAAAAGAACAAAATTTAGCCTTGTGGGTATGTCCTCAAATCTATCCCTGAAAGAAAAAATAAACTTCAAAAACAATAATATGTAGGATTGTTGATCATGATTTATTACAACAAGAGCAAGATTTGATTTGAAGAATAAAGTGCAAAACTCACATTGTATAATAAGTTTCATGCTATATGATATCAAGTTTTGAAAAAAAAAACTTCAAAGTTGTGAGTTAATTTTTTCTCTGGTGGACGAGTTGAAATCATGAATTTATGATGATGCTGATGATTTACAATTTGATGATGAAAATAACAACATGGTGCGAGTGTTACAATGTTGGTTGAGAAAATCATATATTCGACTACATGTTAAGTTAAAAACAAATATAATTATGCAAATGTTCTATTTTTCATAATTGTTAATGATTCTTTTTAAATATTAGCAACAATTATGAAAATAGAACATTAAATTTGCATAATTAAAATTTAAAAAAAATCAATATTGTAGTTCAATCTATAATTTATCTTCAGTTGTCATTGCAACATGTGCATTAAGTTGTTAGGTTGTTGGTTTTGGGAAGAATTTACAACCTTAAACTTTGAAAAGAGACAAAGTCTTGAAAAATCAGTAAAAAGTGCAAGTTATAATGTAACAATTTTGATCTTTGTTAAGTAAAATTCCTTCAAAATAAAAAAATGAAATGCAACAACATATTTAGAAAAATTGTATATACTATGGCATTCCATTTTTCTGTGTTGAAGACAAACATATATATAGACACATAGAAACCAATTAACTAATTAAACTACAACTATATATTTTAGTTTCAAATTCATATTTGAACTAATTTGAACAAAATTTTAAAATACATACAAACATAATATCCACATGAAACACACACACAAAGCAATATAAACACTTACACTCACACCCACACAAAAAATCACACCAAAATATGTACCACACACCAAAATATCTACGATGTACATGTGATGACTTACAACTTTATGTATTCTTTTCAACACACATCCAAACGATTTTAATCTTAAGAATTGTCATAATATGTAGATAAGTAGGTACACATGCCTATCGACCTGTTTTTAAATGTTCATACCTACTTATGTAAACTATAGGTAAATCAGAAATTGTCTTCATATGTAGTTAGATAGTAGGTAAATAGATAGATAAATAGAATATAGGTAGGTAGGTAGGACATAAGTAGGTAGATGGTAGGTAGGTAGGTAGGTAGGTAGGTAACACATAGGTAGGTTGATAGTAGGTAAATAAATAAGTAAATGGTAGGTAAATAGGTAGGTAGGTAGGACATATTTAAGTAAATAAATAGGTATGTGTTAGGTAAGTAGGTAGTTAGGTAGCTTAGTAAGGTACATTCACAGTATGAAAAGTTAAGGACTTTGTTGATAATCTTTAATTTTTGTAGATCCTAATTTTGAAAAATCATAATTAAATTTTTTAAACATCAAAATTAAATTGGTTTGTTACATCATGTTCTAAAATGAATGAATTTTCATCCCAAAGAAATTTGTGTAATTTCCAAGGTATTTTAATGGTTGAAAAGTAGTGGAAAAGGAGGTGTTGATAGTTGCTTTTAATTTCATCCATTCTTAATCAAATGTTAATGTTAACCATTCATCTTCCAAATTTATGGAAAATCATAAATGGATGAGCTTAAGAGCATGGCATGAAAATCATGCCCTTAATTGTCCTTATGTGGATGTGTTTTTATTATTTTTAAACATGTTTATCACCTTTAAACAATCAAAATTAAAAAAACTTCCTTAAAAGCAAAATATTTTCTTTTGTTTAAAGAAAGGCAAGGTTACATTTTCATGTAAAATTATATGTAATTTAAGGCCAATTGCAAATTTGGTGTATACACTACATGGGCAAAATTTGAATATAATGATTAACATTATAAATTCATTGAACCTAATGTAGAATGAAAATTGAAGGTCTGAAGTAGAAATCTAGCTGTTTAATAAAAAGTAAAGTGAATTCCATCCAATACCCACTCCAGAATATTAGGAATTAAACTTGGATTCAATGTTGTTTTACAATATGGATTGGATGTTGATGAAATCAAAAGATCATCCATCTAGAAGTTAGGGTTAGTCTAGTGCATGTCCCGAGTTTTCGTTGCTCCCATTTGTAAATTTTTTCTTTCACTTCAAAGTTGAAGCAACATGGAAGCATTAATGTTTTTTAGCTCATTGCTTTGTGAGCTTTGTTGCTAAAGATTTGACGAGCTATCGCCATTCTTCCAATTCACAAAACTTGCATTGAAGTTCCATTGTGCCCGCTAAAGTTTTTGGCACCTACTATTCAAGTATGGATGCGCATGAGCCCACGTTCGAGCTTCAGCCGCCATCGCCTTCTACTCGCTAAAATGGTTGTTGCAAACAATTCAAATCAGACTTGAGGAGTTGTTGCAACAAGCTCACAACTTTGTGTCATTTTTCGTTTGTAAGTTTGTCTTGTAAAGATCATGAAGATTGCGTGAAAGGAAATTTGTCTAAGCATAATCATAGATTGTCAAATCATGCATGTTTAGGTCAAGTCAGAATTGTGAAGTGAATAGGTGCAAAGATGATGAAGGTATAACTAGATTTTAATTGAGGCAATCTTCAAGCCTTTGTATTAACCTTTGTTTTTTTATTTTTTGTGTTACATTTGCATTTGGTTTTAGGGCATAGTTATCTGCATCGATTAATCTCAAATCTTGATCATTAGGTTTGCATTTTTGCAAGTAATCTAAATAACTAATGGTTGTTAAGGAGAAAGAAATAGGATTGTTGTAGCAAGTATTCAAATTCACACTTGGAAAATTGGGTTTTGATACAAGAAAATTTGTGCCATTGGGGTTCAAATAAGACTCATAGCTTTGACTAGAGACAAAAAAGAAGGAAAAACTACCTCCATAAATAGACATGATTTAACTTGCACCAAATGTGGAAGAACTTGGATTTCTTTTCACAAACTTTGAGGTAGATTAGTAGGTGCAGCTCTTGAAGCCTATATTGACTGTTAGGAGCACACAACCACTGGTGATCTTTCCACATGTTTCTATAAAACAAATGTTAGAATAATTGTTTTCTCCAGTAAAAGCACTTGGGGATAACAAGCATAGGAGTTTTCCCACTTTGATGTTTCTTCCATGCTTGCACCTTTTTTTGGACTCCAAAGGGATCAACAACAAGGAGAAGCAGTGTTTTGTTGAAGCTTAACTTGGTGTGAAAGTTTTTGCATGACTTTAGGCAAGAGTGAGAGGTGTGAGTATTTGGTGGAAAAATGACAGTGAACCAATTCTGATGATCATTATTTAGGTTGTTTCCCATAGCTTCAAAAGACATAACTAGATAAGTGTATTCCTTTTGTGTGTAGGTGACATGTTCCTCAATGGCATTTGTTTTCAATGGTTATGAATTCAAAGACATGTGCATTAGTTTAGGGTTTAAGAATGTTAGAAGATGGCAAGCATGTTTGTGAATGAAGATCTAGAATATTTTAAATGTAACTTGTAGTTGTGATTTGTTGATGTCTTTGTGGGGGTAGTTTGATTAATATCCAGATGCAACTGTGGGAGTGCAGGAGATGTGGTCACACAACCCACATGTACTGACATGTAATGGTAGTTCAAGCAATGGAAATGCTTTGAAGAATACAACACAAATTGAAGGTATGCAAGCACATTCTATTACTTTATGTTGTGACTTCTATGATTATTGTTTAGGATTGTTACATGCATGTACATGATAAAGAAAAACTTGAATCTTGCTTGTTGTAATTGCCTATGCATTACCTGCTACCTGGTTATTTGCTATTGAATTACAAATTCTATAGCACATTCATGGAATTCTTTTAAACATGGGTGTATGAGTTAGCTTTTGATGTGATGCTCTTTGTCAAGGACTGAAATAGGAATGTCACTCAATTGTACAAGCCACACATTGAAAACTCTGATTTGTTAGAACTAAGGTTTCATTTACTCTAGGTCATGGAATACCCACCAATTTTTTGATTTGTACCTAATATTCTACAAGACCAAAATGGCCATAAGTAATTTGCAGCATTCCATTTTTTGAAATGCCTCAAAAACATGCTTTTTTTTTCCCCCATGATATCTGCTGGGTATGACGGAAACAAGAAAAACAACGATAGGCATTTTGATAGGCAAAATGCCTGCCATTGCAGCCATTCCGTAAGGGTATATATAAATACACTACCAAAAAATGAGCAGGGCTTTTACAAGTGATGATTTTGTGCTAGGTGATGGCCATTGCGAGAACTTGGCCGGCCAACTGCCAATAGTGAAGAGGAGCCAGGGTCTGACCAATAGCCATTATATGATGTAATTGGCACTCACAAGAGTTTCTGCCACATTTGTTACTTAGGAACTTTGTGGACTGTTTTGCTAGACTTCACAACATTTTATGCGTCAGTTGAACGCAATTAGAAGAGCACTTGACCCTAAGAAGCTTAGGGTGAAGGGCAGAATCTCTCCTGACTGACAATTACATACCTCCAAATCGGCCAAGGCCCAACCCAATCTAGTATGTAACGTAGCTGGCATGGATTATTCTGGAATGTTACATTTTGATGGAACATTTGAGCTGATTGCCATGGATCTTCTCTAGTGCACCATTTACAAAATAATAATCTGCTAACTCAAAGTTCCTAGTTTGGGATTATTTGCTCGAAGAATGAATGCCTAAGGAAGTGGAAAAATAACCCATAACTTAACAGCTGGTTACATTTTCCCCACCTGTGTTACTCTCATTGCCCTTAATAGGTACCCATTCTGTTAGGCAGGGGTATTAACGCCGGCCTTCTGACCATTTTGCTGTTTTTCTTTCTGTTCCCAATTGGTTCTCATCAAGTTCCCAAAAGGACCTTAAGTTTCCATTGTGTTCCCTAATATGTTCCCAATAGCACCACACTTTTATCCCATACAATTTGGCCAAAGTTGAACTTTCATATATATATATATGTATATATATACAAAATATGTGAGTCAGTGTTTCAAAAAACTTGATGATGGGCCAATCAATGTGGCTCATTAAAAAAGCCCCAAAAAACCAAAAAAGCTTTAATAGAAGTAACAATAAGTACCACTAACGTACCCATCAATAATTATGTATTTTCTGTTGTAATAATTCAATTTAATGATCATGTTTTATAAATATAAATTTTATAATCCATGTAATAAATAGTTATGGTTGTTTGTTCGTGTTGTTCATATTCCAAGCTTAACTACCTCTAGTCTTTCTCCTATTGACTTACATGGATACGAAAAGGAAAATTAACATGTCTGTTTTTACATCCATGTTATGTACATATTAAAATAATATAATAACCCACTTCTTTCAAGCCTATTTAAAAATGCACATTTATGTGGATCTTCAAGATCTGACATAAATAATGATGAAGTATTGGGAATCATTTGGGAATGTATTCAACTAGAAAGAAAAAGAAAAAAGAGGGGGGATTCTACTGGAACCTTGCCCTTTGGGAATCGTTTGGGAACATACCTAGGTGTATCATAATTTAGAAATGATAGTTCAAAAATAGTTGTAAAGGTTTTCCTTTTTTTTCCATGTAGGTGGGTTACTAAGGGAGAGGAATGAGGTAGCTAGGCTATGTAGTTATTTAAGCAGATGGCATAGAACATACATACAGGATGACAAGAATTTTGAAACCATAAACTCAAGATAAATCCAAAGAATACACTTAATCAAGCATGATAGAAAGGGTTTTAACAACAAATTTTTTATTTTTTTTCCTCACACTTGCGCACCATGTTTTTTGCAATTTTGTGACGTAGTAGCCAAAGTAGCAATCATTGCACAAGAAGATTTAGCCAACTTTGGCTATACACCAGTATGAAAGTACCCCAAAAAAATGCTTTCATATTTTGGCTACTTCCTGGGAGCTGTTGTAGAAATCTGGAAATCTTTTTTTTTAATCGAAATTTGGCAAAGTAGGCCCAATTTTTTTTTCCAAAAAAATCTTTTATATGAGTTGAACTAGATTTTCAGGTCCAAAAATTGTAAAAATTTACCAAAAGAAAACAATAGGCTTGAGCCCCATGTTTGGTGGCTCTCATCCCTCTTAGTAAAGTCGTTGGCATGAAACCCAAGGTTTTGCAACAAGCTAGAGAGTAGAGTAATTTGAGTAGAACTTAAAAACTCCCTTCCCATAGTTCTGCTGTTAATTGTTGTGGGGCAAAAATAATGGTTTTTTTGGGGCCCTTGTGCTGTTGAATAGGCTACAACAATGTGCCTTTCGGCGGATGTGGGGGCTTTGTGACACTGTTTTTTTTGGAAGTCACTCATCTCAAGAATATCTACTTTGAGAATGTCTTAAAGTGTACATATTAACTTCCAATTTCAGATTGGATCCCCTGTGTTGTTGGCCAGTTGCTGGGCCCACAGAAGTTACCGTACTAAGGTTGCCTGATCTTGTTTGAACCAGGTTTACTTTCTGACTTTTGTGTTCATATACTAAAGTTATTCCCTTTTGTTTAATTTGGTGGATTTTCTGGTCTGGTGTACGTGTTGCAATTAAATTGAGGTAAATTGATTACATGCTTAATTTTTTATAAGTTGGGTTCATGTGATTTCATGTCAAGTTACGGACCTACCATTTTCAACCTTGCCTACCAAGGCAAGGATATTGTGTTTAGATTCATTATAAAGTATAGTAGCCTAAGGGATTTTGGCCCCTAGGTAATAGGTCTATTTTTACATGAGGATTTTTGAAAGATGATATTTTGGCTTGTGTTGAAACTTGGGATTTAGTTATGGAGAATTTAGACTACCACTACTGTACCACCTTTTTTGGACAGAAAACACTCGAAAACACCTAGGAGCTACTAGACGTTTTTTGGATGGGAATTGCTAGAAAACGCCCAGTGGCTATTAGGCGTTTTTTGGATGGTAAATCGTACAAAATGCCTTGCGGTCGCCAAGCATTCCCCTTGATATAAAATGCAAGAAAACACATGGCAGTCACTAGGTGTTTTCTACATAAAAAATGCTAAAAAACGCCTCATGATAGCCTAGCGTTTTCTACATCGAAAATGTTAGAAAATGCTTTGCAATTGCCAAGCGTTTTCTGCATAAAAAATGCTAGGAAATGCTTGGTGGTCATTAGGCGTTCTTTGCATAAAAAATGCTAGAAAACACTTAACGATTGCTAAGCATTTTCAAGATAAAAAATGATAGAAAATGCTTGGCGGTTGCTACACATTTTGTGAATTGGAAATGTTAAAAAACAGATTGTGGTCAGCAAGTGTTTTCATGATCAGAAATGGTAGAAAACACTTGGTGACCGCTTGAGGTTTTTTTGATCAGCAATTTTAAAAAACCCCTTAATGCCACAAGGCATTTTTTAGAATATAAATCATAGAAAATGCTTGGTGGCCACCAATCATGTTTTGGGTTTGAGATCATAGAAAACACTTAGCAACCACTAGGCATTTTCTAGATCGAAAATCGTAGAAAATGCATGGTGGTCACTAAACATTTTTTGGATCAATGAAAAGTGGCAAACCCAGAGAACATTTTTGCATAGTATACAGGGTGTTAAGGCGTTTGGTGGTTGCTAGGCATTTTTATGTAGTATTGTTAGGTGCAAAAACATGTGTCAACCCCTAGGTGTTTCTACATAGTAATGTTAGCTTGTAATGGGAAAGTTGTAGAACATATGTTATTGTTAAAATTCTGATCCTTGATTGATGCACCCTCAATTCTTTTGGTGGACTCAACTATGAGTCCAAAAGGTGAAAACAACGGAAGGACAAGGAGTTGAGGCATGTTCCTTGGTTCGTAGCATTTCAAGGGTAGAGGGGCTTGCTGGAGCTCAAGGATGGGGATTAGGAAGAATGATAAGCAAGTCAATTACTCACACGAACCTGCACAAATTAAACAACAAGTTGGTTAGTGCATAATTGGAGCACCTTTGGTGCACAGACAAACCATGGATAAACATGGACTCGCAAGATTCACCACAATTCGAACTTGGGGGAAGCCACCACCTTCCCCTTTATATTATTCTTTGTGCCAAGCCATGGGGCTAGCACCCAAATGTCATTTTGTCTCAGGACTCCCAAATTGGGAGTCATGAAATTTCGAAAATTAGGACTTTTGCGACTTTGGAGGCCCATAACTTTCTGAGGACCTTTAATTGAGATGAGGTCTGAAGCAAAATTGTAGTCCTCGTCTAGAGTTTTTCAACATTATGTGACACGCCATTTGCATGCAAATAAATCAAGGCGATTCTTGACTTTTAGTGGTTGGGAGTCAAATTGGCAATTTGATTCTTAGCCCTTCTTTTGGCCATAACTTATGTTTTAAGTATTCAAATGGATCATGCGAGCCCATTTTATACATCTACATTCCAAGTTTCAATGATATAAGGAACTCATCAATCCATTAAATTTTGACCCTTGTAATCGCCCTCTGAAAATTTGGGAATCCATTGGGACTCTAACTCCCAAAGTGGGAGTTCACTTGGGAATGTGGGGGTTCATTCCCTCACACTCTCTTACACTCCCGGGAGCATGAAATGTGACTCCCGGGCTTCACTGTTGGCTTGCACCTTTGTAAGCCCTTGCTTTGGTCGTGAGCCCAAGGCTAAGGTTGCGACATTAATCTAATGTCATATTTCATTTGTTCTTGGCTTAACATGATATGGATAACAAATTCATATTTGGTAATTTTGTTAGCATTTGGGATGCGGATGAAAATGAAAAGGTGAAGATTGGGTAATATTGTTGAGGATTTGCGTAATGAGAAATTACGTGGTGAAATGATTTATATTTATGAGGATGGTGTGGAAGGGTCCGTTGGGGAGTCTAGGTTTGATTCCATGAGCGAGGAAAGAAGTGAAAAGAATATTATGGAAGGCAATGAAGAGGCTAATAACAAGGAAAATTTTGAATGAAATAAGGAGGACTATAACTAGGGGAATGCACATGTGAGTGATGACATAGTGCATGGCCATGGTGTGAGAGGGAAAAATTCAGATAGAGTGGGAAATTGTCAGTTTGAATGGCAAGGAATTAAATGTGATCTTGTAAAGGTTTTCCTTGCAAAAGGTCGTGTGGTTACATGCGACCCACATGAAGTAGTTCTTGATGATCAGCTTGGGGAGGAACATGTTGGGCTTTGCATCTTGTATTGTCCTGTGATTATGTCAAAAGTGATGACCATTTGGAAATGGTTGTTGGTTCAGATAATTCTTGATGGGTACCCTTTCATAAAGCATCTAATTTCATTCAATGAAACCCACATACCATATGTTCATGATGTGGGAGTAGTTGGTGTAAAGAAAAAGAAATATTCTTTTCATAAGAGGAAGCGAAATATAGCTGATTTTGAAGGTTCCATTTTTAAAATTGAAAAAATGTTGTCAAAGGAGTCTGTGCGTAATGTGGGTGCGGCAGAGTCTTGCGCCATGAATTGTTGTCAACATTTTCCTTGTGAAAACACCTTATTGTTGAGACAAAAGTTTTGGAGTTTGTCATTTGAAGATTACAAAACCTACGGTTTGGATATTCCAAGAAAATTGCATACAAGGGGAGTTGGAAGTGGACGAAAGTTTATCACTATTCAAGGTTTAGACATCTATGAAACTACTTGGTACCAAATCATTGGTCTCTCCAGGTCGACATATATGTTGAACAAATCAGATAACAAGCGAGGTTGTTGGTTTCTACCGCATGGGAATAAAGGTACACATAAATTATGTATGTCAACCTAATAAGCGGAGTCCAATGTTCAATCATTGATTCAGTTGTCTACGGATATGATGCCACATCAAATGAAAGGGAATGGAAATGGTAAACAAGATGTGTGACATCTTTTGTTTGAAACATGGAAGAATCTATAGGAATGTAGTGATTAGGTGAATTATATGGAACAACCAACATTTTTTGTTCCTATTTAGTGACAAATGCCTAGCGGCCGTTGGGTGTTTCTCGTGAAAAAATATTGTTTGAGAAATTGAAATGTATTTTTGAATGTATATTTGAGGGGGTGTTTGCACATTATGATGACTTTATATGGACATCACAATGGTAGTTTTTCATGTATTATTTAAGTATAAGAAAATAAATAAAATAAGATCCATTGAAATAATAAAAAAGGGAATCATTTATCTAAAGCTATCATAATCAACCTTTCAAAAATGAAAAAATCAAATCAAAATCGTGGATAACCAATAAGTAATGGACTTTTGAATTTTGCACACATTTTTTGTCGCACTTGCAAAATTCATGGATATAGATTTTTATTTTACAATGTGTTAATCTTATGTGTTTGAAACTTTGAGACATTTGATGAATTATGTTTAAGAAACTAAAGATCCATTGAATGAATGGAATGTGATTTTAATTTATTATGTTATGGAATTTTTAAAATTCTAAAAATTATAATTATTTTAAAAGCTTTTTTAAGCATTTAAAAATAATTATTTTTATAAATAATTTCTGTTGAGACATTTTTTATATGTCTTATAACATCATGATTTAAAATTGGAAATGTAAAAAAATGTTATTTTCAATATCATCTAAATATTCATATTTTAAACTAGTTTTCAACTACACTAAAAAAAGGACTTTGAAAACGGACTCTAATCTACTGAAGTTGTGACACCCTAGTGTGCTTTTGCCCAAGGGTATATCATGGAGAGCCTAATATTTTATTTTATTTTTGTATTTGTGGGTTGGTAGAAAAACAAGGAATTAAACATTGGAGGTATTTTTCAATCTACTATGAGTAGGTTGAGGAAAAGACACCATTTGAATGTTGATGTGTGAAAGTGGGGGTTTGTGTTTGTGAAATGCATTGTTTGTGAATCCTTGAAGGATTTGATATCCAAATTGGGAAAGAATAACAATGAGGCTCTAAAGTATGAGGCAAAGCTAAAAAAACATATCTTACACCAATAATCATGTAAAAACTTATACCATACTTGGAGGATAGAATCAGTGCGATTGAAAGATGATTTCCTATGCATTATTCATGACAAGATGGACCATGTAAAAATTGCGCTTCCAAGGTTGCGAATGTGCAACAAAATGATATTTGGCCTTGGACAATTGCCCATTACCCTCACAAAAATGATAACACATGGTCATGGGGATGAAATATATGCACAATATTCTAATAAGTTGTGGCCAAATGATCCCAATTTTAGAATCAAAATTATTATTTGAACACCCCTCACAGAACTCATTCTTTGCACGTATGTTGCAAGGGAAATTGCGTTGCATATGCAAATTACACACTTCAAATCAAATTGTTGGTCCAAAGCTTTTGCTAAGAAATTTGTTGCTCCAAATGGATAGTTTTGTTAAAGACAATAAGAATCAACATTTGTTAACGTTTTTATCATTGTTAATGGCGAAGGATGTGCTTGAGGAGGTCAAATTGGAATTTCTTGTAGTTAACCATACACATGAGGATATAGATGGATGTTTTGGCTATTTGTCAAAAAAGTTGAGAGAGGAAAATAACTACATTTTAGCAGATTTGATGAGAGCTTTCATGATCTCATAGGAAAACCGTTCATTCTTCAATTGATTCAAGAAATTCCAAATTTTTAATCTTGGGTCTTATGTTATTTGAAGGATGTCCCTAAAACGTTGGTAGGGCATATTGATATGCATATGTTTAGATTTTTTGTTGATTTGTTAGGTTGGGCGATGATGTAATACAAAGTTACCCCCCACAAATCCTATCTATAATCCAATAGATGGGCTTTTGATTAGGTTATGGAAATCTAATCCAAATAGTTCACCAAAATTACCTATTGGAGTTCCAAGCCTTATTTTATAATGCCCAATTTGGGGTAATGATGCATTGAAGTCAATGGAGAGAGAAAAGTTTCTAAGTTCTAAACTATCCAAATACGTGGATTTTTGGAAGGTGGGCATTGCATAAAGTTCCACATATGAAATGAAGATGAAGCCATACGTGGAATATTAGGAAGATGTTTTGTTGCATTTGTCAATACCAATACCACCTCAAAATACAACTCTTTTAGAGGGCTTCTAGCCTTTAAGCAACTGGAGGTTTCACTATGTTGTCAACCCTGATGGACGTTGTTGATCCAGAAGATCCAATTCGAGATCCTTATTGTGGGCCAAAGAATATGAGACCTTTAACTGCATACACGCCATTTAGAGATCTTAATGTTGGAGATTTTGTGTTCGTGAGATCGCATGATCCTAATCTTGTTCCTCTTTTGATGGGAAGAGCAGAGGGTGATGTTATCAAGGATGAAGAAAGTGAATATTTTAAAATGGTGAGAGTTCAATGGTGGGTTCTTGTGAAGAAAGGATCAAATTTGGATGAATGACATCTATATGAAGACTATTGGAATGGGAAGTGGAAATGTAATTTGGTAGATCCAAAATAATGGATTGACATTTCAGCTATTTTTTTCTCTTTCCCTACTTGAAAAAATACAACAAAAAAAAGTCAAATCAATATTCTTGCTACTTATGCTAATAGAGCTAAAGTTAATCTTGATGTTGCTAATGCTTCAACCAATTTGTGAAGGATGTTGGTGACATTGATTAAATTATATTTGTAATTTTTCAATGTCTTTTGTATAATTATATTGATTGGATTGATGTTTTAAATTTTTTTTGCAATTTTTCTATTGTATGGTTTAATAAAAATATTTTTATGCTGAAATTTATCCATGTATGTGATTCTTGAAGAATAATTATTAATAATCTATTTTGTTCCACCTGATCCCTAATCTTTGGTGGCCACCAAGTATCAACTTTCTTACATGGTATGTAAAGCCCCAAAAATAATGGATTTGTTATAACATGAATAATAAAATTGCATTTTAAGGTGAAATAATTTATAATAAACAAAAATAACTTAAGGTGAAATAACTTTCAATAGTCAAAAGTAATTTATAATAACTACAAGTAGTCTAAATTGAAATAATTTACAATAGCCAAAAACAACATAAATTTTTTTAAAAAAAACTTACAATAACTGAAAATAGCCTAAGGTGAAATAAGTTAAAATAGCCAAAAGTAATTTATAATAACTATAAATAGTCTAAATTGAAATAATTTACAATAGCCAAAAATAACATAGAATAACAAAAATGTTTTGTTTAAATGATTTTAAACTTTCAAAAGGAAATAAATATAATTATGTACATTATTGAATATTTTTAAAAAGTAAATTCGAATAATTTCATTTGAATAAAATTTCAATAAAATATGAATTTTCAAAGTTTATGTTTTTTTAATGTTTAAAATGAAGTATTTGATAAATAAAATGTAATGTAACATATTATCACAACAAGTGTGGTGGCTTGATGGTAAGGGTGTTTGCCCCCATTCCAAAGGTCAAGGGATCAAACCTCATGGGTGGTGTTGTGTGTGGTCACCAATGATCTATTGACTAAACATTTTCCCAAATATTTTCCTATCGAATTCCTAAGTAGGTGCCTAGGTTGATTACATGGCCTACCTACCTACCCATGTTAGGTTTTTAAGCTAGCATAGGTAGTGACATGTGTCAATAAATAATAGGCTTTAAAAACCATGAAATTATCAATAATATTCTATATTAAATAATTAAAATTTAATTAATTTCCATACTGGTTAGTTAATTAATTAGCAAGTGAATGGTTTGGTAAATTTGTATTTCACTTGAGAATAACCTTGTTTCACTAGGTACTAGTGAAACAAGTCATTGTCCATAGCAATTAGTCCCTATTCATTAGGGGGTTAAATAATTTCACTAGGTGAAAATGTCCAAATTCACTCAAAAATCTAATGAAACCCAGAGTGAACTAAGATGCATTTCCTAGAAGTGTATACATTTAGAATGTTTGTGCTTGGACAAGCTTGTTTTATTCATTTGATATTTCAAGATATTCAAGTTTAAAATTTGATTATCTTAGTTTTAGGTCTATGAGAATCCATTTCACAACAAATCATTCAATGTTTCCACTAGGTCTAACAAACTTAGAGCTCTTTTCTTCCACTTACAAAATAATTAACCCAATTGACTTTGCTTCTTGTAGTATGTTCATGTCCACACCATAGATAGTTTTTAAATGATGGCCTTGCACTCATGAATTGTTCCTATAAATGTTGTTTACTCAAGATGAGTGTTCTCCTATTCTTACTTCTCTGGAAGTCTTTGATCAAAAACCAATCATGGCCGAGATAACAATAGATTTTTTGTCCTTGCAAGGGATGGAGCAACAGAAGTATTGAGAATCCAAGATAAGGTCACGGCAAGACGAGCCGTTTATCATCACGATAGGTGCCAAGTGGAAGTGCAGTAATGTATGCAACTGAGGCATCCTAACAGACCGAGAGATTTGAACCTTATTCCTATATGACCCGATTGTTTTTATCAGGCATTAGCCACCTATCTTCATCGTTCGGTTGTTTTACAACATCATATGCAAAAAAGAAAACGCATCATGTTTAGAGTCTTAACGACGGACTTGGGGGGAGATAATAAAAAAAAACTTTTTTTTGTTATTTTAGAATTTCCTGCCAAAATTCCCCGTGATCGCTATAGCAATTACAAAAATAATCACAACAAAGATCCCAAAATCAAGTTAGCAATTATTACTCCACCTATTTGAGAGAAATGAATAATGCTCTAATATTTTAATTTCCTCAAGTGATTTTATCATCCAAGAATGAATCCACATCTTTGACCTTCATCACTACTACAAAATGTGGGTGTAGTTCACTAGTCCCCATTCACTAAACCAGTGAATTCAATACTTCCTCACTAGGTCCCATTCATTATAACTAATGAATTCACTCATAATCCAGTGAAATCATTTGGTGTACAAGGACACCTTTTTGTTCTAATGCATGTTGAGCCCAAAGGCCATGTCTAATAGCTTAAACATATTTCCTTCTACTACCCACATCCATTTATGTTTCCCATGCCACCTTAGTCTAAATTGTGAAATATTGTGTTAAACAACCATATATATTTTTCTCTCAATTAATTTCTAACTTTGAAATCTATAAAAAAAAATTCAACAAGTCTAGTTTTTTTGTTAACATTTTCTTCATCTCCCCATAACATCAATGAAGAATCATTTGCAAACTAGGAAATGATTTATTCATTCTTATTTTGGCATCATAATCCCCTAAGATCTTTAGCAAACATAGCTTGTTTGACCATGACATTTAGGACTTCCCACTATGAAAAAAGGTAAAAGGCAAAGGGAAAACCTTGTTTTGACTCCCTTCTTTATTTTGAATGTGGGCATATGATTTTGTTGTTTTAGGTAAATGGCAAATTATGCATCATGAAAAAATTGTCTAACCATGTCTACAAAATCTTTTGTCCTTAACTTATCCATAGTTAAGAACAAAAATTCCCAAGATACTTTTTCATATGCCTTTCAAAAAACCAACTTTAAGAAGGTTATGTTTTGTTATTGTAGATTTATTATGTACCTTTGTTAATAAGTTGTGCCTTCTTTGTATTTCAAAAAATTGATTTTTTTTTTATTGGGAGCATTTACTTGTGGCTTTCTTATTTGATAATTTATTATGTATTATCACTTGTTAGGCACTAAGCTAAATACTATATTAATTATATATGGAATTTGAAACATAATAGATTTGTTATTGTACCATTAACATGGATGGATCAAGTTGCCATTGTTAGAAATTTAGCATGTTGTCAATATATTAGATTGAAAACATTGAATTCTTTTTTTTCATTTTAATTGGGAGTTGTGTCATTTGGTTCTCATAGCTTACAATTTTTTATGTTTCACTTGGTGGCCACCAAGTGTTCAATTATATTTAAAAAAGTTTTATGGTGTATATATATTTGAAAAGTATTAGTAAAATTTGTGTGATGTTGTAGTTTTGCCAATTTGGCCTCTTTCCTTGTTTCAAATTCAAAGGGTTGAATCTTTGATGTTAGATGGGAGCACTAACATTTGGCTTTCAATCACTCATGAAAATTCATAATCTTGTTTTAAAGTTGATTTGAATGTTTCTAACATAATGTGTACATGGATCTTTTTGGAATTATTGGCTACAAAGTTGTTTTATTTGGAAATAATGTAATTGAAATATATTATAATATGACATTCACATAAAAATGATCACTAATTTGTTAATGGCCACCAGGTGGAATTCATTCCATCCACCGAGTTGTATAAAATCCTAAATAAAAAATTTAGCCCTATAATTTTCACTTGGTGCGCACCAGGCAAAATATTCTTTTCATCATAATATATTAATTTTGAAATTAGCATAATATTATATTGGCATGAAATTGGTATGAATTCTTTTGAGACAAAATGTTTTTGTGAATGTTATTCTTGTGAATGATTGTTGTTTTTACTTGAATATAAGGTTACATTAAAAAAATTTGGTGGCCATTAAATGAAATTTATACCATCCACGAAGTAAGGAAAAGTCCTAAATTAAAATTTTAATCTTAAATTAATTAAATATGTGTTATAATCATTCATTTACACAAATATAATTTACATGTAATTTAATGTTTAATGAAATTTGATTGTAATTTTAAAAAAATATTCAGATATCATGTGTATAAAATTGAATAAACATTAGAGTTTTGCAAAAGAATTAATTATGTATCATTATTTCATATGTTGTAAATTAAAATTTAATCTACATATAAATAATAATTAGGTGTATTGAACATGCACATTATTACAAAGTTATATTTCAGGATTTCCTTAACTTTTATTTTAAATCAAAGTTTACTATTTATATGCACAAAAACAATTACACGTAATTTAATCTATTTATGAAGGTAGATAATTTGTTTTGTGTTGTTTTATCATGTTGAGAATTCCCAAACCAAATTGCTTCATGCAATGCTATTGATATCTTTGAAAATGAGTAGGGGTGCACTACTTGGGTTGAGAATTTTTGGAGCTACGATGCAAAGGTTATTGATTATTGAACAATTTTCTTAGTAAAAATTAATAAAATCATAAATAAAAGTATTCAAATCCAAAGGTGTACATGATGTTCTTGGAAAGTAGTCGTTGAATCAAATTTAATGAAGTTTATTTCATAATTTTCATATTTAAGGTGTGGAAGATATTGAATTTTGAATGAATTTTGTTGTTGAAAATTCAAACAAATTACCAAGAATTGGGTTTAGAAGGGAAAATGAGTTGAGTGTGTTCACATTTGGGGCCAACAACACATGTTACGTTATCTATATATGGAGGAAGGTAATTTGTTTTGTTTTGTCATAATGATATTTTCCAAACCACGATGTTTTAGGTTATGTTATGGAATTTTTCATCAAAAGTTTTCAATAAGTAGGGGTGCATCGACTTGGTTTAGAATGTTTGTAATTACGATGTGGAATTTATTGATTATTGAGCCATTTTTTCATTGAATTAAAAAAAAAAACCAACTTGGTATTGTTGGAAAGCCCTCACCAAGTTTTGATTTAATAAAGTTGATTTCAAAATTTTGAGACCTAAAATGTGAACAATATTATTGAATTTTTAGTGATGATTGTTTTTGAAAATTCAAAAAAATTGCAAAAAAAGGTTTAGAAGGAAAAATTCAATTGAATGCATTCAAACTTAGGCCAATGACATAGGGTACATTAGTGTTTAATGAGTTTTTATCATAATTTTAAACAAATATTAAGATATCATGTGTATAAAAATGAATAAACATTAAAGTTGGACAATATTATTAATTGTGTATTATTATTTGATATGTTGTAATATCTACATAGAAATAATAAATTACATGTGTATTGAACATAAACATTATTACTAACATATATTTAAGATTTTTTTAAAGCTTTATTTTGAAATTAAATTTTAATATTTATATGCACAAAAAAATCATTCATTTATACAAATGAAATTTACATGTAATTTAATGTGATGATAATTTCAAATAAATATTAAAATATTATATGCATAAAATTAAAATTGCTTACTAGTTGTTTAGTTTAGTTGAAAGAGATAGATATAATAAAGTTGTAAACAAAACTACATTTCATCCATCCTTTAATACATTTTATCATCCATATATGTGTGTTGATGGTGTTACCAAAATAGTTGAACATAAATCAATGCTTTGACTATGTGTCAACTAAAAAACCTTAGATGCCAAGAATATTTTGAAAATGGCCCTTTAGTTGAAACATGTTTCACACTATTTACCAACATAGTTGAATGTTCAACTTGGAGACATTGTTGATGCCAAGAATATTTAGCAAATGACCATCCAGTTGAAAAGTGTTTTCAATTGTTTGCTAATGTAAAAAATGAGTTGACTTAATTGGTAATTACCATTATTTTATTTAAAAATTAAAAAAATCTGATTGAAACATAGTTATAAATGTAGTGTAGTTGAAAACTTTTAGTTAAAAAGGGGGGTTTTTTACTAGTGGAGAAGGAGCTTAAGTTGCCTTAGGGAACATATGTGTCCAAAATTTTATTTGATCATAACTTTTGCCTATGAATTATAATTAAAGTGTTTTCAATTACAAAGTTATAGCTCATCTTTAAACCTTTCAATGACAAGTTACAAGACTATATAGATTAAAAAATGAGATGATTATGATTGCAAAAATATTCAAAACATATGTTTCCCCAAGGAAGGTGCCCTTCTCCTTGAGGAACTTGGGCCCTTCCCCAAGGAAAATTCATTACTCCTCGAGGAAATTGTATTTTTCACTTGAGACTTTTTTTACTCCTTGGGGAACTTGCTTAGGACTAGCATTTAGTCTTCTTTTGCCCAAGGAAGTTATTTCCTAAGGGCAACTAATTAATTATTTAAAAAAATGTTCTCTGGATTTTTTCATTCATTTCGTTTGTCGAAAAAAACAATTGGGAAAAGGATTGAAGTTTGGACCTTTGGGTTGAAAGGAGGATTCCAACCAGTACATCACATGTTTTTTTCTTTGAAACTATTGTGTAAGAAAGATATTTATGACATTAATTATTGTGTAGGTACAATAAAAAAAATTGATTTTTTCTTGTTGGGCATTATACTGTAGATGCGTTGAACTTGATGCCACATTTAATTTGTTACACTTATTTAGTGCTTGCCAATAAGGATTCATTTTGACCAAATTTTAACACAAAAAAGTCCCATTAACAGCACCTTTTTACTGGGTTTTGATGCATGAAGATGAACCACAAATGGTTAGGTGTTATTAAAATTTTGATATATATCTCATCCACATTGGCCTAAACCCAACTCAATAAATTTCATATGTAAATTTTTGATGAAATATCCAATGGACACAATAATCATCAAACTAATGGAAAATTTGAGCCTCCCATATCAATAAAATTCTTTACACATGCCAAACATTCAATAAATAGGCCCTTTTGTTAGATAATGGTATTTATTTGTTATATTTTCGACAATTTTGATTTAAAAATCTACGTTGGAATTTTTTCAAATTTAAATAATAATAAGTACCATGTAAAATAATAATATCAAACTTATATTTTACATCTTTTTTCATGTATTCAAAATTTCAAAATTTCATATTTAGTTTTGAAAATTCAATAATTAATATCAATGTATTTGGAAGTTTTATACTAAATTTGATAGTGGACATGCATGGACAACATTTTGAAGTTTATAGTTTTTTGCTAATGACACATTAAATCACAATTTTAGGTTACATAATTATTCACATGAATTTTAAAGAAGAAATCTAAACAAACAAGTGACAATAATAAAATTATGAATCCATTTATGAATTTTATGTAAATTGTGATTGATTTTTGAAACTTTAAAAATACTTTTTAGGTCTATACAAACAATTTAATCTTGTGATTCAATGAAGGTGTATTGGAATAATAGTTTCCTTCATAAAGATGTTTTTTGAAATATTACAAGTTAAATAATGTTGGGGACCATTTTAATTTTAACAATATTACAAAAATGACCTTGTGATATAAATACATATTTGGCACACCATAAACCAAAAAAAGTTGTGTAATTAGTTTGTTCAACTAGAGTAGACATTCTAAGATAAAGAATATGTAATATTAATTATGTACAATCGATCAAATGAAATAACTTGTCTAAAATGTAAGGTCATGTTAAGGGGGTAGGATAAGTATGTGATTTTGGATGAACAAGGTAATTAGGATAGGGACTAACCAGGGAACTTTGTTAGTTTGAATTCTGAATTTTTGTTGTTTTGATCATGATGATGTGATTTGGGATAGTTCAAAAGGTTAGAATTCTAAAGAACAAAAAGAAGAAGATGAGACACAAAGTTTAGAGAAAAGCAGGAGCCGTAGGTACTTGTAGTAAAAAAACCCACAAACTATGTTTTGATATAGCACATATTTTAAGTGTTTTTTTGGGATTTTTTTCAACGAAACATGGGATTATGTTGTAATTTGGATTCATATTTTTAGTAATACAAAGAAGCACAGACTTCTACAGTGAATTCTATGTTCATCTTTTGTGTGAATTTTTTGTAGTATCAGATTATGATGAAATGAATTGTAATGTTGTTTTTAGAATTTTTTTATAATGTATTTTGAAGTGCAGATTCTGGCTATATGTAATAACCATGAATCTACTATTCGAATGAATGGTAATGTTAAGTTTGTTGAGACTTAAAACAAGAAAAATAAATATATGCATGTGAAATGCAAATCTATTATTATAATAGTGTGAAATATTCTACAGGAATTTAAATTTCACTTATACCAGGTCAAGTTTATATATTTTTCAATAGAACTATAATTATGTATAAAGAGAATCAGAACCTTTTTAAAATGTGACAACACTTTTGATTTTGGTTCTAATTCAACTTTGAAACTTCGATTTTTTAATTAAATTCCAATGATGATTCAAAGAAAACTTGGAACTTTTGGTTTGGAAACCTTAAAGAACTTAATTTTATAACCTAATTTCATTACTACAAACATTGTTTGTTTTTGTACTAAGGTTTATTAAAAAAAAAACACTTAGACAAGATGACTGTACAATTAAAAAAGGCCATTTTTAAAAAACAACACATTAACATTTTAATCATATCAAACATAATTAAGTTGCTAGTTATGTAGACATTTATCATGTTCATTTTGACTAAAATATAACATCTACGAGTTGATGTTACCTATTGTATTTTACCAAAAAAAAATCAAATAATTTAATTATAACTCTTAAGGATGTAAAATGTAGGTTTACGCATGTAGGCCTTGAGGCATGAACAAGATGTCACAAGAGGGAATTGAACCTTTCATCTCGATGGTGACAAGCCAAAATATTAACCATCTAATTGCCATTTCATATGATGATAAACGTCATAACAAAAAATATAAACACATATTCATTTTGAATTCTTGTCACAACCCCACTTTGAGGGAAGTGTGAAGTCGCCACTCACACTCCCAAAAATGTGACTTGGGAGTCCTCCGGGACTCTTGAAAACTCAGAGCTCGATTGCAGGGGTCAAAACACCTCGCATTGAGGTGTTCTTCATATTGTTGGAAAAACCTTGAAGTGTAGATGTTCAAAATGGCCTCGCATGAGCCATTTGGACATTTGCAACACAAGTTATAGGCGAAAGAAGGGCCGGGAGTCAAACTAGCAATTTGACTCCCGACCATTAAAAGTCGGGAATCGACCCGATCCCGATGTGTGCAGGTGGAGTGTGACACACTGTTGGAAAGCTCTCAAGGAGAGCTACAAGTTTGCTTTAGACCTCATCCAAATCGGAGGTTGGAGTGAGAAGTTATGAACGCCCAAAGTCCCGGGAGTCCAAACCGAGACAATTTCAGGACCCCACTTTGGGAGTCCCAGGAAAAAGTGCCATTCGGATGCAAGTGCGGTGGAGAGACGTAGAGAATACTATATGGGGGACTGTGGTGGCTTCCCTCGAGTCCGGGCCGTGGTGAATCAAGTGAGTCCAAGGTTGCCCATGGCTTGTCCCAATACCAAAGGTGTGCAGAATGAGTTCTAACCAACTTGTTGGTTGGTTTTGGATGCAGGACCGAATAACTAAATAGCTTGTCCCTTTTCCTAGTCTAATCCCAGAGCTTTTAGCACGCCCTTCTCACCCCTTTTAATGCTAGAAGCTGGGAGTGGCACCAAGTTCCAACCATTTCCGCTCTTTAACATAGTTGGACCTTTTTTGGGTTTAATGAAGAACTTGGGGGCGCGTCAATTCTACACATTATAATTTCAAATCATGACATATATGCTAACACATAATTATAAACATGAATCAAAGTTGCTACTAAGTAGGTAAATAGTAAATATTTCATTACATTTACTTATAAACTACTCACTCATTATCTACTTACATATTTACATATTTAAAGGCCTACACATTTACATTTGATGATGCACTCCCAAGCTTTTTGATAAAGTCAAATGTGAGTCTAAGGTGAAAAGAACGGAAGGATAAGGAGTTAGGGCACACTCTTTAGTTCGTAGCACTTCGAGGGTAGAGGGGCATGCTAGAGCTCTAGGATGGGACTAGGATGAGTGACAAGCAGGTCAATTATTCACATGGACCTGCACAAACCAAACAATAAATTGGTTAGTGCATAGTTAAAGCACCTTTGGTGCACGGATGAGCCACAGGCAAACACAGACTCACAAGACTCACCACGGTCTGGACTTGGGGGAATCCACCACCTTTTCCCTTATAATATTATTTGTGCCTGGCCACAGGGCCTACACCCAAATGTCATTTTATCTTGGCACTCCCAAGTTGGGAGTCACGAAATTTTCGAAATTAGGACTTTTGTGATTTTGGAGGCTCATAATTTCTTTTTAAAACTTTTGATTAAGATGAGATCTAAAGCAAAGTTGTAGCCCTTGTCAAGAGCTTTTCAACGATATGTGGCATGCCACCTGCACGCAAGTAAATCAGGGAGATTCTTGACTTTTAGTGGTCGAGAATCAAACTACCATTTGTCATGGTTTTGTAGTAATACTTGCATCTATTAAGATGTCATGCTACAAAATTGGCAGTTTGACTTTCGGCCCTTCTTTTGGCCATAACTTATGTTTTAAGTATTCAAATGCGAGCTCATTTTAGACATCTAAGTTTCAAAAGCTTTCCAAAAATATAAGGAATTCCTCAATCCAATGAGTTTTGATTTCTAAAATCGCCCTCTGAAGATTAGGAAGTTCATCAGGACTTTAACTCCCAACGTGGGAATTCATTCCCTCACATTTTCCCACGTTCCCAGGAGCATGAAATGCGACTTTTAGGCTTCACTGTTGGCCCACACCTTTGCAAACTTTTGCCTTGGTTGCGAGCTCAAGGTTAGGGTTGTGACACTTGACAGATACATATATAATTAGAATTCTTATTGATTAAAATCTAAAAATACATATGTAACAAACCATGTCACCCACAGAATGATCATTTTTTAGTCACATCATAATAAACCTTAACACCACGTAAGCATGACCCAATGCATGTGTAATTAACATTGTTTTATTTTGACTAAAATTTTAATTGATTTAATCAAATAAAATAATGTGGTTATTTTTTTGGAATGGCTCATTTATTTATTTTGGACAAATAAATTTAATCATGTCAATCATTGTAGTCATAATGTTAAATGCATAAAAGACATGGTTTTGTAGTAATGCTTGCACTTATTCAAATCTAAGAACTTGTCAATATTAATATTTATTTGGTTAGGACAAGAAGTTGATGAAGGCTTGAATGAACAAATTTGTGGTCTATTTATTTGGGTTGTAATGCATGCCTTTTATTTTCTTTGTGGAACCCAAAAGCTTTTTTTATAAAAAAATTCCAATTGTTCATTATTTGTAATGGCTTTGTGGATGCCATACATGGTCTTCATCATCTAAAATGTGATATAGTAGTGAAATGTCTATTTATGTGTTTTTTAAATCAAATTTGAGCATTTCATGCAAATTGTGTTTTGTCACACATAATCACACCTTCCTTCATTTAGCACTCCTCACACTTTCAACTAAAATTCAAAAAATATATGATGCCAAAATTCAATGCAAAAATAAAATTTAAACTAAGTTCAAGGTGGTTTAAATATGTAGATAGAAATTAAATAATAATGGATAGGAAATAATAAAACTCCTTGACATAATACCCCCTTACAATACCTTTTTTGATGTACACATTGAGAACAATTGACAAATAGTAACCCCACCCTCCGCCCACCCCACAAGTTAAAGGTTGATTCATAGAGCAAAAGGGGTTACATAAGCCTGCCTAAGGGCCTTTATAGGATAGGGACAATCAAAAATTACATAAAGGGTTACATAACACCTACCTAGAAGGCTACCTAGGGAGACACCTATTGGCCTACTTAGGTTATGGAATATTCAAAGGTTATTTAAGGTTACTTAAAGGTTACATAGGGCCTACCTAGGTTATGGGATACTTAAGGACTATGTAGGGGGGTTACATAGAATCTATGAATGGGGTTAGTTAAAAATTTCTTAGGTTAGGGAATACATGAAAATTATGTACAGAGCTATGATGTAATTGTTCAACTTCAAAAGCCATCATTACCCTACTTAGATGTTGATTGTAGAACCTCTAGAAACCTTCCAAGTTAGCTAACTTTGTTGGTGGTTGTTTATAGCTTGAAGGGGGCTTTTGAAAATGGAGACCCATCCCAAGTTATGCCCAACAACATTGATTGATTACAGATATTGTAGTGTAGATCTAACATCAATTTTGCATGATCAGGTGTTAAGGGCAAATGAGGACCACCTACTAGAATTGCATCTTCATATTCATTTCCATTTGTGAGTTGATTAAGACTTTGTGGAGGTGTGTGAAAAACATCTCCATTTGAATCACCATCCAGATCATGCTCAAGGTCATGCTCTTTCTCCTCAACTATGCAAGTGCGGTTAAAGTTTCCCACATTGCATTGCTAACCTTAATAACTTCACTTTGACTAAGGTTTCTACTGTTAGATCTCACCATCACTACGATGTAAGCTTAGATCACTCAAGCAGCTTGAGCTCTTGCGTTCAAAATTCAAAAATTTCTTTTAGCTTCAAAGGACTTGTTCACGATTGCGTAGATCCCATGTTCAAAATTAAAAAAAATAGAAATCTTGAAATCTTGAAAATTTAAAAACATGATAGTGACATTTTGTTTGCACAACAATGTTTGCTACTCATCCTCTACATTAAACCTAATGGAAGCTTAATAAAAAGTAAGCTTTTGTACTAACTTGACAACAACATTCATGCGATTAATAATGGCAGTTGATCAAACCTTCAAGTTGCTAGGGGCTAGGTCGAGCTACATAGGGTTAATTGTGCTCATTGATGATTATGATATAATACGAACCCTAGAAGATTTGATCCAAACCATTGATTAACTACAACAAAACATTAATGACTTCATTTAAGGTCCATCTATTTGAGATAGTTCATCTATTGAACATTTGTACATGGAGTCACAACCTATGTAGAATATGTTACCTTTAAATTCAATTAATTTAAAGGACCAAATTAATTAAAGTCTTAAAAGTTAAATATGTGTGCTTATTTTCAAACCACCAAAATATTTTTTTAATCAAATTTGAAATTCAAAACTTTGGTTTGTTATTGCATTCATAGTGATCAAACATTAAAATTTTATTATAATGGTTATAATTTGTGAAAAAAATACAATTGTGATTTTAAAATTGATAACCAATAATAATGCATAAAGAGTTGAAGTTTTAGCCTTTAAATTTCAAGTAAAAGATGTGAATTAGTGTTATGAGGGATTATAAGGATTGGTTATAGTGCCTAAAGAGTTTTTTTCGACATTTGAAAATCATCGAATTGTTTAAAAAATTTCAAAATTTTTTATCACATCACATTGAATGAGATTACATGATTTTTTATTTCATATTGTAGCCTTTCACCCATCATGCAATTTCAAATATAAATATTTAAGTAGTGGTTACGTAGAAAATGGGTCCTATTAGCATGTTTGCACCCAAGTGCTATTTTATGACATATAGAACTTCAAATTTGAACAAGTTTGAAGATTCTTAAAACTCATTTTGTGAAAAAATAAATTCAAGGACCCATAAAGAATGTTTAAATAAATTATTTGGTTTCAAAATTTTTACCACAAGCACTTTAGTTGCTAATATATAAAATGTTCAAGTGTGACAAGAACCCAATGCCCTATTGTAATCTAAACAATATTTTTAAATGAAATTTCTATGAAGTTTTGGCCATTGATAGAACATGGTTTAAATTGGATAAATTTTACTATTCTTATATTCATAAGTGAAAACAATAGATATTTTAGATGCCCATATAAAAATTGGAACAAATTTATGTCATTTGACATGAGAAAAAAAAGGGAAATTTAAGATAGGTCATTAATTTTATGAAAAAAAAAGGTGAATTTGGTGTCTTAGGAATGAGTCCTTATGTTTCAAATGGGGTGCCCCAACCATATTTGGACCTTATAGTAGATGGATTTTTCTTTGGGTTTTTGGATGTGTCCCACCTCCTTTGATTTAGCATGTTTTGGTAAAAACATAATCAAAGGAGCGAGCCAAGTGAAGGAACACTTCTTAAAATTATATTTTTGTATGTTTGAAAGATCATAAGTGACATGTAATAGTTTGGATTGTCATAATTATTTTTGAAATATTTTCCATTAATTTCACAAAGTTTACATGCTCAAATTTTGATAGAAATAAAAAATTGTTTTTGCATGTTTAAAACATTCAAACTTTGAGAGTGGACATTGTTTGTTTTTTTAAAATATCCTTTTTTTTATACCAAATGTGCACCATTCCTTCTGAAAATTAGAGAAGATTTCAAAATTGATGATTATAAGGGCAAAGGACTTGAATTGATGAAAATTGTTTTTATAACCCTTTTGAGCACATTTGGTTCAAAAGTGCTTTTGACTTTAAAAATTATGGGTTTTGAAAATGTGCCTTCAACAAAAGTTGTTCATAGTTATGTGATAAAGGGCATGAATGCATATATACATGATATAAAATCAAAATTGTAATCAAAATGTATTTATATCTAAAATGTAGTGTTAAATGGCGTACCTAAAAAACAAAATTTAAGTTATAAACCAACACAAAAACAATACACGTCATTTGTAGTCCTTGGAAAAGGACTTTTACCTCGGCACTTTTGGATCTTATAATTGTGTTTTCACTTGTATGCTAGACTATTATTGATTGTTCAAGACTTGTTGTGACTACTTATGTTTTGAATTAGTTAGGTGGTCATTGGTTATTGTTTAATGCCTAAAACTATTCTATAACCTTGAGTCTAAGGACATTGAGGGAAGAAGCAAGAATATAACCAACCTTTGACCCTATAATGGATGATGATGGAATAGTTATTTTTGAGTTGTCTTTGTTGGCTTCTAATATAAAAAAAAATGTTGTTGGGATTCTTGACTTTTTTTTTACATTCTTAAGAAGCTATGAAGAAGAAAAAACTCATAACATGCTCTCCTTGATGTTAGACCCAAGGTTTAAAGGTTTTTGTCTTGTGTCCTCTTATGTTGGGCGTGAGAAGGGAATGTCTATTGTGGAAGAATATGGTGTAGAAGCATTATATCCTATGGTTTTGAAGTGTTACCATTACTTACATCCTATGGGAAAAAGTGCATGGTAGTGTTGCAAATCACAAAGATGATGATTGTAGATTAAACATTTTCCAAATGACCATTAGAAATAGAGAGCTTGCAAAGGAGTTAGTGATTAAAGAGTTGTTAGACTTTAGGAGATTTCATGTAGATGTGAAAAACATTAAGACCTTTTTATTATGGTGGGAAAATCATCATTCTAGGTTTCTAGTTGTAGGGCTTCTAGCAAGGCATATACTTGGCATTGTAGGTTTTCAAATAGGGATGGAAGATATTTTTTCGCTTGTTGGAATTTTAATAAACCTTAGAAGATGTCATTTACAATTAAAAAACTTAGAGAAGCTTATTTTTGTTAGTAGAAACTAGCTGAATGATCCTAGAGTAGGTTGTAAGGAGGCATCTAGCTTGGTAGAGTTTATAGAGAGGGAATAGAACTTTGAGGAGGAATTGGAAGAATTTCAAGGAGAATGTGAAAAAAAAGAGATTGAAGACTGTGAATGATGAATGTCAGAGATTTCAATGTGAAAGATATTGAAAATTGTGCTTCTTTTGTGGATTTTATTTATTAAAATTATCATTTTCAAAGTTTTAAAATTTCGTTTTTTTTGAAATAACAATTGTGATAGTCGTTTCTCAAGAACTGCCTTTGAAAACCAGTGGTTCAAAAACTTGTGAGAACCAGCTACCCTGAAAACCACAAAGTTTCATTTTTCTGGAATTTCTGAAAACTGGGGCGATTATTAAAAATTAGAAATCTGAAAATTTAAAAAGAACCAGGGCGGTTTTCTCTACCCTCTCAAAGAATCGGAACCGGCGGTTCTCACGAAAAAGTTAGAACCGCCCAATACTGGTTTGAACCCAGAGGTGCCCTTCCTGCGCTTTTGTCGTTTGTCTGTACCAGTTGCGTTTGCCAGCGTTTCTTCTTTTTCTTGTCTCCGTGTGTCTCTCCCACGCCTGCCTGACCTCGCGCTTATTTTGTCACCGTCTGGGATCTAAGAGATCGCTGCTCCTTCTTTCTGTTGTTTTTCCATCTCTGTCTATTCAATTGTAGAATAGTTTTTTAAAATCTCATTATAATTACCTAAAATTAACTACGCTAGTACCCGGTGTGCTTTCACCATTTTTTGAACAATTCACAAGTCAATGAAGTGCGATTTACGTGCGCCCAAAATTCAAACTTTCTTGGAAAGGTGAGTTCAGTAATGCGTGGTAATTTATACAAGGTCAAACCAACAATAAGTTTTATTTTTTTGACATTTGAACTAGATAGTAGGAATGCACAGGGTTTCTTTTAAGGATTTTGTGATGTAGCTAAAGTGGCGATCCTTCAGAAATTAGTTTAGCCAAATCTGGCTACATACTAGATATGGAAATAGAAAGAAAGCAGAATCCTTCTATATTACCTAGTGGAACCTCTCATAAAAATATGGCTATTTGAAAAAAGAGTTCTTGAAAATCTGGAGAATTTGGGTCATTTTTTCCATGATAAATCCATTGTACACGTGGAAATCATATTTTTCAGGTCGAAATTTGGCAAAAAATTCGCCAGTAAAAGAAACACCGGTAATGCCTTCTTCTAGCCTTCCCGCCAGCCAGCAACCCCCCCTCCCTCCCTCCCTTTTTTTTTTCATTTTTGTGATGGAGCACTTGTCCTAAAAAGGATTTAGCATTGATGAAGATAAGTTATTGAAAAACTCTCGAAACAGTGAAAAATTTGGCAGAGAACTGACTTAACAATAGCAACCTGTCTAAATATGGTGAATATTCTTTTTTGCAGTGTGATAAAATTTGGCGAAAATTTCAAGAATCTATGCAGGAATAATCTTCTTTTAACTTTTTTTGCGTACAATTTTGCACCAGTTGACCAGAAAAAAAGGCTGCTTCTTCTCTCAATTCTACGCACTCAAGCTAAATTGGAAGGCGTATTTGTTAGCACCTGGTTACATCATGAGATCTTTCGGTAGAAGGGGGAGCCCATTCTGTGGACGCTCCTCGCTCCTGGTTTCTTCACAACCTATTCTCAGTAAAAGGGGTTTAATTTCTACTTCCTTGAAAAAGGTTCACTCCAAATGATACACAATCATGGTTGTGAACGTATTTTGGAGTGCACGACAATACAGATAATAGCACTCTTATAAGATGGACCCATTCAATCAGGGTCAAGTGGCAAAGTAAATGTCTCGCATGCACACTTGTGTGTGGTGTGCAAATAGTAGTATGGAACTGATCTTCATTCTAGCAACTTGTCGTGGATGAGGGTCAACCACAACTTGTTTTGGAGATCTAGAAGTACTCATCACCCCCTTTGGCCACCATATGACCCCCATGACCCCATCCATAGTTTTGGCCTATCAACAACACATGCTGTTGGATCAACTTGTATGTAAATTGATCTTGTTTTCGAAGTTTGACCGAGCATCTTTGAAAGAAACTTAAGACTTTTATGTAAATTTCCTATTTCTTGTCAAAGGAATAGAAGGAAGCCCTTTATGGAATGAAGTTGAGTGAGTGTTTGTAGAACATTTGTGTGCACACACGCGTGAACTTGTTTTTGTGTACCTTTTAGCTACTTTAATACTATATCATCTTTAGGTTTTCCAACCCCTTTGAGACGGACCTATTAGACCCAAGGATCCCAACTCGGAAACTGTTGCGGCCTTTGTGGATATTCCAGGCTTTTCCAAGTCGCTTGTGGTTGATGTGGTCGACTACCTACTACAACAAAATTAGTACGTAATTCTCGTCACTAGTATACGCACCTAATAGGATCTTATAATCTAATTCATTTTTCAAGAGCGGGATCCACCATTGAAGGTGGGCAAAGTGAGTTGAGGGATAAAGGAGACCCAATCTACTGAAGTAGTCTATCAAGAATGTTTAGGCCATTATATTAAGAATTTCTTGACCTAACTGTAAGGACAAACCATATTTTTAATATTAGTTTTTGGAGGTCCCCAAGTTGTTGTAAGATCGAATACTTATTTATGACCCTTCTTTGCACGTAACTAATTAACAAGTGGCTCAAAGGGTAATAGCTCTAGACTACCATTTATGGCAAGTTCAAAACCAACAACAGTTTTAAAAACAATAAAACGTCGAACTGGTGAACATTCCTCAAAATATGGGAACAAATGAAATCTACTTTCACAAGTGTCTCCCTTAAGTTACAGGCAGAGCCAATAATAAATGTGGGGTAGCTTAGAAGTTAACTGTCACAGTTACTGGTGAGGACTCGGAGGAGGGAGCTGACAAACAGTTATTAGGAAAGAGCTAGAAACGCTGGGCCATTAAAATTCACTAAAAAGGTAAGTGCTGTTTCAGATGTTGGAATATGCCGCTCAGTGTGCCGTGCGCACGGTATTCTTTAGTAAAAGGCTAAAGAATAGTTCGCTTTGCGCTGAACACCCGGCTTGTCCGATGTTGGAATAATAGCTAAGAGCTGCTGCTTTGAGAGTAGATTCATTAGTCAGTCAGTGCTATCATGTTAGTTTGTTTTTTTGTCACTAATAAATCCCAGTGGAGAAGATTAGTACTAATAATTCCAGTGGGGATTAGTAGCACACTAATCAGGAGAATTACGTACTAATTTTGTTGTAGTAGTAGGTAGTAGTCGTGTCATGGTTATGCCAGTTTGTTTGTTTTTCTGTTTTCTAGTTTGCGGCTTTTCGAGGAGCTTTTTCCGAGGGAGAGAGAGAGAGGATCAAGATGGATCGATGTCGGTGTTTTTGCCGTTCTTCTTGTTTGGCTTGAACAGTTGGAAATGGTCAAACAGTCATTAACAAGTACCAGGTGCAAAGCTCCAGCTAACGAGCAAAAAATTGAGCAATAATACTCCAAGGTTCATGTGCATAGAGAGCTCTTTTTTTCTGTTTAAAACTGCTGGAAACTGTTGCACATCATTTCGGTTGAATCCACAGTTTTTTTTCTCCAACGTCTAGCATCCGCTAGATGAATGGAAATGGAGGCTATACTCGTGTCGACCTAGCTAGCTTTTGTGCCTTCTATATCTGGTGAAGAACTTACGGCTGCATGTGCTTTGACACTCGAATTTTATTATAGTTTGAGGAAAATCCGCTTGGAGGCGTCGTTGTCGGTTTGAGGTTGGGTGCCTGCAGCTAGCAGGAAATTATAAGTGCTCATGAATGTGTTCAGTGGACAAGGCCCGGCAGAAATGGAGGACAAGAAGCTCATGTACTGTTGGCGGAGCTCAAATTCGTGATCTTGAAGAGCTGGCCAGAACGAGAATAATTTCCACGTTCTTGTAATTCTCTACTGGTATTGATCAATCCCTAGTGTGCCAGCTGTAGGTTTCTTCCTGGTTAAGCTTCGCTCAAAGACTTGGGCGCAACTTTGCTGCTCGAGTAACACCTCCTTTTGTTGAACATGCCTCTCTATGTATTATCTCGCGGTGTTGATCGACATTCCAGGTCTTTTAAAAGACCTCGGAATCTCGCGGGGAGCTCTGTCAGTCACTGCAGCTGAGGTATCCACACTTCAGCAGTTCATTAATCCTTATCAAGCATCACGGACATTCGGCTCCTAGTTGTAAAAGCTAGACCTAATGCAGCACAGTTTATGTCTCTGCTTGCAACAGCTGCCGTTGGGCGATGCAGAAAAAAATGCCTAAAGAAGAAGTAACACAATCTGAATCATGCAACAACCTGCAGAGTAGCAGAGCACGATAAGTGCTGCTCGCCTGGGACTCCTCAATATTAGACGCAAAACCCATCAAGCTGCAGGGCGGTACAGAGCTGACTTAAGGACCAGACCAGTCCTCACATCGAACGCAAATAAGTGTACAGATCAGGCCTTGCGGCGAGCTGCCTCTTACCGTATAGCTGCAAGACATGTGGTTGTTGATCACTTGATAATCAACAACAGTTTATGTGTGGCGTCCGTCAGTGAAGGAGTCTTGACTTTTGGGCGACGCGGCTGGTGTCGAAGATTTTGCAGATCAGATGGTAAGTTCTTGATATTTCCCCGGCTGTTGGTAGGCGCTCAGAAGAATGCCTGATTAGGAAATCTACAGTACTTCTGTGACGGTGATCTGGATGTAAGAGCTGCATTCTGGACAGATTGATTACTTATGAGATTCTCATCATGCTTTTTGCAAGCATAATTCATAATCATGGACATTTTGCAATGATTGTTGCAAGCTTATAACTGGCATCATGAATGTCGTGCGGGAAGCTGCAATGGGCATCTCATGAAGAAGTACGAGGTACAGTAGTCTTTTGACGACAATGAAATTCACATGTTCACGACAGATGATCAATCACAAAGAAAGCCTGGTGCAGTACATACACAAGTAATGTTTCAGTCGCGCGCTCGCTGATCAAACCAGGAAACGATAAACAACATGCGCTTGCTCACTCCTTACGGCATCTGCAGCTCCAGCTCCTCCTTTTCATCAGAGGCTGTGTCGGAAACTTTTCCCAGATCTGGCAGTAACAGACTGCGCTGCTGCGGCCCGTAACTAGTACCCCGGTGAGGGCAACTGCACATTATTATACTACTACCTTTTGCATTTCACCTGACCATCCTGGAGCTCGTACACTAGATTGGGGGAATTCGGATTTGCAGTTACAGAGCTAGTTGCAGCTTCGGATCTTATATCAATGCTTTGCATTCTGGAGAAATGAATCCAGAAATGTAGATTAGACGTCATATCATGCAGCCTGCTGTAGCTTCAGTTGTGCACTGTAAGTTCATGGCAAGTAGAAGGAAAGACGTTACAGGATGATGCGGGTGATGGTGACGCAGCGAGTACGTGCAGCGTCGCCAAATGGTTGAGAAAGCATCGTCGCTCTCCAGCTCGCGGCGATCCCGGGCAGGTGTCATGATCAATCTGTCGAGAGCCGCGAGCTGGATCATCGATGGAGCAGGAGAAGTGGCGGAAACATCTGCAGGAGGACCGTCGACTTATGTTGGGTGGGCTCATAGCAACCTTGAACACGTGCTTACAGGGCATATCGAAGTGGAACTCGGAGATGCAGCTGATTCATTGGCTGCCGCAAGCCCAACCCAGGAAGCAGGATCATGGGGAGAATCCGCGTACTTGCAGTCACCAAGGAATCTTTGCCACACGTTGATAGGTTCTTGGGTTCTTCCATGTCGACCTCACGGAGGTGGGGATGATCAGCTGCAGCTGCCATGTCCTCCTTTCATGTCGCTGGAGTCGCCATCGCCCGGAAGACGGAGTAGCCGAAGGGGGGAAAATTCCGACCAGAGTGAAGAGGAGTACCTGGGCGGTCTAGGACAATCTGTACTGCAGGGATGTGACCAATCGATTAGCACCGAACATTCTTGGGAACCCGGTTCGGAGTCCAGAGTATTGAGCTGCGAGCAAAAGCCTCGATGCATGCAGCAGGCTGCAGTAGAGCTTAGTGAAGCAGTTGAAGCTAGTAGCTCACGACCGAGTCATGTCTCGGAAGATCAGCTGGTGGCCAAGCGATGGAAGGTGAGCAGTGCAGTGCAGGACACTCGTCATCCGGTGTATAGAGGGGTGCGAAGACGCCAGTGGGGCATTTGGGTGACCGAAATTCGGAGGCCAAAGAAGAAGACGCGCATCTGGCTGGGATCATTTGCGAGTGCGGAGATGGCGGCTCGTGCTTACGATGCAGCTGCCCTCGCACTCCGGGGTCCTGCAGCTCTTCTCAATTTCCCCGGCTCTGCTGACTCGCTCCCTCGGCCAGCGGATCTCTCGGACAAGTCCATCCAAGCTGCTGCTACAGCTGCTGCGAACATCAGTGCAATATCGACTCCTAGATCCGCAGGCGCGGCCAAAACAGTGCCGGCCCATGAAATGCCTCGAGCAAATGAGAACACTGGTGTGGGTTCATCGTCCAGGATTACCACCTCGCCTCCACACCGCCCGCAACAGTTCGAGTTTCCCTCGACAGAAAACACCACAAAACTTAGTAGCTGCAACGTTCTCAGCTGCCCAGCAGGTTTGGAGAGGAGGTCATATCCATCCAGTTCTTCAGCGGTGTCTATGATTCCAAGCAGCTCAAGCTCTGCCAAAAAAGCCGAAGGCACTAGATTTGCAATGAGCCCGCGAGGAGACCAACCGCCAAGAATCGGGGACATTGCAAGTACACCTTCCACAGCTGGGTCCACAGCAGCAACCGAAAGAAGTCGTTCGACACCTAAGGCGGAAAGAGGAAAAAAACAGTTAAGCGTTTCACAATGCAGCTTGGCCCCAGCTGCTAGAAGTTGCAGAATGCTCCTACCGGAGGTAATTGGATCTACGACTGTACCCGCTAACACACTTCATGGGTTCAGTTCTTCGCCTATATTTGCAACGTTGCCACATGATGCCACATTGGATTTACAAGGATCACATCATAGAAATGATGTCATGGCAATGCCGCCTGCAGCCGGACGCACACTAGTTAGTGAAGAGCTGCCGGACTCGCTCTCATATGTAACTAGAATACCAATACACGGCCCCACTACTCATGTCTCCGCTGTGGAGGAACGCAACAAAGAAAAGTTGTTAAACACAAGACAAGAGGATTTGGAGTCGACAGTTGCAGCTCAACCTAGCGATCAACCATTAATAATGAGCAAACATATAACTACTGTTACGGAGCTACAGCAGCAGCAGGTTGCACAGATCGTGACAGATGCAATTGATGAGGCGGATTTAGCCGATTTTCACATGATGCCAAATGTGCAGGCCCAGCAGCAGCAGCTCTCAAACATGTATAACGCAATGGGACTTTCACCTCCTATAATAACATTCATGAGGAATGATCATCCCGATCACAACATTAACACAGACGGTCATAACAGCGACGACGAGGACTCTAATTCTTACGGGGATTCTCAGCTCTGGAGCTTCTAGCGAGGAACATTATAAACGCATGCATATCTTTTTCCAACCTTACACCTTCGTCTAGAATAGAATTTTTTGCAGGCTTCGCATGATCATTGGGTGCAGCTGCATAGCTCGAGACCAGTCGTAATCCTTTTTTGCGAGCTTGAGAAATTGAGACACACATGATGAGAGGGAATTTAGAAGTCGTGTCCGACAAGCATTCTAGCACCTGCAGATATGTTATATGTAGCGGCGATGCGAGCTGGTTTCAAAGGAATAATAATATATCAGCCGAGATCCAGAGGTCTTATGTCACCATCAATGCATTAATATGGAAAACGTCTCTAGATTTGTACTAGCTTGCAACTCTCGATTTTGCAACAAATATTCCAGTTGCTACAGACTTTTAGCAGCAGTAGTAGATCGATTCTGTTGAAGCAAATTTTTGTTTTTGCGCCTGCTGCCATTATATTCATCCGGATTACTTTATGGTAATATAAGTTAGTATACTACCATGTTCACCAGTCTCAGTGGCTCCTAGAAATTTCTATTCTTCACACTAGTTGTGTCCATTTTTGACCTGTGCTAATGGCATGGACTAGGATGATTATTCTGTTTCATATTAATTAGTTGGGAGTGCCTCACAAGTCCAACTTTTTTTTTATAAGCAATGAGCCAATTTGATTGGCCATAGCAAAAAAAAAAAGATGAAACTACAGAGGCTCCCCAAAATAGAAGATTCTATGGAATGATAGAGGATCTCACCCCTTTGGCCCAGCTATTATAGGTGAGAAGGGGAGGGAACACATTGGGAACCTGATGGGAACCCATTGGGAACTTGATGAGAACATGTTGGGAACAAAGGAAAAATGAGAAAAATCCTCCCCACCTTTCCCCCACTCCCACCCAAAACTTAAAAGAAAAAAAATCAAGGCACTTCGAGTGCATGCTGAGCCTTCACATTGGTTGCATGAAAGTTCTATTTCCAAAACTGTTGGTCACCATTTTTGGCCTGAGCTAATACCCCCATTATGAACAGCGGTGGGTACTTATTCATCCATTTCGATTAATGATACTCCAGCCTGGGTTCATTTGGTAGTTCTGCATAGCTTCTTTCCGGGGACTGGCCTGTAGCAAGCTAATTTCCCTTAATTCTAATGTTTTGCAACAGGGTGTACTATATCTTAAGCTGCAAGGACGTGGTCACAACTTTGAACTTGGATAATTCCTGGAGTCACCGTCCCATGAGCTGCATTCACCAGCCACTCGGGTCCAGCCTGATTATTTGCACCCTCCAGCGACTGGTTATTAGACTGCTCGGTTGCACTGCATGATTCATGTCCTGTGCATATGTTCTGTTTTGGTGTGTGCTTCTGATAACACCCACATAACACTCAGGTCTAACACTCACCTACATGGTGACCTACACATGGAGTTCTGGTAACTCACATTACATGGAACTTCAGGTCCTGAACATGTTGTGTTGGTTCTTGTATCACCTGATGTTCTGTTTTGATGTGTTCTTGTGGTACAGCACTGACCAATTATGTGACCAAAGTTGCATGTTATATGTCCAACCGTAGAACCTGTCTAGATTAAAGGGAGTTTGTTTGTTTTGTTTCTTTGTTTGTCACTCTGAGATCTCCCAAACCATAGTACTTTGCACTGTGCTCTTGGTACAGTTGAAAAGCCCTCAATGAGGAGGATTGCATTGAGGTGGTTTTGCAATGTTTAGATCTATGGTGAGAGTTATTAAATATTGAACAACTTTGTCATTGAAAATTCAAAAATAATTTTTTTGGGGAAAATTGGGGAAGCCCAGTATCATATATTGTTGGAAAGCCCTCAATGTCAATGAATATGATTTTATGAAGGTGGTTTCATAATTTTGAGACATAAGATGTGAGAGATATTGAATTTTTGTCATTGAAAATTCAACTAAAGTATAAAAAAAAACTCATGTTGGAAGCAGAAATTAGTTGGGTAGATAGTTCACACTTGGGGCCAACAATAAAGGCTACATTTGTTTGTCTCTTAAAGGAAGGTAATTTGTTGGTTTTGCCCTTAAGGGGAGAACTACACAATGACATGTAGTTTGGTTTGTCCATTTATCCTTTTGTTTTGTTTTTTAATCTTTTTGAAGTATTTGAATTAACATCAACATGTAAAATGAGTATATTATAAGTAATATATTGTAGCATCTTCTTGTTTGTTCATAATTATTTCTTGGGGTTTGTACTTGGGTCCTTTTTCTAATGAGTAAGATGAAAAGGGGCTCAACAATGGCAAACATAATTTCTGCTCAGTGTTTCTGATTGACCCAGGTTTGGTATTAGTAGTCCCCCACTTATTTGCTGTCTGAGTTTCAGTTTTAGGGGTGGGTTGCAGAAAAGCAAATAACTAAACTTGGATGTGAAAAATATTTTTGCCGGGTCACATACTGAGCACTTCCGCTCATGCTCTAAATATCACCATGGGAAACGGTTTTCAATCACACTTGCATCACAAAGTTTAGTGTCAAAATTTGTGATATTTTGGAACCATCAAATTCATAGCATGCTTCATGGTTTTGGATTCACAATCACTTGACAAAATCGTTGCACACGTCCAATTTTCGTTTTGATTAAGTCATGTTCATTAATCTTATGTTGCCCATGATGATACTTCATTATCATAACTCGGGGAAATGTCCACCTTTAAAAAAGAGTAAGCCTTACTAGCATTTTTCAGGAGGAACAAACAAGAGACCGGTTTTTGGGTGGTTCCTGGTTCTGATTCTGAAATTTTTTGTTCAAAATTTAGACCTAGTGATCCAGGTACCTGCTAACCAGACTGAGAACTGAAATGGGCCAAAAACCAGAGAACTGGATGGGAACTGGGAACCAACCTCAAGCTAAAACCAGAACCAGCCCCAAAACCCACTTTATGTAGGGTTTGTTTTTTGGGTGGTGAAATTTTGCAGCTTGGCCAATTTTTTTCAGAAAAATGAAAAAAAAATATTTTAATTTTTAGGAATTATTTTGACCATTTTTCGAAATAAAACTAATTAAATTAACCACATCTAGATCTAGGCACTTTCTAGGTCACCACTTATAGCAGCACTTTTGTAAAAGTGCTACAGCCCACTTAGGACAGTCACCATTTGTTGATGCTAATTAGTAGTGGGGGATCCTGGCCGGTGCACCTAATCTAGGAAATTGTTTTTAAAAAAAAAACCCTGGTTCTAGTTCTTTATTATTTTCAAATCTAATTTTTAAAGTTTTTTTTTCATGCCTGGGGCTAGACGTGTTGTTAGTTTGAAAAACAATTCAAGGCTTTGAATAGTAACAACATTTTTATGAATCATTATTTGGGGTTGAGCTGGGGTTGGGTGGCATTACTACACATGTAATTCTTACTTTTGGAACATGTTTCAAATATGCAAATTTTTTAAAACATTATTATTTTTGGGTCAAGGCAAGTAGTTGATATAGGTGTTGACATTTTGTCGGTGGTACATTGTTAACTAACTAGAAAAAATGCAGTTTTGGGATATCCATAAGTAGAACTAAATTCGTTTCTGAACCAAACTCATATAGGAATTCAAACCCATATAGGAATTGTTTTAAAAGAATTGGGAATTGAGAACTAAATTCAGTTCTGAACCAAACTCATATAGGAATTCAAACCCATATAGGAATTGTTTTAAAAGAATTGGGAATTGAGGGTTTTGAAATGTGAAAAACTAGGTCTTGACTGGAGGTTCTTAAAAAAAATTCAAAAAAAATTGTTGAACCAGAACCAAGGGTTCTTTCAAATTTTACAAAAAGTTGGAAATGGGACCAAAAGTTCTCTTACAAATAAGAACAGGCTGACACTAGAAGGACCAAGCAAAACCCCAAGGAACCTCCACCATCTACATCACAAGAGGTTGGTTCTATTTTTTCTTTCTTTCAAAATTCAAGCATTCTTTTGGTGTCTTGAATTGTTTTTATAAACCAGTTTCATGAAGTGGTATTACATTCACAGATTATATGTTCAATTTTTTTTAAAACATTGAATGAGATAAATGATAACATTCTATCAAATGCATTATGAGTTCTATAACTTTGGAGATTCATAGTTTTCTTAGTTTAACTTTCATTTGAGAGCTATCAAAGACAAACCTGTAATCTTTGAAAAAAAAATTCCAAAAACATAACAAAAAAAATCATTAAAGCTTATTTGATTTTTTGTCAAATGATTAAGTGATTGAAAATTATTTTGACAATTCTTCAAACAGCCTTAACTTGTGTTTTAGGTTTTTGTTTTAGGATTGCAACTTCATTTTAGTATAATATTTTTTTAAAAAAAGTTCTAATGACTTAAAAAGGGCACAATTTGGACAAGGTTCACTCCCTTAACCTTGATCCAAAGATTTCAAACACCTTGAAATATTGAAATTTGTTCCCTTGCACTTTGTCACACTCAATATAGTAGTTGCAAGGGAAATATTGACCTCATTTTTCATCCATTTCTTTTGTCATGCCCCAACCTTGACACAAGCTCACAAGGTCATGATATCAAAAGTAAGGAGGAGTTGTAATCAATATCAACTCCTCACAGTTCGACTATCTATAATAAAAAAATAATAATCAAAGCCTGTCTAAAGTCACAAGTTTTGATGTTTGATACTAAATACCTACAATTTGAAGGCCCTTTAATGGAAAAAGTTTATTACCACTCAACTTGAATAGAATTCTCAAATTATGATCCATCACCATATTGTCCCCTTCACAAATCTGTTGTTTTTATAGCCTCAAACCCAAGATAGATATAAGTTTCAAGTTTTTTTTACATTTTCAATAGAACTATTATGGGGTGAATCTCAAGCTTGTGCATGACATTCCAGAGTTATTTCTCACAGGTCTGAATGAAGGATTGATGTACCCAGTCACATGGAAGTGCCTGCACCAATCCTCCTTGCAACTTCAACTTTGATGCACACCAATCCTTCTTTCAGACCTGTGAGAAACAACACAAGTATAAGGACAAAATACTGTATCTAAATTCCTTCTCAGTTTCTCACTTTCATGTGACTGGGCACAGCAATCCTTCCCAGAGTTGGTGTGCCCACACCAAAGTTGAAGTTGAAAGAAGGATTGGTGTGCCCAATCACAAGAAAGTGAGAAACTGAGAAGGAAGTTAGATACAGTATTTTGTCCTTATATTTGTGTTTCATGGTATGTGTGCAGGAGGAGGATCTTTTTGAGATTGATGTGCCACTGGAGTTTCAATTGACAGTGGTTGCAGCATATGTACATCACTTGGCATGCTGGTTTGATGTACTTTTTGATGATAGATATTTTCATTACTGCCATTGATATGTTTTGCTGTCTAGAAGGAGAAGACCTCCAAACCAATGTCTTGTCTTGTCTTATTTGTATCCATGCAATTTTGTCTGCAAGGAATGCATGATTTGGTTGAGGATATCAGTTGGAACACCCAAATAAAAATTGAATAAACTCTTGGAGAATTTCATGTTATGTGCTATTTGTTTGGCACTAGCGTGCTTGATAAATGTTTTCTCAAGAAAAGGGGAGGTCCAGAATTTGGTATTGGATTTATTTTTTGGTGTAGTGACAAATATAGTTCAGGTTTTGAAGGAGCACATGTTATTATAGTGGTTGGGGGCATGAGTTTGAACAAGCAATGCGAAAGTTTCTTTGCAAGGGAGTTAACCAGCTTAGGGTCTCACAGGCAGATCAGACATATTATGTTTGTTTCCATTTTTCAGTTTAGATACATAGCAGAGCCATCAAAGATTCTAACCACTTAAACTGGCATGTTAAGCTTCATAGATTGTTGGCAAACTTTTGCAGTAAAGATGGTTGTCAACAGCACCAGGAGCTCCAATAACACACTAGTATCAGTTCTGCTGTGTGCTTTCACGATCTTTATACGTGCTTGCTAGGCAGCCTAAAACTGGATGTCTCCATCTAGTTGCTCATAGTTCCCAAAACTCCACCATCCACCTCACAATGTCAGCTTGGTCCATTACTCCTATACTGGTGTTCTTGAACACTTGAGTTTTGGGTCTAGTTTGTACTAAAAACTGAGGAATCAAGTTGAAAAGAGAATTCTCTCAATTCTATTTTAACACAACTTCTTCTTTCCAAGTGCTGGGTTTAACTCCTTATAACTCTTGCCTACAGGCTCTAGGACCAGCTCCAAGTTTATACTTTAAGTTTAAGTTTAACCCTCTCAATCAGTATTACTCCTAATTCAAACTATATAGGTCCATTTGACAGCACCTATTGTGCAATTGGACCATGTTGGGTAGGTTTTAGAAAATTTCTCACAAATTCTAGCAGTTGTGTATTAGTCATATTTATAGTTATGTAGTTCTAATTCGGGTTATAGATTTTAAAATGGCAACAACTCAAGTTCAAATATCATTACATGACTGTGATTTGACAATAGTTGCAAACTGTTCTACTCATACAAATTATATTTTAACTTTATGCTTTCATTGCATTTGTTAAATCTTACTATATATGTTAGGATTTTTCAATGGGGACTCATTTTTAAATTATAGACATCAATACTTATATGGGGCAAGTTGTTAATATGAAAAATCTATGAAATCACAAAAGCTATGAACTTTTGAAGTTGAAGCACAGGGGTGTAACAAGAACAAAAGTGAAAATGGACTTTGATTTGGTTCAATGAGGGATTTTGAATTTGTTTAGAGACTTGATTTTGGGGTGAAAATGTATAAAGAGAACAAAGTAAAAAAGTTTTGCATCATATCCATTGAAAGTATTATGCTATGGACTTTTAATGAACTTTTGAATGTTGACAAACCACCTTATCTAGATATCATATGAAAAAAAAATGTTTTCTGTTGAAATTTTGCAGACGTGTTTTAATCACTATCCTTTTTAATGCACATCTCACAAATGGATAAAAAAATTATGACCTATAACTTTTGTATTCATATGCATTTTGTCACACCATGACATGTATTTAAAAATACACAATATGAAATGGACTTTAGTGGTAGTTTTTTTTTTGCCGATTTTTCATCCCACCCTACCATGCAATTACCTGATAAAAAAATTAGCACTTTTGTTTTTATAATGCAATAATTGCAATTTTACAAACACACTAGAACAATACCTAAATTTTCTGCATCATAATGACTATCTTACAACCATGGATAACCTTCACTTTTATTTTGATTTTTGGTTAGTTGAGTGAATTGCCACTTACATTGATAAAGATGACCTTCATTGATTAACTATGTCTCTTGAGTGCGAACCAACATCACAATTGCATCTTCCTTTTGAGTTCATAATTGTGATAGTACTTAGGACGTAGATGTTTATATAATTTTAAGCAAATCCAAAGTGTACACCGAAAACTTGCACCCATAGTGGCATCACTATGCCATTTCACTGCTTTCACACCTTCACGAATGCTAGGACCATTTTCATGTACCCAACAATTGATCAAAGCACTAGTCACATGCTACCTAAGATTGTACTATCAAATGAATCAAAGCTTATAAAACAACCATCAAGTTGCTTGTATCAAGTGCATTATTCCCTAATGGTCACATCAAAGGAAATATTGCACATATGTGAAGTTTTAAAATAATTTCTTCAAGCAATTAGCTGAAAGAATTTTTATGCACAAACCAAACACATGCATCCTATTTAGGGCAAGATTCTAGAAGAGTGACAAAGGCACAACACAATTGAGCAATTCATCATCACTCTGCATTGTTGTTCTTGTAGTGGTGGGGTACCATTGAAAAAATTGGAAAAAAGAATAAGAAATGGAAATGAAACTTGTAACTTGCTTCATATTTCATGTTTTTTTGTTGTTATACAAGTAACATTTCATGCAATTTCTGAGCTATACACTAAAATGAAATAATGAATGCATCAATTCTTGAAAAACACAAAAGAAAGTTTCAACACAAATCATTGTGATAATTGTCTTTGAATCTTTTGTTTGCATAGACAAAATGGATCGAAGATATTGACATCATTTGGTTCTTCAAGTGTATATGGATTGATTTCTAGCATATTTTGAAGAGACAACGTGAAATCTCCACATCACAATCTCCCCTTGAAAGAGAAACTACCAAAGCTTAAAGTGCAAGCACAACATGAATATTTCTTCTTGCCTCATTAGCTTCCTCAAATTTCGTGCACATTTTGTAAAGATTGCAATGAGTTGTCTTAATTTATTTAGTGATCCAACTGATTTCCCTCACCTACCTTTGTTAACTGATTTCTTTCACCCGCTTGCACATGTTCTTAGTTCATGTTAAGGTTGTCATTGCATCTATGCATTTGTCATGACATGATAGACGCATTTGGATGTAGATGCACCCTTATGTCATGTTAGTATATGGTCAACCTAGGTCAACCTCGATCAAAAGCACTCCATGGTTGCTTGGGGCAAGTTTATGGGCAATCAAAACTTGACTTGTTTTAGTCGTCATAAACTATGTGGCAATTGAAAAAATTTAGTCATTGTACCTTGTGGCGATCAAAATGTACCCTACAATAATTGAAAAAAAGTTCAATCACCACAAGGTACAACAATTGAATTTTCTTAGTTGCCAAACCTTGCGATGATTGAAAATTTTCGGTCGTCATACCTGTGGTTACCAAAAGAAATTTTGGTAGCCATAGGGTATGGTTACCAAGTTTTTTTAATCACCAAACCTTGTGGCAACCAAAAAATTTCAATTAATGTACCTTGTGGTGACTGAAAAAAAATTTGGTCGCCAAAGTGTACGGCAAATTCGATCGCCAAACCTTGTGGTGACCAAACCTTTTTGGTCACCAAACCTTATTATGATCAAAAATTTTCATTGCCAACTCTATGATAATCAAAAATTTGTAACAATTGAAAGATTTCTAGTTGCCAATGTCGTGGTGACTAAAACTTAAGGCTTTCTAAAAACATATGACATGCCCCCCTTTCTTAGCGATTGAAAAGTTTTAGTCGCCATAAGATAATGGTAAGTTCTTAGATGGTAATTGAATTGTTTTAGTTGCGATCCGACACACCCCACCATTGGATGACAAGTAAAATCTTTCAATCACCAAAAGGGGTGCGAGCGCGTGTTATCGTTTTTGAAAAATAACTTGTGTTTTCACTTTTGGGCGATTGAAAAAATTCGGTTGCCATCTGATGGTGTCAATGTGTCGAATAACGACCAAATTTTTTTGGTTGCCATTGCACACCCCCACTATCCAATGGCGATCAAATTTTTTTGGTCGCTAAGGAAATGTGACATGTCACATTTTTTTGGAAAGTTGTTGATGAGGGCTTTCCAAAAAATTGGCACAAGTTAACCTTCTATGATGACAAAAAAATTCAATTAACATGGTCACTATGCAGAAGGTGACCAAATTTTTTCTATTGCCATCCAACACGCCCACTATTAGATGGCAATTGAAATTTTTTGGTCCCCCAAAAGGGTAAGTGGGGGTTGATTTTTCCAAAATGATACACACTTGCACCCCTTTCGACAACCAAATCTTTTCAATTGCCATCCGATGGTGGGGTGTGTTGAATGGCGACCGAAAAAATTCAGTCACCAAAACTAGGGGGCATGTCATATATTTTTGGAAAACCCTCATTTCACATCTTGCATCAACAATCAAAAAAATTTAATTGTGGTAATTTTTAGTTGTTGTAAGGTTTTGTAATTAAAAAAATTGGTTGTTGTACCTTATGTTGACTGAAATTTGTTTCATTCACCATAAAGTATGGTGTTTGAAAAATTTTAGCCATCGTAAGGTTTGGTGATTTAAAAACTTTAGTCACCATACCTTATAGAGATTGAAAAAAAATTTGGTCGCCCAAAAGGGAAAACAGGGGTTGTTTTTCCAAAATGATAGCACATGCCTGCACCCTTTTCGATGATTGAATATTTTCAATCACCATCTGATGGTGAAGGTGTGTCATATAGCAACTAAAACAATTCGGTCAATATACGAAAAACTACCATTATTTAACGTTAACTGAATATTTTCAATTACTAGGAAAGGGGAGCGTGTCATATTGGAAAACCCCCTTTTGTGATAACCAAAAAGTTTTGGTCACCACAAGACAAGGTAATCATTTTTGAAATAAAAATAATACACCCCCATGCCTTCTTTGGGGACCAAAAAATTTTAATCACCATCCAATGGGGGGGTGTGTTGGATGGTGACCAAAACAATTTGGTCGTCGTCCAACACACCCCCACTATTTGATGACAACCGAATTTTTTCAATCTCTAGGAAAGGGGATCACATTAATCTTAGGATCACATTAATTCCCATGGCTGTACATATGTCCCCTTTGCTATTTTTATAATATTATCTTTTTTTGTTTCATTTCTAAATAACCAATCTAGTGACCATAGAGCACAAGAGCTTAGATAATATCCTTTTTGATCAAGAAGCTTGTTGTTTTACTATTGTAAACAAGTTTGAGATGGAGTGTTCACTTTTTCAACAAATTATAGGTTCATAGGGGTTCACATCAATCATAACAAAGTTTGTAGGGGATAACTTTCATCTTTGGAAGTTTAAGATGCAAATGTTGTTAAAAGAAAAAAAATTGGGGCATTGTATTAAGAACAAAGGTTAAATTGATAATGAATTTTGCATATTGAAAATAAAAATAAAAATAGCTAGGACCCTCATTGTCATGAGCTTGCATGACTATTTGTTTCAAAATGTCATTGGAACAAGAATAACAATAGAAACTTGAAATTGTCTCCTAAAAGATTTATGAGGTTAAAGGTCTAGCAAATAAACTATTTTTGAAACATCATTTCTTTGCTTACAAAATGAATGTTATTAACATTCTATTGGATCATAGTAACAAATTAAGTCCATTGGTCATCAACTTGAAATGATAAGAGTGAAACTTGAGGCAAATGACCTTGTGATGGTGTTGTTGTATATTTTACTAAAATCTTACAACAACTTAATAGTAGCTTTAGAGTCATGGGTAAAAGTTAATATGAACATTGAATTTGTTAGAGCTAGACTCTTTCATGAAGAGTTGAAAAAGAAGGATGTTGAAGGTTCAAGTGAAGGAAAGTTTGTTTTGGTTGCTCACACATCTAAAGTCACATCCAACAATTTAATTTGTAGCAAATTAAAAGGTGGCAAATAAAAAAGACAAGAAGAAAGATCTATGCAACTAATGCAAGAAACGTGACCATTGGATTTGAGACTGTAAGAAAAAGGTAGTAGATTTGAAAAAACAAGCACATACCCAAAAAACAATTACTGTAGTTAAACAATTATTTTTTGCAATGACAAATACTTTAGACAACAAGTCTTAATACATTGACTTGAGAATTTATCATCATTCAATATTTTCAAAGATTTTTTTTTTTTAATTACAAAAACACCCCCAAATGATCCATTTACATGGGAGATAATTTTATCCAAAAGGTTATTGGAAAAGGAAGTGTTGTTCTATCCATGAAAGTGGGAGATTGCGAAGTCAAAGGAGTCTTGCATGAAGTATTACACATTTTAGGTCTTGTTGGGTATATTCATGATTGGGGTACCAAAAAGGAATGATATGTATATAAAGGCTTGCAAAGGACAACTTTGGATTTTTATTTATCTTACATTATTATAGTTGTAATGGATTGTTGTATGTTAATAGATAAAATGATGTCTTGTTAAATTAATAAAAATATTTAAAAATAATTTGGATATTATGTAAACGTCATTTTGAGTTCAGTAAACTAATTATATTAACTGTTTAAATTGCAATTTCAAAAATAAATAAAAATAAAAGCATAAAATCATAGAATTGATTTCAAACTTTTTGTAGAATAAAAATAGGCCTCCTTCTATGAAAGTAGATATTCATTGGATGAACTTGATGAAAACTAAATCATACAAAATTTCAAAGTTTTAAAATTTTGAAGGAAATGGTTGTAAGGCAAGGGCTGATTTTTTAAACCATTTGACAAAAAAATTATGTTCAATGGGTTCCAAATGTTTAGCTTTAGGGTCAAGTCACATGTGCACAAAATAATCTTGCCAAAAAACATGTTTGGTAGTCCATTGAAATTCATTTTGAAATTTTCAACGTTTTTGGCTATAAACCAAAATATTCATACATAATTATGTATGAATGTGAAAACTCACCATTATCACATGAATTATCTTAATTTGAACTATTCAATTTTTCTCACTTAAATTTGTTTCAAGTAAATGTTATTTGCAAAAAGTAGTCCCACAAAAATCTTAGAATCTTTTTTCCTTTTTTTAGACCCCAACCGTGAATAAGTTAAAAATTAGCAAATCAACAGAGATCTTCAATCTGAGGTTACTATTGAAAAAGATACCATCCATGATTCGAAGTTCGTAAATAAAAGGAAGAAAATTTTCAAAAAGGCTAGTAGCAATCATTGAATACGCCAACATAACAATTTTTTTGGAGAAACAAACAACTTTGGCAGAAGCATGTATATTATCTTTTGATGGCTAGCATTATGAACCCCTATGGGCCCATAACTTGTTGGGAGAATGAGGACTCCATCTCAAACTTGTTTACAACAACAGAACAACAAGCCTCCTAATCAAAAAGAATATTATCTAAGCTCTTGTGCTCTTTGGTCATTGGATTGGTCATTTACAAGTGAAAGAAAAAAGATTATTACTATAGAGATACCAAAGGGGGCATATATATATAGCCATGGGAATTAATATGATCCTAAAGATCAAGTAAAAGTCAATTGATGTACACTAGTTAGCAGCATGTAGAGGTGGGTGAGAGAAATCAGCTGGTAGAGATAGATGAGGGAAATCAATTGGATCACTAAATAAACTAAAACAAATCATTGCAATCTTTAACACTCCCACTCAATGTTAGTCTTGTGTTTTCTATTTGTGATACCCTAATCCTAACTTGCTCGTGAGAGTCTGAAACTGATCTTTGGGGATTGCCTTGGTAAGAATGTCAGTAGCCATCTCCTTCATTGAGCAGTAGTCAAACAAAATTTCACTAGAGGAGATATGCTCCCTCACAAAATGGAATCGGACATCTATGTGTTTTGTGCGTAGGTGATGCACTGGATTCTTCAACAAAGCCAAGTTTCCTCCACTGTTGCTGAGTATAAGAGTTGCATCTTCCTACATCTATCCCACTTCATGTAAGAACCTTCTAAGCCACAGAGCTTCTTTAGTTGCACGAGTGCATGCCATGTACTCCGCTTTAGTAGAAGAAAAAGCAACTGCTGATTGCTTCTTGCTAGCCCAAGAAACAGCCGCTCCTCCTTAAAGGAAAACGTAGCTAGTTGTTGATCTCCTTGTGTCAACATCGCCTCCCCAATCTGAATCACAAAATAGCCTTCCCCTTGAAATCTTCAGCAAGAAGGACCACAAGGGATTGGGAATCTTACCCATTTGTTAGAAAAGAACTGTGTGGCATGATTTTGGTTGAGAGCTTGACCTGCCAGGAATGCACCATCTGAATCTTTCTCCTTGCTGAATCCTTCTCCTTGTTGCAACAGCCACTCTTGTGACCTACCTTGTCAACTTGCTCCTTGTCTTGCATCCAATGTTTTCTGGAGTCAATCCACTACTTCAGCTTCCTCAATGTCAGGAGCATTGACCAGCCCTGCACCTCCTGCATGCTTTCCTCCAGGAGACAAGAATACGTGCTAAACTAGGAAAAACGAATAGCACCAAATAAGACATACTACATATTGTGAGCTTGATGGAGAAACTTGGTGCACTGTGAGATTACTTCTTGTTTTCTTTTTACGTACCTGACAAACCTCAATCAAATGCACCATAACAGTAAATGAGAATGCTCAAATATAAAATGGAAATCAGAATCACAGTTATCAAAATAGAATCCCCTACATGCTTCGATCTGATCAACCATTCCTGTTTCATCTGCTTGACAAGCAAAAGCAAAACACACAACATCCCATTGTTTAACAACTTAGACTTGGATCCAGGAATGTGGACTCTCTCGCCCACTCAATTAAGTTTTCCGTCTTTTCGAATCACAGGACATGATTGTGAGCATACAAAAAGGATTGAAAATGGAGAGACATTTGTTCCAAAATTGATTCCCTAAACAAAAAAAGAAGAATGTTCTACTCTACACTTAGCTTCATGTACTATTCTTCTGCATTAAGAATATGTTCTAAGAACAAGTCTTCTAAAAAATTTCTCTTGAAGGGCAAGAATTTTTTTTCCTCCCAGGCTGTTCGCTCCAAGCCTGGAGGAATGCACACTATGCTTCCCACCACATCTTGTGGTCGAGTGTTGTGGATTGATTCATTGAATTCATATGCACCTGCTCCTAGCAATTCTCTCACCTTGGTATTGTTGACACCCAATCTCGCCACTTATCCCCACTCAGTCCCCTAAAAAGAAAAACTCCACAATTCTTTCTCCTCCTCCTTCCTTCCAAGTATCTTTTCTACCTCTTCACTTGCTGCCGTCAAAGCTACCCTCCTTTTCACATTGTTTGCCAAATCAATCCCTTTCTTAAAAAGCCTCTTCAAATCATTACTTTCAGCTATGAGAACTGAAACTTGCTGATTGAGATCTAAAATCATCTCCTCCATTTGTCCAAAACGCCCTTTATTCTCTTCCACACATTCAGAGTGCTTTTTAGTGAGATTTTCGTGATTATTTGTCATGCGTGCGGACTGCGCCTGGAACTGCATATGGAGATGCACCTTCGCGGATTTCATTTCTTCCTTGATTTGAGCAATTGAATCATCTTTCTCCAAAGCAACAGCCTTCAAGTGTGATATTTGATTAATTAGATCTTTTGCCTCCTGAAGGAAGCCAATGGTTATAACGCTCTTCCCGGGTGCCAATACAGAATAGAGACCCGCAGATTCAGGTATCTGCATTGCACACAATGGGAAAGAACTATAGCATCACCAATAGAAAATAACGACAGTAAGGTAAAAGGCGATAGCGAGGAGAAGCAACATGCAGGACTAGCAACACCCGATCGCAGAGGACAGCAGCGGCACCCGATCGGGAAGAGAAAAAAATAGTACCATACGACGACGAAGAGCGGCGGCGACACACGGTCACGAAGAACATTAGCGGCACCCGATTACGAAGAGCAATGCAACACAAAATGGTGACGAGCTGTAACAGAAGCTCACACCCTCCTCAAGCTCTCAGACTCTCACGAAAGCTCAAACTTTCACAATCCCACACGAACGCTGAAGCTTTCACAAACTCTCTCATAAACAGGCAAACGCGACCTCAAAGGAAACTTCAAATGGTGAAGCTTCAAATATCAATCCTCCAAATATCTCTACGACAAGAGTGATAAAATCATCCTCTTACTTCAGTGTTGCAAGCATCAGCAGAAACATTAACAACTAGTCAACTTCAGTGTAAATCCTCACCAGACCAGTCATCAATGGAATTTACAGACATCACTCCAGTGCGAATAGTCAGGCCACGCCATGCAAACAAGTGATTTCCTGCAGAAATTGAACGACTACGAGCAATTTGCTCCAGCATCTGCAAACTTGTTAGCACAAAATATGGTACAAAAGAACAGAGCCTGATTTAGAAGGTCTAGTAGCATAGCCTTTTGGATTTTAACCTCTCCTCTCTTCCCTCTGCTGCAACTTAAAAGATGTAGAATGGAACACCGTCACTCCTAGTAGTCAACCCTATGTGTAGCACACAACTAAAGTCTCTTGATGAGTCTCACTGTTTTATGTTACTATCCTCAGGAAACCATCTTCATATGAAGACTGCTCAACTCTGTAGCAACAACACTGTTGAACTTGCCATTCTTCCACTGCTAAGTTCCAGCAACATCCTCTCCTTCCCAGCCAAACTCTAAATTCCTTCAATAAGTTTCAGCAAAAGTGATTGAATTTATTTAGAGCCCTTTGAATTTCCTGAGCAAGAATTGAGCAAGAGAATGGAACAATTCACACAAGCAAAAACTGCAGATTTGTCAGATACAAGCTTATCTCAGGTCACAGACTGCCTCCTTGTGAGCAGTTTTGTTGGCCTTCACATTATTCATATTGGTTTGCCAGTAAGTATATGTATGCATAACCAGGAATACTGATTTAGTCAATGACAAACAACATTACCTCTGCTCTACTTCCAGTTCCCAAGAGAGAATAAAAAAAGCAAGCATGCAGACATATCTATCTCAAACAACAGCCACAGCAGTGTGTGAATCATGCACGAGGATGGAGTCACAAACTTAATGCAGCCACCATCATCACCAGTCACCATCCAATTCTCAATTGTGGCTCCATATCATTGACCAGACAGCTTGATCATGTGCCTCCCTCAGCAAAGCACCCTCATGAACAGCCCTTATATCTAAAATCTTCCCTCAATTTCAAAACCAAAAGGTTGGCACATGTTCAAGACAATTGTCTTCCTCCCAAACCATGGCAAATTGGGTGACTGACACTTTCAACACACTCACTTTCTTAATTGGGCTCTTGAAATTGGTCATTGATGGCCCTGATATCTGATAGCTTGACATCATCACTGCTGAACAAACCTCCATGGACGACAAATATTTTCTTGTTCAAAACATTGGCAAGTCCCAAAGACCTTTGCAAAAAGATCTGCCATAGTCTCATTGAACTTTGATTTGACTTCACCATCAAACCCATGGATCTTATTCATGCAGTTGCCCTCATGATCCATACTGGAAAGATAGAGTCCTGTGCAGCACAAAAGGGACATCAGAATCTGGACATGCTTTTGACCAACATCAGCCTCATCATGTTGTGCAATTTTGTTTCTCAGATAATCTACTACTGTGATGAAGAATTTAAAACATGTTCCTTCACCAGGGTCAGAGGGTAGCTCGAGGGGCTCATAGTGAAACTGGTAGGCTGGTTTCCTACGACCTACTCCATTTGAATAGGAGCATTGACCCCATAGTCTAGTGGCACAGTCCATGGCCATCTGTATGGTAATTTTTGAGACAATCAAAGAACCACCCCACAAGCCTTCTCAAGCAACAGGAAGAGATCAAGCCGAGAATACACAAGTCCACCACACTCACAATGTAAACAAAATCAAGACTGAGTCTAACCTTATACGATGGAGCATCAAATGCAGCTCCTATGACTTGGATAAGGAGTTTTTCATATTGAAGCAGAGCAGGCCCATCACACATCACAGCGATTGCTAGCACATTGAGTTGGTAGGTCATTGATAACTCCAAACCTGGTGACAGTCCCACCTGCACAGAAGCCAATTGAGTTCCTCCATCAAAGTGAATTCTTTTCATTTTGACTGAAAAATGAAATGATATATATGTTACCACTTTTCTTGTCATCTAGCACAAAGCATCAATAGAAGGTATACCATGTTTCTATACCATCTTCCTAATTGACTAAATTAAATTGGCTTATACTATGTAATCAATATATAATGCCTCTTGTTTTTCTAAGAAGAGCAAGGAGGAAGCCAAGAACATCATTCAGAAGCTTTTTGGTCAGAGGAGAAGTAGACCTAGAAAGCCACTTCACCTTTCACTTGCCAACAAAGTTGACTTTGTAGCTACTTCTTTCTTCCAGAGGGCTTCGCCCACCACAAAAAGATCTAACATTTGTAGCATTGGGGATGGAGAGCACAGCATTTTCATCTCTTCCATCTTCAGACAAGATGAAACTGCCCAGCAAGGCAAAGAAAATCAAATGTGCAAAAGAAGAAAATATATGAACACCCTGCTCAATTTGCTTAATAGCACCTCATGCCTCATGCCCCAGCATCATGCAGACAAATGTAGGCAAAATGGCAGAAGAGACCTCTAGTGTCAATTTACTGACCTTGAACTCAGCCCAGGGTCCATCAGGAGAACCCCAAGCGGGGAGGGAGGCAACAGCCCCATCACATATTAAAATAATGAAGGTAATACAAGGGGGGGAGGAAATGCCACTCAATGGTGGCATTGTCCTTCCCCAAGATGTTCATGTGAAGCCATTCACTTTTGAAATTAGACTCAATACTAGCTTGGACGCCCGGGTCTTTGGTGCGCTGTTGGGATCTAATGGCCTTCCAAGAGGCCATACCGACCTCAACGGTCGCCACCCAAGCCTGAGTGATCACCTTCAAGGTAGAATACTGCTCACCAAAGTGCTTCCTACATTTCTCAGTCCAAAGGTGGTACAAGACGAAGCTACAAAAAATATCTAGTGGTTGCCTGGGGTAAGTGAATCCGCCCATGTGGTATGCGAGGAGACTAGGTGGATCCTTCGCTCTCCCTGGTTCCCTCGCCCAGAAGGACGAAGGGCGAGTTGATCACCATGTCCTGAGGCGCTTGCCATTCGATCCAAATTCTCTTGAAGGCGGCCCATGCGTGTTGAGCTAGCGGGCACTCCAAGAGGCAATGTTGGGGGGTCTCTTCCGCATTGGAATCGCACACCTTACATTGCGGGGCGATGCCCATGAGTTGAAGCCAAGTGCCCACTGGGAGGCCTTGGTTTAAAGTGA
>Ga0209611_10000394_pt1 | contig 62665 bp, 50 predicted proteins | sample S1TSphgellanicum_3_FD_187693 | JGI IMG/M metagenome (GOLD analysis project Ga0209611, IMG submission 187693) | Host-associated microbial communities from peat moss isolated from Minnesota, USA - S1T2_Fc - Sphagnum magellanicum MG (SPAdes) (version 2) | ecosystem: Host-associated > Plants > Peat...
AGGAGGAGGGGGGCAGTCTGAAATTTTTGGGCAAAAATTTGGGCACACCAAATGAAACATTTAAGCCTTGAACTGCCCAGAAAATTTGAAATTTGTGGGCAGCTTGAGACTCTTCTGGGCACTCCATAGGATGAAGTAGACTCAGCAATTTGGCAAAATAGCAATGTGGAGTTGGCAACTTGGTAGTGTGGACCTTGAATCATTATTGTCTTGGGAGGTGGCAAAGTGGACTTGGGAAACATGTAAATCGAACTTGGGAAAATACCAAAGCAAATGCTATTCCATACATACATACTCCAGCCACTCTATTCCGTGTAATGGAAGGCCCTGGGCTTTGAAGTTTGAGCTGGAAAATATGATTTTGACATACACAAAAGGGATTTTCATGGACAAAATGGCCCAAATTCATCAGATTTCTAAAGAGTAAAAATTCCAAATTTCTAGATTTTTATGATAAGTCCCAGTAAGTACCAAAGAATATAGGATTAATCCTTTTTTTCCCCTACTTGGATAACTAGTATGTAGCCAAGTTTGGCTAAATTTTTTTCTGGTTAATCACCACTTTGGCTACATGACAAAATCCTTCAAAAAAAAACCTTGGCCCCAACATGGGTGAGTGTCAGAGACTTATTATTCTACTTGGCATAAAGCTTGTGGCAAGCACCCACATAGTGGCCACCTTAAGGGCCCACAATGCCCAGGTCAACTTCTTCTTCTCTTGTGGCCAAGCTGCAACAAAAAGAAAAGAATAAGGTCAGAAACATCCTCACACCCCCATCAGTTCAATAGACAACAAGAAGATAAAACAAGATGATCAATGGCATGATCTTCTCAATTCGTCAGCTTTACTTATACAAGAACCTTCTTCATTTATGATCTTGTCACACAAGACTTCAAGCTCAAACCAACGACATATCTTGTGACCGCGAAGTCTCAATTCCACAACGTACCTAAACCCAGACCCATCTTGTTAAGAGCATTCTTCTCTTCAACAAGACGCATAGCGAATTCCTGTCAACCTAAGAGTCTTTTGAAGAGAGAGGCTTAGCTTGGATCAAAAGCCACCTTAAAAAATTGTCTGCACTCACCTACTGGCCCCAAACGCATCAATGACAAATGAGATATAACAACTCCAAAATCAAAAGAACCATACAAAGCTCATCAGCAAAACCCATGCACTTAACAAATTCAGAAAACAACCAAGCTTATCCTACACGTTGTGCATCATCATAAACCCTAAACCCCTGAAAGTAGTAACTCACAACCCCTTCGTTGAATGATGAAAAACAAAAAGGTGGTAAACTCCTTTGATGTTGCTAAAAGAAACAATCCACTCGTGAAACATATGGCTAGCCATCTTAGCCCTAAATCCAAAGTACTTTGCAACTAGAGCAAAGAAATCAGCCTAGGGTAGGGGCATTCAAGCAAGCCAAACATTGTGGGTAGGGGGACTAATGGAATTTTTTTGAAGAAAATAATTTAAAAAGCTTCATTAGCACTCAAATGCAGAAAGACTTTTCTTGTTTATATTCCAAGACAATTATCTGAACCCATTTAATCACTCATAATTAATATATGAGATTATGTGACACATTATGGGCTGGAGTGTGTAGGTTACCTTGAATGCCATAATACCTTTTCAAGTTCAGCATTAATTTTTAAAAAAAATTTAGTGTGAAAATTTAAAGAAATTACAAGGGAAGGAATTTCTTTTCTAAATGGTGAAAACCTAGGATCTTCTTGCTTCAAGCCAATCCACCATGGCCAAGCAAGTATCCAATAATTGACAACATTTTTTTATCCTATAATTTGGTGGAACATCACCTCTCCTCATTTAAAAAAAATAAAGTAATAAAAAATGTTTAAAGTCATGAAAACTTCTCAAAGAACTTGGTTATATTTATTGCTGAAATTTCATAAATTATTATTTTTACTATTAAAATAAAATTTAGTAAATAAATAAATTATCTGACACCCAAGTGTCAAACCTGAATTTTGAAAAGGTACTATGGGTAGTTTAAATATTCATGCATTCGCCATAACTTATGCATTTTCAATAATTACCTAGTCTAAAACCTATTTCAAATTGACAAACCCTAACCCTACATAGGATTTGTCAACTATTTTTTTAAATTTCCATCAGTACTTTCACCAACTCCATTTTTCATCTTTGAATTTGGTTTTTTAACTCTTTTTATTAATTGTAACATGCCATAACTAGAGCATTCAACGACAATGGAATTTCAAGTGCCATAGCATTCAACAACAATGTAGCTTCACCAACTCCATTTTTCATCTTTGACTTTGGTTTCTCAACTCTTTTTATTAATTGTAACATGCCATCACTAGAGCATTCAACTACAATGGAATTTCAATTGCCATAGCATTCAACAACAATGTAGCTTCACCAACTCCATTTTTCATCTTTGACTTTGGTTTTTCAACTCTTTTTATTAATTGTAACATGCCATCACTAGAGCATTCAACTACAATGGAATTTCAATTGCCAAAGCATTCAACAACAACGTAGCTTCAATGCCTCATGATTTGTGCATAGTACAAGTTGAAATGTTTTTGTTTCCCTTTTGATTTTAGCCATAAAACTTGTTGTCACTCAAGACTTGTCACTAAAGAACATGAACATTAGAAGTTTAGTGAACCTTTTAGGGTTTATTGACCATAATTCAATCCTTTTAAGGATCAAGATTATAATGTCCATAATTTGTTGATATAAAATGTGACTATTGACAATTAAAAAAATAGGATTTAAGACTAATCACCATGGTGTTTGAAGCTTGATTTTTAAACAACCATATTACAACAATCAACTTCGAACTTGGATTCTTAATTTGATCTCGATTTTTTATGTTTAACATTCATGAGTTGCATCGGATGGCGATGATTTTGTAATCTTTCAATTCTTGAATTTTTAATCTCTATCCCAATTATATTTTTAGAGTTCAAACTTTGTTTGAAATTCAATCAAGTTTGAATGGCAAGTCTTGATCCATCATTTGACTCACAATATAAGGAATCATGTCCATACCAAGTTTCAATCCATTTATTTGTGGCTTGTGTCCAAATCAACCATTTTTTCAAATGTCATTTCAATTGTCCTTCACGGCATGTGCTAAAATGAAATTATAATCGCATATTCAAAATTATAAATTTGATTATGATTTGCAACTATTGTTAACGTGAATGAAAATGAAGATGAAAAATGTCCTCATATCATTCACAATTTTTGACTTTCAATAATAGATGATTTTTATTTTTTTTGACTAGTAATGTGATTCATAAGTGATTAGACAACATGTGGCATCTTGTTCAACTTGAATTACAACTATATATCATGGTTGCAAATGAACATTTATTAATGGCAAGATAATGCATGCAACATGTTATGTTAGCTTACGTAGCTTTAACAAGCCCTAAGTACCCTACTTGATCTAAACAACCTTTAAAGAATCCCTAGGTAGCCTAGGTATCCTATATAATCCCCTAAATAGGCCCATAGGTACCCTAATAAACCCCTTGGCCCTATTGCAAAACATGGTTTTTATGTTAGTCAAATGATGAGTATGTGGATTACAAAGTTCAATATATTAATTTGAAATGACTAATTTTGTCTAGTTTAAGTAATATGAAAACTTGGTATGTTTGTTATGACTAAGAAAACCTAGCCATCAAATCAAATCAAATCAAACATCATATTATGCATGTGGCAAATGTGGCACTCATGTCGAATTGTTCAAATTAATCCAAATATAACACATTGTGATTCTAGTGTTACTTTTGATGATGTTCTAACATCAAAATTGAAAAAAAAAATACAATGAATTATTTGAAACTCAATTGCTAAATAATAATAATAATAATAAATAAAATAAAAGTATATAGTAAGACTAGTTTTCTTCTTTTTAATTTGTGTTTTATAATGATCCTACTATCAAATAAGGTAGTTTATTTATTTTCTTTCTTTTGTTGTTTCATTATATCCCAAACCATGACACCTCCTATCATGGTCTTGGTACATTGGACAATTTTCAATGAATACAATCCAATGAGTTTTTTGAAATTTTAGTTAATATTAATGTTGCAATTGAAAATTCATTCAAATCAAATCTAACTTCAATATTTTTTGTTTTGGAAATTAAGTAACAAATTTAAATTAAATTTTTAATGGTGAAAATTAAATATCAAATTTGGGCTCATTAAAATTATATATCATTACATAATTAAATGTAATTATGAAATTAAAAGATAATGAAATGGTAAAATAATTTTTATTTATTTACTTCACACGTGGAATTAATTTCATTAAAATTAAAATATTATATCATAGTGATAAAAAAAAAATTACATTGAAATTTATGAAATTAATATTTTAAGTTAGTGTATGTGTACTAACATTTGAAATTAAATAAAATACAAGTAAAATGATCAATTATATGTAATTACTAGATTATTTTTTTATAAATTATATTGAGACTATCATGTGAAAATAAGAGTTTATGAAGAAATGGGAGGAAAGGACTAAAGAGAAGAGTGTGGAAATTTCAGGGAGATCGTGAAGTGGGAAACGCATCAATATGTCTAGAAGAGAGCTATAGAAAAAATCAGGTTGTGTGAATTTGTGTTGTGATGGAGACACTTCATAACATGTATGCTTTTTAAGAGGGTAAAGGACTTCTAGCAGTTTTAGGAGAGCAGAAAGGGCAGAGAGAAGAACATATATGAGAGGAGTTAATGAACGAAATTTGAGTGGTGGGAGGTATGGAAAATTCATTCTCTCTCATTGTAAGAGAAAAGATGTTGATGTTTCACAAGGGCCACCAAAAAAAAGGAAAAAGAGATGACATGCAGATCCCTGGTGCGATCAACACACCTCCAGTCCAAGGTGAAAATGCTCCTTCAAGCTCTAGACAAGGCACCCATGTGGTGCGTCCTCCTGATTTTATGATTGAACTTGTTTTGCACAACTCTTTTTCTTGGGTTTTTTTGAAGCTACATGTTGAAATTTGATACTAGTTTATGAGCTTCCTTGTAGAGTATCGATAATTTTGCTTGCTTGAATTGAATCAAGTTTATGGTATGACTAATTGGTCCATTTTGATTATAGCAAAAATTGTCCATTATATGTTATGTTTGAAAACTTGATTGAATTCTTTTTCTTTAAAAACTTTCAAAATCATGGTTTTGTACTAGTGTGGTAGCCTTTAGGTAGCCTACTAACCACTAGCTAAGTCCTTAAATACCATAAGTAATCTAGGTAGCAACTAAGTAGCCTTTAAGTAGCCTAAACAACCCATACATAACCCTTAGATCCTTAAGTAGTTTTAGTAACCCTTATGTAACTTATGCAATCCTTAGGTATGCTTTAGGTACCTTAGGCTACACCAAGGTAAGCCTTTTTGTAGCATACATAATTTAAGTTGAATAGGTCACTTAAGTAAGTAAAAATAAATATTAGAATGTAATTTCATTTTGTATTACATAAAAAAAAATTACAATGGTCAACATTTTGCCCCTTAATGTGGAGGTGATAGATTCAAATCCTTACTATTACAACCTATTTATCATAGTCAAGGCTAGGTAATTTAGGTGTTTATTGTAGGTCAAGGTGTTTAACTTAAACCTTTTAGGCTCCTTAGCCCATGTTTTTAACCTAGGCAACTTAGGTTAAGTAGCCAAGCCTAGGCCAACTTAAGTACGTTGTGTGATGCCATTCATTCAACATAGTGTTTGCCATTTGTCAACATTTAATGGTGAAAAACTTAAGCATCCTCACATTTTAGTTGTAGAATTAACCATAGATAACCATGCCACTACATATTTTTGTCATAAATGATTGTCACATAGGCTAAATGTCAAATGGATGAAAAATGTGTGTAAGTTACACATCGATGTAACTACCATTTCAATCTGGTGCCATGTGATGTGTTTTATTATTAAAAGTATACGTGACTTGTCTAAGGTGACTAGAAGAATTTGTAATCACACGTGGCATTTATGGCTAAAAATAATTGAAAAATCATTTTCAATTATATTGTAAAGTTAATAAATTATTGATAATTTATATGTAAACTCCTTGTAGTGTTCCAAGTTCATTCAATCATTAATGTCATTGGAAAAGTGAATTCCTAATTTTTTCTAAAAAACCTAGATGCACTTTTGGTGAAGACTTTAATGCTCAGTGCTTCACATTTGCATTTTTTTTAATCAACTTCACTTTTGAAGTTTTGCTTTTCATGTTGAACTTTGATTGGTTAGAATTAGAATTGTGGTACATTTAAGTTATTCAACTTGCCATTTGAAGTTCTTGTCATTGGTGATGAATTTGGTTAAGGTTATGGTTTTGATGTTGAATTCGGTTAAGGTTTGTGTTGAATTTTTTTTATTGTTGGTACATTTTTTGCCATGGCACCACCTTTAATTGCCCCTAGAAATTTTTAACACAAGTTTTTCTTCTTTGACCATGTCCTTATCAACCTTTTTTACATTGCAAGTATTAGCCAAAATTTTAATCTTGGTGTTGTCAAACCATTTCAAGTAGAACTAGATTTAACAAATAGCAAGAAGAGGAAAAAAATGTATGGAATGAATTGTTGTTTCCAAGATTCATGGGTTAAGAAATTTTTATGTGCAAAATATGTTGTGTGCATTAACATAAATGTTATATATGTCAAGTGTAAAGTCTACATTATCTTTGAAGGATGAAATGAACTTTTGGTGGCCTAGTTGGACTTTTAATGGAAACATGTTGGTTGAAGGGTTTTCATGTTTTGAAGGGTTAGATTTAATGTTATTGCTTTGATGAAGACCTAACAAACACTTTGGGATCCATTACACGGTGCATAAAATGAACATTGTAGTGCAAAGCAAGTCTTCCATCCAATGGTTTCCAAATTGGAAGATCTCCTTCAATTACTATATGGGTACTTTTCTAGCTCTTGAAAATGCCATTTTGAATTCACAAAACTTGTTGGAATTTTGGAAACAAAGAAATGAAAGTTTTTCAAAATGTGAAAATGAGGTGGATTAACATGTTGACACTTTTGAATTAGTAGGTTGGGAAAGAATACAAGACTTTAATTGCTAAATGGCAACAAATAATGGGTTTGTGAAGGTAGTGAAGGCCAATCATGGGCTTTTCATGCATTTTGCCTATGTTGCAATCTTTCAATACATTGATAATATTTGCACAAATGAGGATGTTTTGGTGTGTTGACATTATAGTTGTTAACATTTGTCAAGTTGATTTGTACAAAATGTATAATTATTCAATTATTTCATTCCAATGTAAGAACTTTTTTGAGTTCACAAATGTTGTAAACATATCTTGTAGGGTTATTTAGGATTGGGTGACTAACCTAAATGATGGCCTAGAGCACTAAGATTTTTTCATTATTAAATAGTCCCACATGGTCCATTCTATTTATTTGAATGCATTTTGCACTAACATAGGAGGGTTTTGATCCAACTATAAAAGTTGTCAAAATTGAATGCACTACCACCTCTTATTTATTACTCTTTGAATTGAAGTGTAAGTTTTTTTATCATGAGTTGATGAATGCTCTTGTGATTATTTACCCACAATATTAGTTACAACCATATTGTAAATCCACCATTGTAAATGATTTGACCTCAATCAAATGACATTACTATACATCCAAAGAATTTGGTATTTACAACAATTTATAAACTATTTTCAAAGGAAACTTTGGATTTGTAGAGTGTTCATTTCAAGCTAACCATGGAGAATCATGTTTTTAAGGCCATGACAAAACATTGAGATGAAAATCTAATGATTAATTCATAGTGTTAAATTCTCACAAACAATTTGCTAGTTGTTGGACTCTTTAAGTTCATGAAACTTGTTGAATTAATCATTGTTCAAGTTGCGCATAAGATGAAAGAACATTTTTCATTGACTTTTATTAAGTTCAAGCTATAAAACTAGTTGGTAGGGCATTTACATATTGCCATTTACATGTTTGTTCAAAACTTTTTCATTAAAGAAATTTTTCTTTTCCATTGCACTATTATAGATTGGAATGATGTAGACAAAGTTAGTATAGGAGTGAATTCATGAACATTGGGCTTGGAGTTTGGACCTTGGTTGCAAGGTTGAAAGAGTTAAGCGTCATTACATTTCCCATTGCACAATCATTTTTTGTTTGGGTATGTTATAGTACTAACATTGTCAATTGTTACAAGGATTTTGTATTGCATTGGGTAGGGTCCTTCTGACTAAGGTTCAAATCCCTCGCAAGGTGTTTAGAATTTGAAATTCCTAGCTTTTGAACTCTACTTACAATTGTCACATGTTGCCAAATTTCATATCATAGTTGTTTGTTGGAAGCCAAAAAACCAAACAACTCCTTCTCTTATAAACAAAGATGTTCAAATAAAAATCACATATTTTGGTTAAAGCTTAAAGGGTGGTTTACACTTGAGGCCATGGCTCTATGAAACCTCATGATACCTTACTTTTTTGGATGTTATTATGGCAAAGCCTAAAACCCACAACTCAAGGGCCTTTGTTGGAAGTCTATATTCAAATTGCACAAAAAGAAAAGGGCCATAGCCAAATATAATTGATTTTGTTCTGATTTTTTGGTTTGCACACAATAAAACATTCTCTTACATTTCTGTGTAATATTATGCACTTCATCCACATGTAGAATTTCATGTCAATTTTTCATCCACCACCATTTGCTTGGGTTGGCCTTGAACTACTTTTAATGTAAACCCAAAGCCAAAGCCCATGGGATTGTGGACCAATGACCAATTTTCAATTTTCAACGAGCAACCATAAAAACATTTAGCCAAATTTGGCTATAAACCACATAGGAAAGTTTTTTTAAAATCAAACATCCTTCTTTATGTTTTACTTGAATGAAGTGTATAAATCTGATGATTTTTCTTAATGTTTTCGAATTCTGGCTATTAAAAAAACTGGAAAAGCACACCATTTTCGAATTTTTATTTTTAATTTCAAGGTTTGTGGAAATTTCCCAAGTAAAAAAAAGGGCTGATTCAACAACCCACCTTCAGAAATGCCAAGTCACCGAAAGTGCGATCGAATCGCCCCATTCACACGAGCGAGTCTGGATTGACGTTCGTTATCATCTGGAACCCGATGATCTCACCACGTAAGCCCTAGGGTAAGATCCTACGGCGATGGAATTTTCCCAAGTTAGGGCAGGGGATGAACAACGGTAGCAGGGTCTGTGCATCGCGCCTCTCCTCCTCACTCGCCGCTTCTCAGCAGTCTGCAGCATGGCGGCTCCTGCGTACAAATATCGCGCCCGCGTTAAGTATCATGTGAGTACCATTCCCTTCTTCACCTTCTCAGCATCCTTCCGACGTATTTTCATGTTATCCTATGGTTTTTTTTGTTCTTCATTTTTGAATTCTAGCGTATGTACTGATCGGCTCCACGAGAGGAAAGAAAAGCCAAACATTGACGGTTTTTGTCTATGATCTTAACATTGACGTGCCCTGCAACAGTTTGATTGCGGACTTCTGTAAGCTTGCGTTTTCTGAAGTTTTGTGTACTCTCATTGCTCTTTCTTTTTCAATGTGTCAGTGGCGAGCGTTTTAGGGTTTATCATATAAAGGAGTGGTTGTTCTCTTTGTTTTCTTGAGAGGTCTGTTCGAATCGGTAGTTGGTGTTCTTCTTTTTGTTTTTTATCGGAAAAGTTACTTTATTGGTGTTTTCTTTTCTTTTTATATCTTTAAACTGGAGTAAGGGCTCCGTGCTTTGAATTTGGTGTTTTCTAAGGGCCATTGCGGCTTTGCACTTTGGAGGCTCTTGGACTGGCATCCTGGCTTATTATAAAGCATTATTAGTCTTGCGACGGGTACACTGTACTGGTTTTCCTACTTTTCCTGAAGACTCACTTGTAGGGTTTAGTGCGCCCTAGGGTCTATAGTGGGACGCAACCTTGCACTAGCAGTCTGCAAATATGGCGGTTGTTGGCGAAGAGTACGTGGGCGGGGTTGAGGCATTTGCCTTCCAAGTGGGGGTAGTTCAGCTGTTCGGTGTCATCAGCAGCAGCTTTTGCTTCAATAAGGAGATTTTGTTTGAGAGAGCTGGTTTCAAATGGCCCGAATGTGGTTTACACATCTGAATTCTATTGTTATCCTCCTGCAGTGAGGGGTTAGGATCTAATAATCATACTTTTGAAGCCACACATACCTGAAATTAAGAACTGTTCTTTGAGACTGTCCGTGGCTTCAAAGTATTGGAGGCTTCAGTGGTTTCTACTCTGGTTATGTGATTCTGGAAAGAGTGTATTTATATATGCATATCATAATATGAAGAGTAGTTTATGTGATGAGTCTGAGGCTGATTTTTTTTCACTGTTTGGAGAGATACAGTTAGTTCATAAGACCTTATCGTTTCGTTGGATGTAAATCTCCTTATGCAAGAGTGGAATTTTCTTTATACAGTGTGTCGAACTGGTGTGTTTCAACAGTACTTTGTTCCTGATATGTTGTGCATTTTTTGTAAAACCTGATTTTATGTTTTTCTTATTCGGAATGCAAATTGCCATTGTTGTCTTGAGGACAAATAGCATTTTTATATACGATTCAGAAAGTTGCTTCATCATAGGAGCCAAAGATATGTGGTAGAGGGGATAATTTGATGGTTAGTTGTGCTGGAGCAGCTGTGATGAAAATATATTGCAGCATAGTCTGAATTGTCACGGCAATTATGACATTCAGTGTAGTCAAATTCTGAGCTGTGGGGACCAAAACCTCATTGAATTTTCTTGTAACCTCACTTACCTTTGTAGTCTTGTCTTGGAAGGTCTTTTCCAGATGTAGGTGATTTCAGTTGGTAAGTTCATCAATTGTTGCATTTTCTCTCCCCATCATATCTCTCTGGTTCTCTTGCTTATTGAGAAAATGATTTTTCTGATGAAGATTGTTGCTTTGCCAGCTGATGAGCTGGGTTGAGTAGCAGCTGGATGAAAGAAGAGTGTGCTTCCTTCTTCAAGAGCTTGTCTAGCAACTGGTAAGGCACTTTCTTAAACTTGCCATTTATTCAAGTTATTTCTGGAAATTATGATTGGTTTTTGGTGGTTTTTGGTATATGCTTGAGACTTATCTCCCCATGGGTTCCAAACTGGCCCAGAAACTTAGAATGTCCATGTACATGTCTGCTTATGGATGCTAAATAATCCTGCAATGTTGTCCCCTTGAAAGACCTGGTGATCCTATTTCTTTGTATGCCAATAGGTTTAGATTCAAGGGATGCAAATGATGTGAAAAAGAATAGGGACAGCTTATTCCCTATTGGGATGCAGACATATTCTATGGGAATCTCTCTGATGCACTCTTACAGTCCAGCTTGTCACATTTGTCAAGTAATAGTTACTTACAGGAAAATGGTAGCATGTTTCCAAATTTGTGAACATGCTAGCAATGTGATGACACTGTGTTGTGATGAGATGCTTCTAACTAGAGCATGCAAATAATGTGAAGAATAGGGATATCTTATTCCTTAATGGGATGTGGACATATGCTATGGGAATGTCTCTTGTGCACTCTGACTTGTCACATTAGTTGAGCAATATTTACTGCAAGGAAAACATAGCATATGCCTGAATTTGTTGACATATTATGGACATAGTGAGTGTCTGTTGTGACTCAACTTTCTATGTTATGGTCTTGTGCCATCATGATGGGAGGTAGTTGTGATGTTGTAGGATGAGAGGCTTCAGGTGTGCATGCAAATGATGTGAAAAAGAATAGGGACATCTTATTCCCTACTGGGATGCAGACTTATTCTATGGGAATCTCTCTGATGCATTAAACTGGCAGCTATGTCACAGTATTTTAGGTGATGATTACTGCAACGATTTGCTAGCATGTGTCCAAATTTGTTGACATATCAAGGATGTAATGGCTGTCTTGTGATAAGTTGATGCAACTTTCTTTGTTATGGTCTAGTGTCATTGTGATGAGAGGCTTCTAGTGGAGGCTTGCAAATGATGTGAAAAAGAATAGGGACATCTTATTTCCTAACTGGGATGCAGACATGTTCTATGGGAATCTCTGATGCATACTTGAGGCTTGTCAAACTGATAGACTTCTCTGCCTGGTTTGTCATAATGGGCAATGCAGTTTCTGTTAGAAAAAGATAATTCTCTCTCATTGCAGAAGGATATCACCCCCTTCTCTAATAGTTGGCAACAAGTTGATTGCAGTTCAGTAACAAGACTGGACTTCATGTTCTTATGTTTCAGAAGTCAAACAACAAAGTTTGGGAGGACTTTGCTTCTTTGAAGAAGTATGCAACTGCATCAAGAGTGCCAACATTAGCACTCTAGATATTTTTTGGCATAAAAGCTATGGCAACACAATAATGTGCACAGGTATGGCATTCTCTTAATCCACAATCTTTCATCTGAACCTCCAATCCATGTGAAGAAGTTTGAATTAGGTTCATAGTGAAAAAAGTTGTTGAAGATTTCAGCAAACAAGGGCTGAGGGCAGATCAATCAAGAATGTGAAAGGGAAGAAATCCCCACTGTCTCTTATGAAAGCCCTCAAATATTCTTGATGGAGAAATGCTGAATTTGAACTGAATTTGTTTAGATTAAATGGGCTTCCTGGTAGTCTGATGCTTTTGTTAACTGTTAATGAATGTTACACTTTTCTTTTCTCCAAATGTCCTTTGTAGGTGGGTGCTGGAAGAAGAGGCAGGCAAGTTTTTCTGTAGTTGCACAGCTATCAACTGTACCAACTAAGCCTGTACAATCACTGCTGTCATTGCCCTAGTTGAAAGTTATCACTGTTGTTAGTGCCATTGTTGAAAGCTATCACAATTTGTAGTTTATGATCTTCCCTCTGTAATGGTGGAGGGTATTGACAGCAATACCTTCCCCTTTGTAACAAGTGCTGCAATTTTGTGGTTCACATCACCTTTGCTTTCTTCCTAGGGTACTTACATGTAAGCTCCCTGCTACGGGAGGGAGTGGGGAATGGCACCAGGTGCAGATACCCTCAAAATTTCACTAAGAATCTCTTGGAGAATGTTGTGTACAATTTGCACATTATTTCTCGTCAATTCCATGGCTGATTTCTGTTGATCTTATTGACTAAAGATTGATAAAGTAAAATTTTGTGCATGTTTTGTGAGTTAGCCTTTCACAATTCTCTTATATGTAAATGATCTGAAGTTGAAAAAAGCCACCATGATATTTTAAATGGTGCACAATTTAACATTAATGTATGAGAAAATGTTCTGAGTTTGACAGTTGCAATAATCTTGGGCTTCATCACAGAAATGAAAAAATCAAATTTGTTAATGAACTTCCGCGCAAATAGAAAGCTATTTTTCTGTCTGTACGATTTCACAATCATGCATGATAGCAACAACGTTTTATTGTGTTTCTTTTCATGGAGAAGCCTGTCATTTTTTCCATCAAAACAAGATAAATACCTAAGCATTTGGTTGGCGGCCCAATCTTGGAAAACAATTATCGAAAAAGTTGAAATTAAGCGCAGCACGAACAATGAAAAGTCATTGTAAGCACAGTTCGCATCCAAAAATGAAAGTCTACCTCCTACCCCCAATCTTGTGAGGTAGATGATAATCACGGTTGCATGGATTGAAAAGACAAGCACTAAAATTAGATGTGACAAAGCTTATGCTTGAAGCAGCAATTTCATTTTGAGGATCATAAAGAGGGGGGAATAAGGTGGAGAAAATTTCAATAGGAACCAAAATCCATGACAAGCATTTCAAGCTCTAGTTCCAAAATGAAAATTCCTTTGGATATTCCATTAAAAATCGTTACTCCATGTTGGCAACCACAGATTAGTTGTAGAGCTCTGTGGGTTACCATAGCAAATCCTTGGTTGTGTCATACAAGGCCAAAACGGTTTACAGAAAATGAAATCTCACTAGCCTCTAAGACTGTTGCAGATAAAGCCCAGCCTGGAGTTGACCAGTTGGAGATCACCAATCCAAATCTTCTGGTAGTGAATGGGGTGGTTCTTGCGCACACTTTGCACAGTTACCTAAAATGGTTCCAGCATGTCAAAGCTTCAAAACTGACAGGCTGAGTCTAAAAGCATTACTAACAAGCCTCTTCTCTTTGTAAGAGATCTTTGAGATCCTTGGCTTTCTGCTCAGGGAGAAAATTCAGCTGAGATCTGGTGGAGATGCTTTGCTCATGGTTCATTATGAGCTGCCTGATGGAAACTTGATGACAGCACCCATGTCTGACTGAGATTAGGGTCTACTACTGACCTCAAGAGCTCTGACAAGTTAAGGAGCAATGTTCCAAATGGGTCCAATACTACTGTGGCTTAAGTAAATCAATGAGCATTTCTCATCATGAAGAGAAGAGGGAAGGATCTGCAAAGACCCATCACACAAACTGTAGAGTAAACCTGCGTCTTTGGTGACAAAACAAATGATATCGTCTTGCAAAAAACAACTGGAAACATAAGGGGCAGAGAACAACTCTTCGGAAACTTGCTCTCTCTGTAACTCCAACATCTGATTCCATTGCCTTGTTTTGAGCTCCAGTTTGTAGAGAACAATTCTTCGAGATCTTGCTTCATCGTAAGCCTCTTGAGCTCCAATGACCCAGAGATGATCTCTGTGCTCCATAAGACAAGGCGGAAACCACGGACTGCGGATACCTTCAGGAAGCTCAAAGGGAGTTCCAATCCATGCCCCAATCTGCACATGGAAGGTCATAACATAGCGCCATTCGTTGTCTAGACAATACAAGATCCCATTCACAACTTGCGAAGTTGTGCCACGACCTCTCAAAGACTGCGAGTTGATGGCAACACTACCTTTCAGCGACACTCCTAGTGGAGGGGGAGGACTGCGCTTCCTTCTCCACAGATTGGATCTGGAATCGTACACTTCTAGTCTAAAGTTTCGTATCCTGTGTCCCAGATGAGCATTGTCATTGCATCCGATAATGATCTTGTAAGACAATCTGTCAGTGTCCACCAGCAAATGAGCAAGAATCCACGTAGTGTATGTCGGTTTGAAGGATTCTAAAAGAGGAAGTCGTCGCAGTTCCATCGTCAGGAAATTGCACACCAGCAAGAACTCTCTGCTGGCAAAACAGAAAAGGCCGAACGCCCCTGCTACAGGAGGGAACGACGCTTCTTGAAGAAGAGGAACGGAGGACAATAACAAAGAGAATCTTCTCTCCCACTTCCTTGACGCAACATTGTAAGAGAACACTAACCTTTCATCTGGCTCCCATAAGAGCAGAAGAGACCAATGATGTTCTAGTGCTGGACACCTTAAGCTGAAATGTTTCCGAAGCTGGAAAAAGTCGCTATTCTGTACCAGAGCGTGCCAGTTTCTGCAGACTGTGCGAGCTTTTGCGATGCTGACCAGAGACAAACTCGTGAACACTTTCTTTAACAAATCTTCGGGCAGTTTGCTCCATCTTTCTCCATCCATCCCATTCTACAAAACATGTACGATTCTTCTTCTTCTCCTCACAACAAGCTGTAAAAGAAGCGATCTCAATATCAGAGGCTGCTGCGTGGTGGCGTAAGAATACGCAAACCTTGCAAAGTCCCGTCTGGCAATAGTTGTCGGCATCAGGGAGCTCCGCAGATCCAAAAGGATGCTAGAATTACGGACAATTGTACCGAAGCCTTCATCTCATTCCAGCATTCAGCGCCGCCGTTCATCAACTATTCTGCGCCTTGCTCCACAGTTTGGAACGCTCAACAGCTTTGCCTCGATCAAGCCAGTGCTCGATTCTTTGCGAAAGATGGCTTAGAAAGGACAGAGATAGTGAAGATCGCGTCACCGGAAAGCATTGCAAAATTAGCAAGAAGACGATTATTCAACTCCAGAAAGGACGTGACGTTCTGGACTAAACGTTGTGCAGTGCGGACAGGCAGCAGGCTTGCAAAAGGATTGCAAGCATGATGAAGCTTCTGAGTGTTCCGTCAGAGAATGATTGTTTCCCATTCTGCGAAGAAAGAATTTCAAAGATCTGCAATCGCAGTGCATCCTGCACACTTGAAAGACAATCTTGAACCTGTTTTCTTGTCTTGCATGGATCCATCGCACAAGCCTTACTTCCACGGGAAAAAAAAAACATTCAGGCCTGCAGGGGAAGAACAATGCGACGCTTGAAGGGACTTATGTCACATGTACTTCAAGCTCTCTTCAGCTCTTGTTATCAAATTTGGCCAAGACATGGCAAGTAGCAGCATGCGTCAAACAAAGCAAGCAGAATTGATCTTGAACCTGCAATCTTGTCTTGCATGAATCTATCGCACAAGATTTACTTCCATAGAAAACAACAAGATGCGATCCTCACTCAGGCAGGCAGGGGAAGAAAATGCGACGCTTCCAGGGACTTATCTCACATGTACTTCAAGCTTTCCTCAAGTCTTGTTGTCAAATATTGCACCACCATTGTAACTCTCAAATTCTTAGTGGCACCACAAGATTCCAAGGGTTTTGGACTCCAATGGCAACTAATGTTCCTCCCTTCCTAACTTTTGTGCTCCAAATTTGTTGTGCAAGCGTTTGCTCTCCCTAAACTCTCCTATTGTTTATAGTGTTTAGGAGAGATTAATCATTAGCTTCCATGAATTTTCACCCCTTACCCCGCTCCATCATGGTCATCTACTTTGAATTTCATGCTCTTCCTTTTCTTGAATAGAACTTTTAATGACACTTCTTCATGCATTGTGTTGTGCAAGTGATGGCACTCTTACAATGGTGATTTTTGTGATGCTACAAGTGATCAACGTTTCAATGGTCTTTGAACATCATTTGTCCTCTTGTGTTTCAATTGTTTTGGTGTGTCCTTTGTTGCTCCATAGAACCTATCTTGCCCCCTTCTTGTTGATCATCATTGTCCTCTTGTGTTTCTTTTATATTATGTTCAAATTTTAGCTTTACAAAACCCAACTCCCCCCCTTTCTAGGTCATTCATCATCCTCTTGTGTTTCTTCCATATTTGGTGCTCTTCTTATGGCTTTTAGAATCCACTCCCCAAGCACCTTCAAGATAGTCATCATTTTTTTGTATTTTAATCATCTCTTGGTTGTCTTTTGTGCTCTATGGACAACCCTCACATGTGCAATGTTGATCATCCTTTTCAATTTGGGTTGTCCATTGCAACCCATTTGCCCTATTCCTCTTGGTTTGCTAATCCATTCCCTCACCTTATTTTTCTTAGTCAATCCATTGCAATCCATTAGTCTTGGTCTTCTTGTATGTAGATCCCCACTCCCTCATCTTGTTTGTCTTGGTTTTTGGAGCTCATACTCCTTGTCTTGTTCATCTTGTTTTTTGGAATTTGAGCCTTTATCATGCTTGTCTTCTTTTCCCTTGCATCTTTGCCCCCCCCCCAAAAATATTGTAGTCATTTATTTTAAGTAGGTTTGTCATAGGCTTGCTATCGTGACATGTAGTGTCGTGACGTTCAGTGTTATAAGGGTGTAAATCCATAGTAAATTCTATTGAACAAAAAGACTAAAATTAGTCCAAGGTAGAAATTAATCAACCAAAAAGAGATGCACGCACATATATATACAATGCACAAGAGGAGGCTGAGATGAAATTCTCATGTATCCCCACCCCTAGACCTAAGCCGGGAAAAGCATGGCATGGTCTAAGTAGGAATCAAGGTGTTGCAGGAAAATATGATGAATAGTACCAAAGGCCGGTGGGAATTTGAGTGAGCTTCAGCTTGAGGCAAAATATATGATATCCACCATTATAATTATTGCAAAACAACATTTAATTAGCATCGTCTATCTCTGACGTACCTAACATGGATAGTTAAATGAAGGAATCTAAGTCGATGTGATGATGGTAGGATCTAAATTCGGTAGATGGCAAGGCGCATAGTTTTTAGAGTGATCCCAAATTGTGCGTTCGTTAGCTTCTTGCAACTCCAACACACCTAAAGGCCTGATCGCCTTAATCCTCAAGATAATGCAAACGGAAGAAGTGTCTAGAATATCATTAGGTTGCTGCTAGAAATACACAAAGTCACTAGCATCAAATTGTCTCACCTTAGGTTTGTAACTGCCACCTCGTGTGTGTACATACCATACGGTGTCTAGATGTTGTGCAATGGACAAGTTTTCCATGGCCATGGGCATAACCCTCCTAAATAGAGAAGCCCTTTCTACGATGACCCTAGCTTAAGTGGATGGGGAGTCCAAGTCCACAACTTGGTCCATTTGAGTAATATTGGAAGAGGATGGAATAGGATGTCTCCCAAAAAGTAGAAAGTAAGGAGAGAAATGAAACAAAGAGGTGTGTTTAGACATCCTATAACCCATGGTGATGTAATGTAGGGCCAAGTCCCAATCCTCTTTATTCCTAGTGAGACAAATCTTTCGAAGTCCCTTCTTACATGTTTGAACCATCCTCTCTACAAGGCCATAACTTTGGGGATGATCCTTTAAAGTCCAACAATGGTCAATGAGAGCATGATTAAGTAGGTCTTGGAATTTTCCTCTGAATTTTAATCCTTGATTAGTAAGGCACCCAGCATAAGCCCCAAACCTATTTAAGACTTGTTGTAAAAAAACTTGGCTACTGTTATATGATGACTTGTTTAGTAGCGCAACAAGTTCGACCCACTTTGAAAAATGCTCAATCATAATCATTATGTAAACATTACTGCTGGAAGTCTATGGTAATTCTCTAGCTAAATCACATGACCAACAATAGAACATGCCTTGAATAGGAAGTGGAGAAAGCATGAGTTGTCAAAAGGAGAAGGAAGTTTTCACTCTATCACATTGTTCACACCTAGCAATGACATCTTAAACTTGAACATACATACCTTTCCAATGGTAGTGAGGAATGAGAAGGCTATAAGTATGCTTAACTCTAAAATGTCCAAGCTCCGAGTGTACTTTTTGAAAAAGACCAGGTCGTTCTTGTGGTGGAGGAACCATTCTGTCACCTTGTGGTAAACATCAGATGAAGTGATTGTTTCTCCATGAGTAGCGTTTGGACTGCTGTTATATGCGATCTCAATGACTTGATGTAATTTGGGGAAGGTATTCCCCATGTTGAAAAAACTTCAAAGTGTTTAAGTCCTCCCATATATCCATGATGGAATGTTCAACCAAGTTACATTGCAATAGTGCGAAATAACTATATGCATAAGATACATGTATTGTTAAAATCTGATTAAAGTCTTGCTTGGCTTTTGAGAAATCTTCAAAGGAAGTGAGGGGTCTCTGCGACATGGTATCCTCATTTTGATGTTTGATACCAGGTAGGTGAATAACCTTGAATTCATAGTCTTGAAGTATAAGCGCCCAACAAATTAACTTATTAATAAGCTTGTCGTTGGTCATCAACCATTCGATAGGTTGATGGTCAATATACAAAGTGAATTTAGTGTCATAAAAATAGGGCCTGAAATGTATGACAACCCATACAACAGCAAGACACTCCCCTTTGTATGAAAAGTAATTACTCTCAACCTTGTTGTTACTTCGGAATGCATAAGTGATAACATATTCCTTGCTTTCCTCATCAAGTTGGCCAATAATAACACTAATACCAAAAGCACTCCAGTTAGTGTGTAGAATCAAGACCTTGATAAAATTAGGTCTTGTTAAAATGGGGAATTTTAAAGTTTTTCCTTGAGTGTGTTAAAAGCTTCTTGAGCCTCTTCACTCCATGTCCAAGCAACATCCTTCTTTAACATTGCATAGAGAAGAGAGCAATAGTACTTAAGTCTTGGACATAAATCCTATGGTAATTACATAGTCCAATGAAACTCCTCAAAGTGTGAACATCAGTAGGATTGGGCATTTCCAAAATGGCTATTACTTGGGCCTTATGAGCCATAATACCATTTGGCAAAAGGTAGACTATTGATGTGATAGCAAACTCACACTTTTTAGGATGGATCTTCATATTGACTTCGTGGAACCTCTTGAATAACTCCTCAAGATGAGCCAAATGTTACAGGAGTCTCTTGCTATGCATTAGGACGTCATCTATGTAGCATTTCAAGAAATCTGCCCCTTCGAGAACCTAGTCCATGACTCGTTGAAAAAAGACAAGTGCATTCTTTAATCCAAAAGGCATCACAAGCCATTCCCACAACTTGTTGTTTCCATGGGATGCCGTTTTTTTGCGATCCTTCGTAACAAACATAATCCGATTAAAACTTTGCCTCAAATCCACAATTGCAAAGATGTTTGAGTCTCCAATGTTATCAAACAGTTCTTCAAGGATGGGCATGGGGTACATGTCTTGAGGTGTAACCAGGTTCAAAGGCCTATAATCACTACACATCCTTTTCTCAGTCCATAATCCAGCTGAATCTTTCTTTGCTAGCATTACTATAGCGACTATGAAATCAGGACTTCGTGGGTGAATGAGACCAGGCTCATGGAGCTTTTTGCATCTTTCATCTACTAGTCCCCATTCATGTTTGCTCAACCCATGCCTCCTCTGATAAATGGGTGTCTGATAGATGGGTGTGTCATTTGTAAGGTCTATAGAGAATTGCATGGTCTTACACCTACCTAAGTCTTTCATTGAGAATGTGAACACATTCTCATACTTAATTAACAAGTCTATGACCTGATTTCTCCCCTTCTTGGTGAGTTGGTACCCCATAACAAAAGGGTAGTTGGAAACATATGGAACGGAATTGGAAAGTGTGTTTGAAAAACTTGGTGTATTAGTTCTCCATTATCTAACTGCGTAAATTCGTAAAAGGTTGTAATTGTTTTTCTAAAAGTTGATGTACCTCTAGGTGTATCAGAAACAAATTGAGTTAAATTACATGGTACCTCCTCCCCCCAACACTAAAAGTGAAATGTAAAGTGTATTTAATTGAAGTGCCATGTAGTCGCATCATCAGAACTACAAGCTGATCGAATCAATGCTAGTGTTGTGTACATTCAAAAGAGTACACAGGTTACCAACAACCATGCAAAGGAGTTTAGGTCCATGCCTCTCCCCAGTAGAGTATTACGTTATAATCTAGTCACCTTGGTGTGACTAATAGTGCCAATTTGGAACCCCATAGCCCATTCTCTTTGAAAACTAAACAATAGTGCACTCACAACCTTTTACGCCACTTCACGCATTTGAAGTTGGCACTCCATGAGTTGATCAATGGAAAATTATGTGTTTTCCTGATGTACATGTACTCTTGGGACACAAGAATTTGATGCCCTAACAGTCATGGTGTAGTAGTCTCCTCCCCTCTCACCAACAAGGTGCGTTCTTCTTCCATGTTGAAAGGACGAATTTTTTTTGGCATAACTACTTGAACTTTTCTAACCCTGGTAGTATGACTTAAATCAGATGCGAGTCCATCAGTTTGAATTACTTACCTAATGGCAGAAACTCTAGGTGCCACATTAGCCTTTTGTGCCGTGAAGTAGGAAGGGCAAAAAGAAGTGGCAATTTTTTGTGTGAAACTGGAATTGTGTGCACTGGAAAAAACATACTCCCTAACCATGGCATCATCTGAAAGGCCATAAAACAACCTAAAAGGTCTTTCCCATGATCCTAAACCCTATATAGGTTGGGCATGACTAGCTGGTCGGGAAGACTTACTTTTTAAATTAGCAAATTAGGCCTCAATGATTCGAATTCATGTTGCAAAGTTTGAACTTGAATGACATGGGCTTGAAGCACCTCCCTCTTGTTAGCATTGTGTTCCTTCTTCTTAACATTCTTACAGGAATTACCCTTGGTGGGGAAAGCCTGAGTGGAAGGTTGAAGTGCCTTGGCTTTGGTTAAGGGGCAATGGAAGATGCTAGTAATCAAAATTACTTCTATTTTGGGAACTTGGCAAAATAAACAACTTCCTGATGTCCCTCTTTCTCACAATAATCACAAAAGAGATCCTTGGAAGGAGTGTTGCACTCACTAGCTTTATGGGCAGAATTGCCATAGTAATAATTGCAAGAACGTAGGATGGGTGCAGTCAAATGCACCGCTTTAACCCTTGAAGAAAAATGTGATGATCTGGTTGGCGTTACTAGTGGAGGCTAAAGCCTTGAACGTGATGGAGGCCTCATAATAGTAGCTTCATAATGTGCATGAACTAGTTCTAACTTTTCAAAAATGTTGTACACATCCAGCAAAATGTACAAAATTCCAAATTCTGCAAAAACCCATTGTAAAACCTATGCATGGAGTGTCGGAGTACTTTCCAACGAACGGAGATACTGATGGGTAACTTCCATGATGCTCTGAGTATCCTCTTTAAGCTTGAAAAACCTCGTGTAGAACATCTTAAGGGTTTCATCTTTTTGCCGAGATAAGGTGGTGAGTTCGAATTTTTTTTCAAAACTTTGGACTAGAAATTCTAGCTCAAGAATTTTAAAAAATTCCCCCATTGGATCAGTAAAAGTTGGTGCATCAATGGTCGGAGGAATGTTTGTGATAAGAATAATGAGTTATTGAAGAAATTTTTTTATTGAAATAGGTACCGAATTTGGATTATTTGGCACATTCCCATGATGTGCAATGGTAGCTTGTAATGCAACTTAAGAGGCAGTGGCAATGGTTGTGGCATAAATTGGATTGGGGATTTGGGTGACGCCCAAAATCTTCGAAGAATGTTGCTCATAGACATCCAATGCCTCATAATGCACATAATGAGCCAATTGTTTGAATGCGAATGTGACGCACCCCCAAGCCCCTTGATGGACTCAACTGTGAGCCCAAAGAAGAAAACAACAGCACTTCGGGGGTAGAGGGGCATGCTGAAGCTCCAGGATGGGGATTAAGAAGATTGACAAGCAACTTAATTACTCACATGGACCTGTACAAACCAAACAATAAGTTGGTTAGTGCGTAGTTGGAACACTTTCAGTGCACAGACGAACCATGGGTAAACATGGACTCACAAAACTCACCACGACCCAGACTTGAGGGAAGCCACCACCTTCCCCCTTATAGTATACTTTGTGCTTGGCCACAGGGCCAACACCCAAATGTCATTTTATCCCAAGACTCTGAAATGGGAGTCTCGAAATTCCCAAAATTGGGACTCCTGCGACTTTTAGGGCCCATAACTTTGTGTGTAAACCTCCGATTGAGATGAGGTTATAACAAAGTTGTAGTCCTCGTTGAAATTTTTTCAATGGTATGTGGCATGCCACCTAAAAGTAAGGAAATCGGGATGATTCTTGACTTTTAGTGGTTGGGAGTCAAATTGCCAATTTGACTCCCCGCCTTTTTTTTGGCCATAACTTGTGTTTTAAGTACTCAAATGGGTCATGCAAACCCATTTTAGACATTTAAGTTCTAAAAGATTTGTAATGATATAAGGAAATTTTCAATCCAATGAATTTTGACCCCTGTAATCGCCTTCTGAAGATCAGGAGTCCATTGGGATTCCAACTCTCAAAACAAGAGTTCATTTAGGAGTTCATTTGAGAGTTTGGGGGTTCATTCCCTCCCACTCTCTTGCATTCCCAGGAGCATGAAATGTGACCCTCGAATTCACTCTTGGCCCACACCTTTGCAAGCCCTTGCCTTGGTCGCGAGCCCAAGATTAAAGTTGCAACAAAATGCTTCGGTGTAATTAACGTCATACTTGAGCTCCAATTCACAAACCATAATTGAGAAAGTTGCTTTGAATTCCCTTAAAGAAATGGTACCTTGCTTTCCACTGAACTTCTTAATTCTCCAAGAAAAATTATTAACCTCCATGGTGTACATGGGTGTAGAGGCCACAACTTGCATCGGAATATATGGTGATGGTGTGAAAGTTAGTGTGGTAATAGGTGTACCCCACTAATCAACCCCTCCAAATGGACTATGATGTACCGTTGATGTAGTGTAATTTGAACTTGAATTCTTGGTAAAAATTGTATTGCATGATGGTGACGTTGTAGACGCTTGATGGTATCATCATGAAGATTGTGAACTCAAAAAAACAACTCAAATGATTATGTGTTACTTCATAGCTAATACCTTGGCTTTGGCTAAATGGTAGTGCTTTCATCATCCAAGGACATGGTGTTGTCCCATGCCCTAAAATTTTATAACAATACAGAACATTAGTTACAAAGTTCTAACACAACATACAATTTGAAGAATACAATGTGTTGACGAGGATGATCGGCGACGGATGGACATCTATGGATGGACGTCAAACTAAACAATGACAAAGGTCAAACAGAATGACGACAAAAATTGAACAGGACAGCAACGGACGTCAAATGAAATGGTGACGGATGTTAGACATAATTGGGATGAACATCAAACAAAGCGGCAATGGACGTCAAATGGAATGAGGATGGATGTCAAACATAACGAAATGCAATCATAATGGAACGAAACGGACAACGACTACGACAAAAAACAACAGCAATTACGCCGTTAGTGGCACTACAGAGCATTCCACATCCGCACTCTATGACAATGGTGTGCACAAAAGAAAAGAATTTTTTTTTCTTCTATTTCGTGTTTATTATTATTATTATTATTATTATTTTCTTCTTCTTCTTCTAGAGCTACTACAAGGGCTACTCACTACACGACTACAAGGTCAAAAACACATAGGAGTGCACAGCCTAGATGTTAACCTCAAAACCCATGTACAATGAAAGCAAGTGTATTTAGGGCGTAGCCAAAATATTTGGGGGGATTGGCACATTTTCTTTATTTTATTTTCCTTACCTTTTCCTTCTTCGTCTAACCAATAAAGTAGCAAAAGCCTTATTCTCACTCCCATCACTCGAAAGCAGCATCTTCGCGCAAAATCTTCACAAAAGGTCAACACTCTACTGTTTCGGCTTGAAAAGACTAAGTTTGGTTTGAACAAGGAAAGAAAATTATTTGGCATGCCATAAAACTAAGCCAAGCATGCAATTACTATATTACGAAATTGCATATTTCCAAGATGGCTGTAAGCAATTTTTGCTTACTTTTTATTTGATTTGTCACTATGCGACATTTGTTTCCAAGGACTAGCAAAATCAAAATAGCGAAATTCTTGAGTCATTTCTATAGGTTCAGATACCACACGTTTCTCTGAATCATCATAACATACTTCCACATATGCATTTAAAGGAAAGTCTTTCATAATGGATGACCCTCAAAACTATAATCTATTAATATATGACATAAATCGAGGTGGTTGGAAAAATAAACACCAAACATATCCCACATTTCTCACTCCCACCAACTGGCTGATGGAAATATACTGACTATCGAACAAATTGGGGTTATTTTGTCTACATTGCTTTGTACACAAATACGTGAATTATAATGAATACATAAAGTCAAAAATTCCATCACAAAGCCGTAGTTTTCTTGTGCATTTTTATGGTATAATAAAGTGTTTTCTGAACCGCGCAAGATGGTTACCCATCATACGGCTCTCCAACTCAAGTTTACCTAAGGTTATTTACAATCATATGCCTTTAATTGTGTGCTTTTCTATGATAGTTCTGAAGGGGGGGTGGGGGGTAGGCAAATAATAATAATAAAAAAATTATATATATAATTTATTTTATTTTTTCCCACCATACATGGAGCACCTACAGCCTTACAATATAGCCAAAACTAGCACAATGGCTAAGCTGCTACGCTCTTGTATTACTTTTCGTGGTCATTTTTGTGGGGAAATAAACTATGCAATTCAAGCGGGCTTTGCCTTTTACGATTGCCAATTTTCAGCCAACAATTTGGTGTTAGGTAATAGTTGCAGTGCTTAGTTTGAATTTGTCCGCACATGTTTTGGCCAATAAAGTACGTAGTATGTAACTTAAGCACGTTATACATTAGTGTTTAAGGTTTACCAAATGATAATAGTTGGCAAGGTCATGGCATGGGAAATGAAGACTATGTGCGCTACCGAGTAGCTTTGAAGATACTGAAAGTAAACAAATGGAGGTTTCAAGTTACCTAATTTATCATCAAATATTTTCTCTACCAGACAATTTGTAACTTTTTGCATATTGACAAGTAAGCTAAGCCCACCAAATCAATGGATTTTCTATATTATTAAATTGCTGCCATTTTGTCGGCAAAAATTGTAGGTCTATTTTGAATTGCAACTAGTAAGATATTCAATAAAATTGATCTTCTTCCTTTCGATTCGGGTTATTAAATAGGGTTTTACTTAGGTTAAGCCTAAACTTAAGCCACACTTTAATAAATCGTGTAAACAAGTTACGTATTATTTCTACCAAAGCTCGTAGACCAATTGTTTTAATAGAAAAATCATCTGTAAAACGCACGTAGTTTATTTGCTGAAAATTGATGTCTTACAGGTGGCCCAAACCAAGGTTTTGTACTGTTTCAACTTTGGTTTTTTGTGTCACGGTACGATCAAGGGAAGCTGAATTTTAAAAATCAATTTTTTGTTGTGCCCTTTTAGTTTTTTTCACCCTGAAATGGAATTTGAACTTGTCCTTTAGTGTTTCTAGTATTTTGATCAAGGTGCTGCATATAGTTTCTTCATAACCACCATTCTTCAGACCTAGATGAAGTGAAAGCTTTTTATAGGCAATGATTCACCAATTGATGTCTTTTATGAGAAAAAAAGGCCTTTTACCTAAAATTGTTCTCTCTGACAATGTTTCCAAAGGGCACAAAGGTAATCGAAATATGTCAAGGGGGGAAATATATATATATATCCTTTTTCTAGCCCCTTCATTTCATCTGAACTTCATTTCGATTTTTTTGTGTTGCTTGAATATACAACGTATCCCCTCCCTACCTATTAATAGAAGGTATGTTGATCTTTCATTTGTTTGGCACAAATGAACACTTTATTCGGTGGCTTTGCAGTCGCCCTTAGTAAATTATAAATTACTTCAAATTTTCGTTTTTGGGAGGGATGATCAACTCCACAAATATCGATCAAAAATTGAAAATGTGTATTAGTATGATATTTTAGAAACCATAATAATTGAAATAGGTAGTCAGGATTGGTATATAATATATTTTCATGTTTTGATTTTTGAAATTGATGTATCCATTTTGGTAAAGTAGCTATCAGAGATTTGAAAAACGATTGGTTATCCACAAATCGTCTTTTTTTAATTTTATAAAGTGAGCGCATTAAAATACGAGTCAAAAGGCGAAACAAAGTTTAGTATTATGAAGGATAAGTTGTCTAAAATGGGGGGAAAGGGGAGAGCTTGACTAATCTCGAACACTCATTTTATTGAATCCTTCATGGGCGGAATTTACCTATCATAACAAGGCCACACGTTATGATTTTCAAGCCTTAACCTACAATTTATACTATAGCCAATTAGAAAGCCATGTCTTCAATGACTTCATTAGCCAAAAAATAACTTGAAATAAAAGTATGGGGCCCAAAGTCAGAATTTATGTATAGCTTACATCAAAAGGCCAAAGGTTCTTGTACGGGCTTTCGTCTTTCTTAAATAGAAGAGACCTTTTTTTATTCTATGGAAATTTTTCTATGAATAAAAGCTGGATGTATAAATGAAGGCTACAAAGATTTGAGATAAGGACCCCCATGGTAATAAATATGTTGTGTGGCCATTTAGTCTTCAGTGCAAATGTCAAAATGTTACAAAACGCTTTGCTACAAATTGGACCGATTTGAACTTGTCAACTTAGTAAACTTAAGAAAAATAGAAAACATAAAGCATCCAAATCTATATTTTTTTATGGATGCTTTTCCATATAGTCACAGTAGACTATTTACTTGCCCATGATAGAGCATCTAAAATATACCATAAAAGGAAAAGATTGAAAGACATAACCAGCCAAATCCTAAATCAAAGTATAAAAGATATTTTTTGGTAGGAACGAATATACTAATTTATTTATTTTATTTACACGTGGTATTTTATTTACACATAGTATATTGTATTTTAAGATTATGGTATTAAACTTTTTCATAGAATATCTTATGAACCATCAGTTAACTAAAATGAAAATACAATAAAATATATAAAAAACTAAAATGTTACCATAGACTGAAAGAACAATTGTGAGATCCGTGGAGTTAGAATAGATTAAAGTCATTGTGTCCTTGAGTAAAGCTCTGACCAACTTGTGTGAAAGTGAGGTCGGAGGCTGTAAGTCCTTTGTAAAAAGATAAAGGTGCTACTATTGCCTTTGGCCTAGCTTTGTAAGGATATTTGGCCGAAAGAAATTTTGCTATGCAATGGTACACGGCATGGCACATTTAGTGCCGAAGGCACGATGTTGGGCAATGGAAAAAAGATTGGTTGCCTGAACATTGCCGTCCTTATTAAGCTTCGGAATGTTTCTACGACTTGATTTTGCTATAATTAAGGTTGTCATTACTGTAAAAGTTCCTCCGACCTTGGTGACTAGGCTAGAAAAACAAAAATGACTCTTTTGATAACCGCCATTAAACACCATATGTAATGATATTCTTTCCAAATATACAAACTTGATGAAGTTAATTACATTTTGCAATGGTAGATCAGCAATTTGCTGAACAACAAACGGTAACACCATTTGGATTGAAAAAACCATTGATAATGCCCTTGCTACAAGCACAAGCAAAACTGAAAAAACTTAATAGCCCAAGCCTACAGTTTGGCTTAATGTAAACAATCTTACAACAAAGTGTGTAATTGATATGTTCTAGTATAAGACCGGCTCTCATGCCTACAACCCAATTTGATTACAAATTAGCCAAATTGAATATTTGAAAGAGTGTCAAAAAAAACAAATCAATAATAGTAGCCAACAACGCACTTCGGTCGTGGTATTAGATTTTGTGTGAATTTATTGAACTAGACCTACAGCTCTGATAAATTGAGTATAGAGATACTGTGGCAAAACCTTCGGCCTTCTATCTTAGCCTGTTTGTTGGATATCTTCTGTAAATTATGGGCAAAGAAACTTTAATGAAGTCTTTCTTATAGGTCTGGAATTTTGGACAGAAACTTCATTAGATCTACAGTTATCGACCAATGATAAACTCTTCACAAAAATAGCGGTTGCCTTCGGCCTCTAGCCTAACAAGATCGAAGGCTATGCACTTTATAATTTTTTTCCAGTCTTTAAGAGTGCAATAAAGGTCTAGGAAAAAAGTAATACGAACACACCACCAATACAATTAATGAGGCCGAAGGCAAATAGGAAGCAAATACAGGAATTGGAGTGAACCCTCGCACTCTCAAGGCAACTCCCACTTTGGGAGATGGAGTCCCGGTGGACTCTCAAAACTTCAGAGAACAATTTCAGGGGTCAGAACTCAATGACTTGTGACATCTTTTATATCATTGGAAAGTTCTTGGAACTTAGATGTCTAAAATGGGTTCGCATTGCTCATTTGGACATTTGAAACACAAGTTATGGCCAAAAGAAGGGCTGGGAGTCAAACTGCCAGTTTGACTCCCGACCAGAAAAAGTCGGGAATTGACTCGATTTACATGGCTATAGAGGGCATGTGACATACCGTTGGAAAGCTCTTGACAAAAGCTACAACTTTGCTTTAGATTGCATCTCGATTCGAGGTTTGTATGCAAGTTATGGGGTTCCAAAGTCGCAGGAGTCCCAATTGGCACGATTTCGGGACTCCCACTCGAGACTCCCACTCGGGACTCCCGGGAGAGAAAAACCATTTGGATGTGGGCTCCGTGGCTAGCCACAGAATATACTATAAGGGGGAAGATGGTGGCTCCCCCAAGTCTGGGCTGTGGTGAGTTTAATGTGTTCGTGTTGCCTATGGTTCGTCCTAGCACCAAAGGTGTTCCAACTATGCACTAACCACTTTGTGTGGGTTGTGTGCAGGCCCGTGTGAATGAGTGAAACTTGTCAACTCTTCCTAGTCCCATCCCGGAACTCCAACATGCCCTTCTACCCTTCAAAGTGTTATGAGTTAGGGAGCGTGCCCCGACTCCTCCCTCTTCTGTTATCTTCTACTTGGACTCAAATTTGAGTCCTTCAAGGAATTGGGAGTGCGTCATTAACCCTAAAGGCATGATTGGCATGCCCGTAACTAGTCGTCATGTATGCGGCCATGCATATGGGCATGACATCACCACAACATGTGCCATCTCTTGCATTTGAACCTTATGTTTCTTGCTTTAGCTTGAACTTTTAAATTTTTTATACACTGTAGGTTCACACCTTTATATGAAAAAAGGCGGGCCTTTGAACTTGTTGCAAAATTTAGGTGAAATTAATCCCATGTCTTTTTAATAATAATTATATACCAAGTTGCACATAAAAAATTTCTATGATGTTTTCCCAATAACCTTTTGAACTACTTTATCAACCACATTCAAGGATTTAATTATTCATTTAGCCCTCCCCTCCTCCTTCCTTTTTGGTTTTTGATTTTTCCAATTGTTTCCTTATCCATGGCTTTTTGTTATAAAATCTAAATATTCATTAGATATAACTATGCATGATTAAGGCACAAAACATGTTAAAATAGGCAAATTGGTGATCATTACTGGAAAAAAAAAAAGGTGGAAAGTAGATTTTACATTTTTGCATTTTAGGCCTTTTACAAATGTTAAAAAAAATTGGATGCACTTGCCATATTAAATAAACCATATATGGTCATCCCTAATTCATATTATTATTCAATTTATTTTATTATTTATTGCAAGTTTATATCTAATTTTTTTCCAAATCAAACTATTCAAAACATGATGTGTTATGAATGTTTGAGCCATCATGCATATTAATATGCATTTTTTGGAACTTGAATATTTCAATTATGACAATGTTAAGCCTTTCAAGAATAAGTTTTTTCCTTATGTAGGCTTTAAATGCTAAGAACCCACTTTTCAAAATGAATTGCAAATGCATTTTGTGTTTGTAACATGGTAAAACATTTTTAAACATTCTTTGAGTGAGCCATAAGAATGAATTTAAAAAAATGAAAAGTCATGACTATACTTTATATCTATTTTTTGCAAAATGAAACAATAGCACCAAATTAAGAAAAGTGAATGAAAGTAGGTTGGAAAGAAATTAACACATCTTAAGATTTTAAAAACTTTTTCATGTCATACTACATATGTTCATGTAATTTAAATGTTAATTTTCAAAGAATGTGTCCTATTTTTTAACCTCCAAAATTGACAATTTTGTTTATTTACATTTGAAGGATACCCTTTTGGCCTATTTTAGAATGCTTATGTTCATAGTTATAATGAACTAATGACTCTTGGCCCCTTGTTTTTCTTACAAGCAAATGTGGGAGGGACAACAAATTTGCAAGAGATAATGACTCATTGGTTATTAATGTTAAACTTTGGTTTGATTGCATTTCACAAGTAAGTTGATTTGGGTCAATTATTAGATCATTGACATCTTCTATTGGACTTGTATCATGTGTAGCAATCGGACTCTTAGACATATCCACACAATACCTAAGATTTGATTGCTCTTAATCATTAATAGTAATCCAACATCTTATGCTAATATTGTTACTATGTTCAATACTTGTGTGATAGTTCCATCTTCCCCCTCATTCTTGTTTGATCATTAACTACTCCATCAAGATTGTCATTGTTTTCTTTATCTAAAATGTTGGTAGGTGGTGTTATGTATACATTACTTGGTTCAATGTTTTCATCCATGTTCCTAGGATTGAATTATTAAATTAACTTTAAATCCATTTTTAATGTTTTCCTTGATCAATGATTGTCCAAAACCTTGCATACACAACCAACGAATTCGTATTTGTCTAGTTCATAATGATTAGTTCTAACCATTCCATTGTGATCTTTCACTTTCATAAAAGTTATTTGAGTTTTGCCACTTTCATTTGAATTGTTGCAAGACAATTGAAAGTTTGCATTCTTGCATATTGAGTGTCCAAGCAGTGTATATGTTGCATATTTTTCTTTAATTAACATATTTTGTGAGCCAACCTTCTTTTATCTTGTCTTGCCATTCAAATGATCTGAAAGAGATGTTAAAAGTATGTTTCAGTGTTTCCTTGTTTTTTTTCAAAAAAATGTGCCCCCTTTCCATTACATCCATTGCTTCTTCCAAGGATTCAAATGTCCATTTGCCTCACTATTGTAGTGTAAGAGCCTTGTTTATTATTGTTGCCATGTTTGCTTGTTCTATATGTGCAAGCAAGATGTTCTCATGATCTATTGTTGGCTAGTCTAATAGTCCATTTCATTGCCAACAAAGTACATTGGGCATCATGGCAATCCTTGGCCTCCTAGCCCCAACTTCCAACAAGTTGGGAAAGTTCTCTTGGGACTTATAGGAAACATGCATTTCAAGCACCTATACACCTTCGAAGGCTTCAAAAAAATGTTAAGTTTGGATATTTTAGAAGTGCTTGACTTTGTAAAACTTTAATAGAAGAAATAATATCATAGAAATTTTCTAAGTCCTTTCATACTAAATTGATGTTTGCAATTGATATGCAAGCCATAGGTGTGAATCTTATGCTATGTTGGATTGCAAAATGTTGAATTTTGTGAAAACCAAATTTATTTGAACTCCTTATTATTCTTGGGACTAATTATTGGATCCAATGATGGTATATAAACTTGCCATATTTTTCCTCATAGACTTTATTTACATAAGTAGTTCCTATCATTCCATTTGATATTTGGAGGTGTTGATTTGCTAAAATGACCTAAAAATATTGTCTAAATGTTGTAGTTTTTGTGTTGCAAGTTTTGGTGGAAAAGACTACATAAGAACATTTTCAATTGGATATAAAGTTGAATTGAATTGAAATTAGTTCAAATCATAAAAAATACATCATCAATTCAAAAGATGAAATATATGTGAATAGTTATGCATGGTATTTTGATAGTATTGTATGTAAATTTCCAATTTGCTCAAACATACACATTGTATTTTCACATATGATATCTATTTTCAAAAAATAAAATAAAAATAAAAGAAATAATAAATAATAGTACGTGAATTTTTTGGTAGTTGTATTGGCCTCAATAAAATTATAAACAACCTACTAGGATGTGTGGAAGTGGTTAGAATCCCAAAAAATTGTCCACTTTTTTAAATAAATTTTTTTGGGGGCTATGATATTGACTTACCCTTGGTGAATTCAAAATGATTTGTAATAATGCCTTATAAAAATTTAAAACATTGTAATTTCTTTCTATTCTTAAAAAGGAAAGAATTGGGTCATTATTGAAGCCAAATTTTCAAAAAAAAGAAAAGAATCACAAACATAATTTACACAAAATTAGTATTCAATTACATGCATTAATAAAATATACAATGTTAATAACTTATTTTTGCAAAAAAATAATATTCTTTGAAAATAAAAAACACCATAAAAAAATTACAATATACATAACAATGGGTTTATATATATTAACCAATTTGCATTAGTAGATTAATGTATTATTGTTGTTTATGATGTTGAAAGTTCCTTTAAACTATATTTAATGTTTAATTAAAAACTTTACCAAGTTAAAATAATTAAGCAGATATTATATCTCTAGAAATGAAAAAAAAAAATTCACATATCAATTAATTAATTATATCATTACTTTAATTAAAATAGTTTGAAACTAAAATATGTTTGAAAGATTGTGTGGACTTGGCAGGTTTAACTTTGTCATTCAATACTCCAATGCATGACTCTTGCAACAACAACTTACAATTTGCTTCAATTCTTGAATAAGATGCAGTAGTATTAGTAATGTCAATGTTTGACAAAAAATGCACCTATTGAAGTCGCTTACTTAATGTAAGGGAGAAGAATATTGTGCTTAATTCAATTCAATTCAATCTCAAAATTTAAATTCAAATTTCATTGAATTGAATTTCAATCATATTCAATGTATTTGAACTCAATTTAAGAATTTGATTTGAATTACAAATTCATTCAATATTTTCATTTAAATGGAATTTAATTTTCACAAAATCAACTTTTTTTAAATTCATTTCATTGGCATTGGTAGTGCAGAGCAATGTGGAGCCCAACCCTTCACATTTCTCTAGTTTTTTTCCAAATTGCATATATATGGCTTTCTCCAAAAACTTTCTAATTTTTTTGAAAATTTTGCAATGCAAGCAAAGCTGGACCTACATATGATAGCAAACCTTCAATCATTGTTCACTTGGAATTCATACAAAAATAAATAAAATTATTGTCAAATATCTTTCTGCAACACAATTGTGGATAATCAAATAAATTGTGGATAGTAAATAATTTTTAACAAATTCACATCGTCTTTCCAAATCAAGCCCAAAGCTATTCATCAAAGACCCAAATGGCAAGTACATTGTTCATTGTATATCTTTCTATAGATACTATTGAAGCATCAAACTTTGTCATTCACACATTTGTATAAAATTTCAATGTTCTAAGTCCATTTTGAACATTTTTTTATGTAGTCTTGTCCAAAATGTCAAAATTACAATGTGGTTTTGTATCAATGCCACATACCATGATTTCAAATGGACATTGGAAATAAAAAATTCAAAGAAAAATATTGATAGGAACAACTTTGAACAAGCATGAATGACAAAACTACAATAAATATGTCTTGAATTGAACATGGACAAGCAAACTCAAGCTCATTGTTTAATCAAGGGTTGGATGTTGTTATTTACAAATCAAGAAATGTATAATGTCCAATTGTTTAAGATTCAAAGTTTCATACATTCATGGTAAGAATGTCAAAATTATTATATGTGTTTGAAAACAATGTTTTCACAATATCAATTGAAATATATTAAATTTTTCCGATGTTAATGTCAAACATTGTTGGTTAACGTGGAATTGTTTATGCATTGTTGGATTAACATTTTACTACGAGGAACAATGATTGTGATATCCAATATTAAACTCATTTTATATTGTAAGAACAAAGACAATAAAAAAATGTTTATGAGAACAAAGTTTGTTCACCTATGTAGAAAATAAAATAATTTTGGTTTTAAATGTTGAACACAATATTACAAATTCATTTTGACATGAATTATATCATAATCTTGTCACCAATTTTTTGACATACGGTCTTTAACTTCATCAATGCCCAATAATAAATCTTCCCATCTATTGCAGAACATTGAAAAGTATAAACTTCTTCCTTTCAAAAACCTTGGAGGCATTCCATATACACTTTCAAGGCCTACTAAAAGCATATTACAATTCAAGTTTCCAACCAAAGAAATCACATCATTTTTACTTTCTATTTTTTGGAAAAAATGAAAATGGTACATTGATTGGTTCAAGGTGCAAAGAGGAACAAAAGAATGTCTTTGTCTATGTTTGTCAAAGCAATGGTTTTGAAATATAATGCTTTAAGCATGGATGGCGATGGTGAAAATGAACATAAAATTAAGTGGGGAATTTTGGGCCTTGACTCTACCACTACAATGTTCAACACAATGTTAGGTCTATGCTCCATGTACATTCGCTACCTTGTTGATTCCATTACCCTTCTTTTTTTCTTGTGTTACAAATCTTTCGATTCCTCTTTCTTGATGCATGCATTCATTTGTGATTAGGGGAAGATATGTTTGAATTGTTAATGTGTGAAAATTTGTGGCCTACAACAAATTTCAATTCATCATTTTCCATTTACCTCTTGCAAACCTCATTATACATAAAAACCCCTATTGTTGCACTTCAACATTGAACAAATTATAACCACTTCCAAACATGAAAAACAAAACATTGGTTACACTTGTTGTGGCTCATGTTAGTGAAATTGTATTTGGTAATCATCCAGCATGATTTTTGGCTTGTTTGATTGTGATCACACCCAAATGGAACTTAAATAAAAAAATATTTGAAAATTTAAAGAACTTAAATATCAAATATTTGCACATATTTGATATGATTCACCAAATAAACACAAATGTTACCAACTAAAAAATGCAACTAAACCTATAATATTTCTTTTAAATGACATGATAATCAAAAGGAAAAGTACCTTGCAAAATTACAAACCACAACCTTCAACTTAGAATATCATTAAAATGTTCATATCATTAAGGATTTCACCTTTGGTGAAATATTTAAGGATGTCATTTAAGGGATGCCTTTAAGTCTTTGGGGAAAAAAACCTTCACAATTGAAATAAATAAATAAATTCCAATTATGCAACTAATTAAATTCACATATCCCTAAGGGCACACCTATAAGGCCCACATACTTAAAATTATGTTCTTTTGGCATTACATCTATAATGGATGGATGATGTAAATGAAAGACTAAAACATAAAATGGACATTAAAAGGAAACTAGTGGTTGTTATTATATTTTTTCTACTTCAAAAACTTTATGGGACTTCCAAGTGTGAGCCTACAATCTCAAACTAGAGCCTAAGAAAAAATATTAATTACATACCTTCAACAATAACCCCACTATGTACACTTGGCCCAATCATCATACCCAATTCCAAAACAATGTGATTTCACCTTAACAAATTGGGTTGGGTAGATTTTAATGACCAAATTCCATTTCCATCAATGAATAAGTATTTTCATTTTATCTTTCTTATTCTAGTTTCCTTTTTAGCAAGCAAGGATTGGGCAATGTCAAGATTATTGTGAAAATAGCCAAATAAAAGGTAAGGTATATATGCCCATCATCAAACAATGACCAATGACCGATCATGCCAATAGTTTGACCAAGGGCCAATTATTGATCAATGATTAAACCAATCAATATTCAATAGGTACCCTATGGATGAACATTTGGTGTATAAAATTAGCGTTCAAAATTTTCATCACCCATCAATGGATGGCACATTTTTGTGTTCAATCATGGGAGAAAATTGTGTCACTTGGGCACCCCTTGGGACCCACTTAAAATAACAAAGAGTTTGGTGATGGGGAAAAGATTATATCACTTTTGAGTAAGCATCAACCCCACTTAGAATAACAAAAGGTTTGGTTTAGTAACTTGGTGTGCACAAATAATCAAACCCCTTCAATGGAAAGGTCTATTTAATAATGGAAGTGGTTTAATGCAATTTTAAGGATTTTGCAGTTTAGATATACAAAAAATATTGAGTGCACAAGCATTAAAACTTAATATCTAAAGCATGAACTTTGGAGCACAAAACAAGATACATTTATGGTTTTCCTAAAGAGCATGCAAGGACCCTTCTTGTGAGCACATTAGATTTGCTCCAAAACTATGCATCTCAAAATCAAGTTATATGTGCAAAGCAAAATATATTTGAGCAAAATCTCCATAATATTAAATATTTTAATAATTTTTAAGAATGTCCTCACTCTAAATTGATATGTTAGATGATTTTCAATGTTTCCTAGAGTTATTAATTTTGGGTGCAAAAAGGTTCATATTTAGAATAGATGAAAGGGAAATAGATGTGAAACCAATATAGCAAGCAAGACATGTAAAGAAGCCAACTCACAAGAGATCAAAGTAGAACGAGTTTGTAATCCCAAATTGTACAAGGGTGTCAATTTGCTAGAGTGGCTAAAAAACAATCAAGAAGTTCGTAGTTTAAATTTCATTCATGAATTCTCATGGGTTGGTTGCAAACCGGCTTCAAAATGGAGGTCACAACTAAGAGAAGTAGTGTTAATGAGGTGCACATAACTTGTATCAATAATTGGGGGACAATTACATCCATAATTCAAGACCTTAAACACATGGCATTGTTTATTAACTTTAGTAGGCATTTCATGATATTCATTGGGTAGTCAAGGAAATAACACACAAAGACCAACAAATTGGTCATTATGCCATTCAAGTATTAAATTTTTCACCTCCACTACCAAGTAGGCCTACATACCTAGTTTTTCCCCCTCCATAAAACTATATACTTACCTCCAAATGGAAAAATGAAAAGCAGCTACATTCAACCTTTTTTTCTACTATTCTTTGCACATTATTTTACAGACTTTTTGTAGTGCCTGAAAAGAATACTCTAAAAATTTGATAATTTTTTTCATTGCTACCTGTAAATGTATTTCTGTGCAATTCTTTACATCTGATCTGCCCAAATGGAAATGAAAGCCAGAGTTTTTCCCCAATTCATTTTCAAGAAAACTTGCCACCATGACAAATCAAAATTTTGTGTTCAATTGTGACAGCCAACTAATTGCCTGAAAAGAAAAAGCAGAAGCTACTACACGAGCTGAAGCTAACTGCAGACAAACAGGTAATGTGTCTACAACAAACACAGAAGAGATGAATCTCATAACTGAAAGGATTGGGTTTGGCCATATCCAAATGTTTGTGATGGAATGCTCTTTTGTGTGCTATATAGAGTCTCCATCAAAATTGGTTCTGCAGACATAGGTTGTTGCATGCTGTGATCATCAACATGGGTTGCTGTGAAGGACAGAGAATCTTGAAGCAGTGCACGAGCCTCCTCTCTCTTCCTGCAGAATGCAGTGCCAATTCTTTGTCAAAACATATTCCGTAAGCTCATTCTCTCTAAGTTCTGCTTCTCAGTGCCTTGAATCATAAAAGCAAAACTAGGCTGCTTTATTTCTCCACTCTTCATCACTCCCATGTAACATGCACTCGCTTTGCTCAAATATTTAGCTATGGCAAGTTCAATGTCTGCTGAGTGTGGTCTTTCTGTAGCACATCACTCTCTGCAAAATGGTTGTATGATTTCTTCCAAGAAAACACAAGCAAGCACCTCTAAAGAGAATACAAAACTGTGTACTTGCACAAATACAATCTCTTCAGCTTTGAGAATGTCGTGTCATGGACTTATATCAAGAGACAATGATTAAGCTATGTTAGTTGCACAAAGTAGGGTTTTGGTGCAAGCATCTTTCATTCACAAACAGGAAAATGAGACCAAACATGTGTGCCCCTTCCCACGTTTATACTACACAAAAAAGACACTTCTGCATGTTTTTGTACATGGTTGTCTTACAGAGGGATAGCATATCACAGCTTTCCAAACATATAGAAAAGGAATATTGCAATTGTGCATGTCCAAGTACTATGAGACCAAACATGATCTTACTTGCGAATCTCCATTACTGCTTCCTTGCGCCGTTGAATCTGTGACTCCAGCATATGTATCAATGTAGCTCTTGCCTGAGCATCCCACCATCACATCACCAGCATTAAGGCCTGGATCATGCAATCTTTTGTTTTCCTGCAACAATGGTGCAATTGAGGGGGAAACAGAATGAAGTTTGAAGAGTAGTAGCGCAACCTGATGAGGCCGCAGTGAATTGAGAAGGTGGTGAATGTTCCGAAGGATTAAAGTCATGGCCTCAACTTGTCGAGCAGACTGTGAAGGCCTCTCAACAAGCGCATCTGTGAGCTCCAAGAATTGCAGCAGAAGTTCTCTATTCAATGCCTTCAACTCCTTTTTGTAATCTGAATCCCACACAGGTTACTTATTGTTGCATGACTTCCCCTCAACACTGAGGAATCAAAGGTATAATAATTGAGTTGAAACATAAAAATGTAGCATAAATTTGCAAAGCAATTCATCCAGCATAGCACCTTCTATAACAAGAAACCTAATTTGTACAGACTATACTATGAGAGGCTTGGATGCATTGAAATGCAACAGCACATAACAGGAAACAAAAAGGCGTACCAACATTAGGACCCTTTGGATATAATTGGCGCAGGCCTTCTTCCTCTAATCCTGGCAGCATATCATTTGTCTGAATTTCACCCCCGATACAAACAGAACACCAAGCTAAAATCATACGCAATCAATGCACTGAAAAAAACCATCTCAGTTTCACCCTACAAGTTCTCCAGTGCAAACCCAATGCACTTCTCCATAATCGAGGTGCAAATTAGGTCAACTACTTGGAGAGAAAATGCAAAATAGGGTTTCAGCATTCACAGATTCAATGATCAAAGGAGAAAGAATTTTTTTTTGTTGCCAAGCAAACAAACAGATCATCTAGCAGCAGCAGCAGAAGAAGAGAAGATCACCACCAAATTCCATCAGATATTAGCATTCCCACTACGAAAACATACTGCACAAAACCTCATATCTCTTCTAACCACACAAGCACAGACTTCCTTAAGCTCCATCAGGAGGAGATTGAGAATCAAACAAGCCCTTGGTCTCAAATCTTAGGTCAATCCATCAAGCAAGCAAGAATGCAAGTCAAGGATGCTTTCACAATCTGATTCCCCGCTGAAGAAATTCTGGAATTTCAAAGGTACCACTGGCACTTGCTGGAAATCCCAGACAATGGAAACCAACATCACCTCGCTTGAGAAGTTCTCCTCCCTCAGAAAGCCAATGAGGAAACAAAAAAACATTGCTGATCCAAAGAAAAACTCTTGAAGAAGTATAAGAAGAAGAAGAGTAAGCAGAAGAAGAGGAGGGGGAAGAAGAAGAAGAAAACTTTGGGTGCTTTGAAAGCAAAGAACTGCGAGACTTACTGTGTAGTTGCCACCGAACATAGTGTACGTGCCGACGACGGGGGGAGGAGGAGATGGAGCAGACGAAGGATCATCGAGGAAATCCTTGTAGAGTTTGTAGAAGGGCGGAGGAGGTGGAAATGCAGCGCCAGCCGCCGCCGCCATCTCTTCTTCTCTGCCGGAGGCGGCAGCAGCAGCAGTATTATGATGATCTTCTTCACGCCAAGGGAGGTTCACAAAGTGACAGAAGGACGACAGGCGCTTGACGAAGGAGTCGTACAAAGAGCACAGGAACGCGAACAACGTGGTGCCTGTCACCGCTGCTTTCACGAAATCCACCATCCACAACCCCATCGACAAAAGCACAAACAAAAAGACTGAGATCATCACCATACACCTCGCAAAACCAACCACCACGACGTCGGGAAACTGGTAGAGGGGAAGAAGGCGATAAGAAGAAGAAGAAGAAGAAGAAGGAACAAGAAGAAACGGTGACTGCTTCTTCTCATTCCATTCCAAGCAAGGCAGTCCAAAACACCTACCTTGTGAGAAGCTGCAGATCGCGAGTGCACAACAAGCTCCACGCCACGTGCCGTGGTTCTTCCCTGTCGCGCGCTGCTACTCTCAAGAGCCGCGACCTTCCCCTGAACCCCACCTCCTCGATGGATGCATCTCCTCTCTCTCTCTCTCTCTCTCTCTCTCTCTCCGTGTCTCTCTCAGTCTCTCTCAGTCTCTCTTCTGTGTCTGAATCTACTGTCGTTCCACGGCGGGATTCTTCCTTTCCTTTGGCGGCGTTCGGCTTTTCGATTCCCCGCATGACCGATCTCATTACGGACACAAAGGAGACGAGGATTGTGCGACCGATTTCATCACGGACACTGAGGAGATGACGATTGTGCGGGTCCTACGGCGAGTGCATACGACCGCCGATCGAGGCCTCTCTCTCTCACGCAAATCGGAGAACTCCATGTCCAAAGGAGATGGAGACTACTGTGCGGGTCCTACGGTCGAGTGCATTCGACAGCCGATCAACGCCTCTCTCGCTCACGCAAATCGCAGAAATACATATTGTCCGCGCTTCAATTGGTATTGTGTTCTTTTTCTACCAGCAGCAGTTTCTCTCTTTTCTCGAAGGCATTTCTCAATCTTGAAGCTTTGTTTCTTTTGCAAAATCTGTGATATTACTTACTGTCAATGCTATCTCCAGTATTGTGAGAAAGACCACGAAGCTTTTTTTCCAGCAAATGCAACAACAGTCAACCTTTCTCCACAAATTGCAAAACTAACCACTATTGTGAGAAGAAGACAAATGGAGCCCTTGCTCTCCAACAAATTGCAACAAGGATTCTGTTGTGAGCAGAAGAACACAATGGAGCTTTGCTTTTCCAACAATTTGCAACAAGAAATCCATTGTGAACCAAAGAACACCATTGAGTGAGTTTTTCCAACAAATTGCAACAAGAAATCCATTGTGAGCAGAACACAATGGAGCTTGCTTTTCCAACAATTTGCAACAAGAGAGCATGAGCTCTGGACAGTTTCACTATTGTTCCTGGTTCTCTATGTGTGTGCAAGAGCAAGTGCACACTTCACTATCTATTCATGAGCTGGCTCCAGCAAGCTAGCTTTGGAAGCAGAGATCCAAACACTAAAATTTGAGGAACACCAAGGAGAGAGTTCAACAAAATTCTTGCATTCCCATGCTTTCAGGTCATTCTGTCAACCAAATGCAAAACCGAATCTGTGCTTGCAGCTTGGAGGAACAAAAGAGGGCATGTGAAAATGGAGGAATTCATTCCCAAATGAGTTCTGGAAGTGGAAATTGGGAAATTTTTGTGGGCTAGGTACTGTTCTCAAAACACCTCATGTCCATTCCCTAGTTCATCAGGCTTTCTTACATCCTTTGCAGTCCTAAAACAAAAACCTTGAGAGAGAGAGGGATACATGGCACCCAAAAGATGATGAAAAATACCTCAGCAGGATGTTGTTCATAGACTGCAAAAACAATAACTGGCTCCCACAAGTATGCCATCACAACCTGACAGTGACCCTGATTTCAAGGTCATGGGTTCCAGATTCCTCGTTACAGATTTCTTGGTTGCAAGTTTCTAGAGCATGACCTGCTAGATTGTCATGTCTTCCACACTAGCATGACAATTGCACTAGCACCTTTGTAGAAGTTGAAGGCATTGGTGTTCTGATCCAGACTACACCACACCCACTCTCTCTGCACTTGTTTCACCACTTCCTATGCAACTGTCTTCCAACAAAATGCTGCCATACTCACATGTCAGTATGGCTTTGGTATGTACAGATATCCTCCATTTCTTACAACCATGCTTTGCAAGCAATGTTGAGTAACTCAGAAGGAACAAAAAAAACCCAATGACCTCTTGTTTGCTTGGAGCCATAAACACCTCAACATCTTGGTGAAGGATTGCACTCCATGGTGTAACTCCAAAAATATGTTCATCAAACCTTGCTGCTCTGTACCTTTTTCATTGAGGCTTGGACAATTTTCAAAATAAGCATGTCCCTTTCCCTGAATCCACTCTTGTTCAATCCCTGTGTCATTTTGCAACCTGTGAGCTTGAATATCAAGTTTTGAGCCACAACTTCGTGCATTATTTTGGGACACACAACATCAAACATCCAATCCCTGTGAGGGTAAGGTGGGAATGTTTTGAGCATGAGCACAGTGGGTACCAGAATTTGTGGCAACTTGAAGAGTGAGGTTCCAAAGCCTGCTTCAGCGGTGAAACATGTACTTCCCAAGTTATCGTAGTCAGCAAAAGCTGCCTCACAAGCCTGACTATTATGGTTGCATCTTGACTTGTGACCTGCCTCAATATCACAATCCTTCTGCTGCCATATGACCTTAACAATTCCATCCATCACAAGCAGCCTTCACAAATTTCCACCAAGAATAAAAACTTCTGGATGTTTTGCTTGATGTTTCTGCAACAAAAAGTTCAAAGATTTGACTAGGAGCTTCTACTAAAGAACGTCCTCCATCAGTTAGTGGCATGAATCCTTCCAAAAGACCAAGGTTGACAAAGGACAGGTCACAGGGATTAACATTCCTGTAACCTCCCTCATATAACACTCTATTTCCTCCAATTGCAGCAATGTAAGCTATTTAATCTGAACAAAAATTGGACATGTTGGTAGCCTACCTTTCAATGTTTCCTGACTGAAAGTGTGCTTGCTTTTTGTCCATAAAGGGTGCAGCAGCAGCAAAACCCAAGACGCCCTTTTACGATGCCTGGACAAGTTACGAAATGTTCAACCTGGACACAAATCTTATCTAGACAACATGTCCACAAAGACTCAAAGTTGGAGCTACTGTAACAATATTGCAAGAGTTCATCGAATTAAACTATAAAATCACTGTATAGGTAGCAAGAATCAAGGCCATGTTAACAGCAACAATGCCCATCTAGATGGTGCAATCTTCAAATGAGTCAACAGGCTTCAAAAGTGGACCCTCAACAGAAACTTTTGGGCAATCTTTCCTCTGACTTCTAAATGTACCCAAATTCTGACAAAATATGGCAAAACTCAATGGGTTGAAAGGGCATCAGAATTTTAGACCAAAATGAGCTCTGGTCTAGGTGATGAACCCATTTGAACTGAAACTTTGAAACCCCTGCTAAATGGTCATCTATAGGGGGTGGAAACATCACATGTCACTGACAGAAGGGCACCCAAGGCAGATCGCAATTTTGAGATGATCTTATGAATAAATACTCAATTCCAAGGAAGCACAAGCCTGATTGGGGTGGGGGGGCACCACTTGCAACTATGTGAAACCTATATTAAAGCCTGAATGCCTAGTTGCTGCATCTCTCTTAGCTTCCAGCGTCTGTGGACATCAAATTCTTGCATCTCTCCGTGCAGAACTTGTTGCATTGCCCATGCATAGTGCACAGTGTGAATTTCATCCTGCAATGAAGCAACAACAGCATCAGGAATGTGACACAGCAAGACAGTGAATCTGCAGATGTAGTTATGTGTTTTTAATGGTAAAATGCACACCTTTGCTCCTTCTGTAATGTTGCCATCTCTGTCCCGTACACAATAGATCTGCTGTGTTTGGAACTGATGGTCCACACAACATGTACACATATTAGCGTAGGTCCTTGCAATCCCTCTCATGAGTATTAGAACCCCAACTTCTGTCTGCAGTTTCAGCTGGTTGTGTGCCATTGAACATTTGTGTTTCACTCTTGCCTCCTAAATCAATATCTACTCAGGTCAGATTGATGCTAATGCTTACCTTTCCAACAGAATTAAGTTTTTGAAGATTCCACATCCCACACTCTTGGCATTCTCTATTGCAACCAGCAGCCCATACATGGATGTAGCATACAAGTGATGTGAACCTATTTCCAGTGTTTTCACACCAAAGCAAATAGTCAACAATATGCAAATGCTAGAGGGAGGATTTTGATACTCACAGCAACAATAATTATGGGGTAATTTCCCAGCAGTTTGATATCCTTGACCTCAGCATCTGAAATGTGCAGAATCTGTTCCAGTACACAACAGTAAAACCTAATGTGAGGAGAAACAACAATGAACAAAAATCATGGAAAAAGGAACAGAGATGACAATATATTGATGTTTTAGAAATTTTCACCTTATTATCTAAGAAAATTCCTTGGGTCTCTAGTGCTCGCCGCTCAGCCTGACAACGTTCAACCACCTCCCTACTACACCTTTGTCGCAAGGTATTCAAATCACCCTGCCCCATTATCAAATCAATGTTGACTCAACAGTCTCACAGTAAAAATACCTGCTACTCTACAGGGCAGGAACTTGATGCAGCCTAGCTAAGAAAATACCAGTGACAAGGTAATATGCAACAGATAGAAAATCAGAGGTCCACAGCACCTACATCTGTTGATTGCAACAAGAACCCATGAATACTGTAGTACCTTGGTGGCTTCGGCACAAATTAAATTATTTTTAATTTTCTCGAATTTTTCAAAAAAAAAAAGTTTATTATGCCAAATAATTCAAAATTTATGGTCAGACTCGAAGCCTAGCCCTCTCCAGTATATTACAGGTTCATGTGAACAGTCCAACCAGGAAGACAACTGAAAACTTTTGGTAGTGAAGGTAGTTATATTATATTTACTTTATACCTGTCAAAATCTTATCCAAACTAAGCTGCTGAATTAAAACTCCCAAAATATATTAATTATTCGGCAGGTTACTGCTGAATCTGCCAAAGTACTACAGTACACGTGTGTCGGATTATCATGTGCATTATTCTAGGCCCTGCTAGACTATTACCTTAAGGTATGCTTGAAGGACTGGCCTGATGTCTTCTTGCACCTCCAAAATGAACTCAGTAATTGAAAAGGACCTGTTCCATAGCAACCATGAATGGAGCATTTAGATTGGAAGTATTTTAAACAAGGATCTCCCATCTGACATGAGAGTGACATTGGACTACCATTCACAACACCATTCACTCTCACTCATTAAGGCATTCGAACTAGAGGTTCAGAATCCTACCAGACCAGAACTGGAACTGGAGTGTACCACTTCACTGTGCTGACACCGGAGTTGGAAATGGAACTAGGTTACAATCCCTTTTAACTAGGCTCAGGATTTCTGGGCAAGTAGGTACACTTTTCCCAAGAAACAAAAGCACAAGGTAGGCCCTACTGAAAATGTTTCGGGCAGGTGGCCACTTTTACTTGATTGTACAAAACTAGGACTTCAGAACCTTTTTATCTTGGACCATGTGTAATGTAGGTGGAACCGGACATAACTCCAAACCACACCAGCATTTGAAATTTGAGAAAACAACAGATGTTTTGGTTCAATCAAAAATAGATATGCCAGAATGGGAACAACAGGTTCTTTCAAAACCAAGAACTGGATAACACAGATTCAGACCCATTCAAGGCATCACAAACTTGCCCCCAAACTGAAGATGTGTTGAATCAGTACTGGAGTCTTGCATATAGAGCAGGCTACAATCTGTAGATCATGTTGTGATATTAAGTTAAGCAGTGTTAAGACCACACAGGGCACACACAGTGTAAATGCATGTCAATAGTACTAACTCAATAAGGGTCAAATTGTGATGAGAGCAAGGTCGACCCCAGTCCAAATGAAAGTACAATCTAAGGTGGAACTAAACTCACGGATCATTGTGTCGAATCTCCCGCATAGCCACAGCTGTGGCAGTCTCACCAAAAATTGACTCATTTAGGCTGCACCCATACAAGATTTAAGTAGGCTCAGCACAATACAAAGCATTAGACAGAGGAAAGGGTTTGACTTCAATTGGTGAACAAAGTAGAAGAACCAAAGGATTAAACAGAGGACTTTGGAATTTGGTGGGTTACAAAGAACCAGGAAGATACGCATGTAAACCTCTACAACATGTTTTCTAATGTGCTAGACACACAGCACAGCAATGAACTTGTAACAGACTCATCAAGAAAGACTATAGTAAAACTTACTCTTGTATTTTGTGGACAACAGGACTGTCACTGGTCTCCCATCTTTCCCGCAAATCCTCTGCAAGCTGTGACCATATGAATCAACACTGGAGTCTTCAATATATATAAGCAGAAGCCACTCATATCTATGACAAATGTACCATGAGCACATGAACACAGGATTAAACAATCAGGTAAAAATCAGAACTGAACATGCAACATTCACCAGAATGGAAACAAAAAACCCAAGAACATGGGAATGCAGTATCAGACATCTCACAAACATACCCAAGGAAGAAGGTCTCCTAAGATTCCAGGTTCATGAGACAAAGTAGAGAAATGAAAGCAACAAGAAGCTTACTTCTTGTCCTTTTGTGACCACAGGGTGCTCCTTCACAGTTCTGAGCCGCCTAAATGCTGGATGTGCCCGGGCCTACAGTCCAATAACAGTCTTAGCCTCTCACAAGATTTGACAGCATGGAAGGTGTTAGGTCATTGCAAGTAGATAGTTTCCAATCAAAAAGTCCCTCAGATCAGTTTACTGTGATTTGCTGGAAAGCAAAAACAATTTGTCTACATGAGGCAGCTTACAAACATCAGATAGATTTGGCTAAAGTGGAGAATCAAGAACAAGAGGCCAGAAAAGCAACCAAGAAAAGAAAGGAGATGACTGGCATACAATTTCTTCCTCAGTACCTTTTCTTTCAAAGTCTCCCATCGCTTTTCCCAGCCAGTTGTCTTTTTCACAACAGGCACAACAGCAGTCACCTCTGTGTTCTCAGCTGGTGGTGGTCCTGTATCAGGAGCAGCTCTGGCTTTTCTCCTTGGCCGAGTGTTGCTCAATTCTTCCCTCAGAAATGAGTAACTTGTCTTTATTGAGTCTACGACCTTTGCCTCCCTCACTTTCTGAAATGCAGCATGAGCAGAAGCTGTAGCAGTCTGAAGACCTTGACTCACAGTAGTATAAACAGTCTTTCCTGCAGCTGCAGCAAAGGACTCTCCAGTCTGAGCTGAAGATTCCCCTGCCCCTTCTGCTGTACTGTTTGAGGACCTTGCTGTACGAGCAGCACCCTGGTTTCCCTCAGAATTAGAGGAAGAGCTTTGTACCCCTTCTGAACTTGTTGTGGTCCCACCAGAGACATTCTCCTGAAATTTTGTTGAAGCATCTGGTAGCAATGTTGTAAAAGGAAGAACTCATTCACAACCTTTGAAATAAAGGACTCCAGCCACATGGTAGCTACTGATCACATAGAGAGCTCTCCCACTTGAAGGCAAAAAGACAACCCAAGTGCAGTTTTTTGGCAGCCTTCAAAAAAGGAATAACAAACAAATAGCACCTGATGTATGCTCTCCATTGCCAAATTTCAAGGACTCCACGCCCTCCTTGACCTGTAAAACAATGGCAACATTGACAATAAACAAACAACATAGTCAGTCAAGGAAAAGCATGAAAACAAGCATACAACTGTGGGACATTTCCATTTTGCAGTCATGTATGCTACACCCTACAACTGTTGGAAGATTGCAGAGAATCCTCCATGACAACACTTTGAACACAATATGACACTGAATGCAGTAATAACCTAATGAGCATTGCTCATAAAGCGTCAGACCTTCACCTTTGTCACATGAAGAGCAGTGACTAGCTGCCATGAATACACAGACTTCACTATCAACCAACTGTGGGTGTAGATAGGTAAATAAACCACAAAACATTATGAGCAAACTATGATACAAATCTGTGTCCTGAGTTTTCTCTTGCATTTCTGGAATCAACAAGAAGAGTTGTTCATGATGTCAGCTAGCACTCAAGAGACATAGCTAACCAAAACAGTCAATAGTAATCCTTATTCAAGCAACTGCAACAAGCTTGTCAGGGTGAGATTCATTCCATTTCAGCTTGCCCCTGTCACAAGCAAGCATCTAAACCTAAAGGAAAATGTATGTACTCATCATATCTGTGAGGGAGTCCATTTTTTTTGATTAAAAATGTAGCACAGAAGGAGCCAAACAGCATGGGAGGGCCACTGGTTTGCAAGAAACAACGCCGCAAAAGAGCTTCTCAAAACCGTTCACCCTAGAGAAGTATGAGATTGTGAATTCATTTAGTACGTATGCCCTTGAGCTTCTTCAAGTCCTACACCTCGGTGTTCCAAATCCTCTGCCAGAACAGCACATTCCATTTGCAGCTAAGACCTAATCCAAGCTGCCATGCACCACCCTGAGCAACAACGATTCTTCCGAAAAAGACCAACACACCTGGGATACTGTAGTGCAAAAAGAAGAAAAGGAACCTGCGTCCATTTAGCAGCCATTTGGTCGCTCAGGGCCCGAGAATGCACCCGTTTGTTGCACCACACTTGCGCCCCGGACACTGCTCGATTCCTCGCCATCGAGTGGTCGCAGTACCCCGATCCATCTGCGGCTAGTCCACTTCCAGCTTGAATCGGTGAGAGAGACGATGCAAGGGCAGAGCGACGTGATCTTCCGACCAGTCGCGCGACAGCCACGACCGATCTCGACATCTCTGCAGTGCAACGCAAGTGCGAAACTCCACGGATCTCAAGCAAAAACACCCGCACAGCACTCTATGGTATTAGGGTTAGGGTTAGGGTTAGGCCTCATGCGCAAACGTGAGGGATATACCTCACGCATTTGCGTCTCTTGCTTGCTCAATTCAGCGCCAGGTTTTTGCGCAATTTCCAAAGACAAAGTCGTTGATACATGCGCCCCAGTCCGAAGAACTTTTCAAGAAGGAAATCAAGAGATTGTGCAGCAGTGGGTATCGAGGAAAACATGTACTACGCGAGAGAAACATCCTTGCATCCAGAAGAAGGTGACGCTATACAGGGCAGTGAAAGAAAATACATGAGCTGCCGTGCAATGAGGTTGCAGTCAGTGCACAACACTGGTATGCACAAGCATTGCGAGTGGTGAAGAATCGGTCTATCTTCAAGCATGGTAAGCATGCTCATCACCTCAATCTCCACTCATCTTTGTAATCCAGTAAACCTGACACAAGTGCACAGTGCTAGAGCTGCAAGTTCCTTCTTGATGGTGGTGGACGCTGACAAATTCTGAATATGCGGGCTTAGTCACAAGCCAGGTGCTTTTCAAAGCTCCGTGGATATGTTGTAGCACTCTATATTGTGACAATCACCTCTCTGGTAAATGTACCTCAAAAGGGTTTGGTGCTGGATCTCATTTTGCAGCCGAGAAAGTGTTATGATGTTCAAGAGTTTTAGTCAATTTTGCCATTCCAAGCTGTGATTCTTGCAAGTAAAGAAATCTGAGCACTGGTTCTTTTGCAGATGATCATACCATAATTCTGAGAAGCCATCCATCACTGCAGTAACAGGCTCTCAAATTCTTTTCCAAATCCAAGTTGGGCACATCAGAGGTTTCAAGAGCAGATCCTAATGCTAAACACTTTGAGCATGAATCCAAATCCTTCTGTCAGAGAAGCAGGATACTCTAGCACACAAGTACTTGAAAGGTGGTAAAAGACATCAGATCTGCCCACTTGAAAATTTCCAGATTGTGGGATGCCCAGAAATGATACTGAGCAAACAGGCTTGGTTCTCAAGGAGCATGAAAGAGAGCATTTGATATTTTATGGGACTCTGTATTGCTTATTTGCTGATCAGGAGCACAGATACAGAATCCAGGTTTGATATCTTACAGATTCTGTATTGCTTCTTTGCTGATCAGGAGCACAGACACGGAAACCTGACAGTAGTCTAGGAGATTCATCAGAAAAAAAATGACTTGACTCTCACCATACTTATTCCCAAGAGCTTGTTGAATTCTGAATTCTCATTCCTTTTCCTGACTTCCATCTCCATTCATTGATTGCACACAAAGGAGTCTTTGGACTTGGTCACCAATCCAAAGTGCTTCTAGTCTTTATGTGAGTTGATTTCTTCTCAAACACTACATGTTTGGTGGAAGACAGTGCAAGAGTGTTAGATAATTGATTTGCAAGTGGAACCTTGCTTGCTTGCCTAGCAACGATGGTAAGAGTTGGTGTCATATTGCAGAAATGAGTTGGAAGTTTTCAACCAAGAGGTCCACAGATACTGACTCTGTGTTGATCCCTCCCTTTGCTTCAAAACAACCTGGAGCTGGACTAGCTTGGTTGAAGGCTTCTCAGACCGCACAGATGCAGATTGATGGTTTGCTTTTGTATGAGCATTCATTGAGTATCATGTTCTTTAATTTCAAAAACGAAAGACAAAAGCTTAAGAATGGCAACTTGGCTACAAACAATTCTGTTTACAACTTGCTGGAGAATGATACCAGCAAGAGTTTTGAGTCAATTGGTGATGATCAGTTCTGTATGAGGAGAAGCTCAGATATACGTACAGGAATTTTTGAGCTTCACAAAGTCAAGCTGGATTTCAAGCTTTTGCAATTGGTAATCCCATGATCTTCAAGCTCTGCACTAACCTTTGGCCTTAGAATCTGTTTTTTTCTCATTACAGACATTGTAGAGATTTGTCCTCTTTGAATGATTGCTCATGAGGAGGACTAGCAGCAGTATGTCCCCATTCCTTGCAGGAGGAGTAGGAGCAATGTGTCCCCTCTCTGCAGATCTGGTAGGTCTGGTAACTACTTAGCTTCTTTCTGCAACTGTGAAGGAAGATGCTCGTTTCCCTGCTGCACCCTCTTGATATGCAGCAGCAGCAGCAGATCCTGGATTGACATCTTTTGCAAGCAATTTGGATTTGCGGGAATTGATACTGTAAGCAGGTCCTGCAAACTGAGTTCTGCAGTTATAAGATCCAGGTCCTGGGGTTCGATCTACAGGAGCAATGGGTCTTGCTGATCCAAAGCTGAAAGAAGGTGCAGATGCTGTGATTGTCGATCTCCCAAATGATGAACTGTTGTATCCTGTACTTCCAGTATGCTGCTGCTGATGATGATCACCTCCTGTAGTAGTTCTGTAAGAGGAAGAGGTTCCTCCAGATTGAGTATCTTTAACAAGATTGTAAGCACCTGGGCCAGGGCTACTGTTATGGGTACTTGAACTTGATGTGCTGCTGGAACGTCCACCCATGGAAAAAGATGGTGCAGATGTTTTTGTAAACGAGGAGCTTTCAAGATTGTAAGAACCAGGACCTGGACCTGATGATCTTGCAGTTTTGGCTGTTTCTCGAACACCCAGAGAAAATGAAGGTCCGCGCGCTTTGGTATCATAGGTAGCGTCATAGGAACCGGGACCTCTCTGCCATGTTTCATTCCTCTTGGGAGTTAGCTTACAACCCATGGAGTATGAAGGTCCAGAGGGAGCCATACTTGAGGAATTGAATGTGGAGATGGATCGAGTTGTGGAGCCATTGTTGTCAGCCTTGGCCCACTTGCTCCGTGCTGCACTCATTCTTGTGTTTTTCTTGTGAACAGACTCACAAAGCTGCCATTGCTGTAGTGAAACAGACAATGCTGCTGGTCATGCATATTGTGTTTGACATTACAGAGATTCTGAAGTTAGAGATGCAGATGAGCAACTGTCTCAATGGACAGAATTTCTGAGGTTAGAAGAAGATGCGGTCTTCAGAAGATCTGATACAAGAGATCAGACATCAATTGTGCATGCATGAAACCCAAGAAACTTCAAGACACAAGAAACAATGGATCATCCGACTCCACAAATGTAACCTACTAAGTATGGACATGTGCCGAGACAAAGGAAGGAGCATGAGAGGGGAGTTGGGGAGACAAATGTGGGGAGGTGAAGATAGGGATGACAGAAAAAGACAGAAGAGAGAAGAAGAATAAGGGGTGTGGTGGGGGGTGGGGAGGGGAGAAGGCAGTTGAAGCCGGCTGAAGCATGACAGTTGAGAGAACCTATTTGGATCTCAGATGAAGAACCTTGAAGAAGCTGATTACTACTGCTAAGCAGCAGCACTCTGTCACTATGATCTTCTTCATCCAGGAGAAGGAGGAGGAGAATCACACCCATATTCCACAGATCCCAGCAACCACATCTTTGATTCCTTTGGGCCTTTTCCAACTGCCCAAATGGTCCCTTCACACTTTCCACTCCAGGTAGTGCTTCTTTCTTCTCACAGTCCCTTCATCTGAGCATACCCATCTTGTTTTGCTACACACATCTCCTACCCATCCATGTCATGTGTATTTCCTTTCACTTGGTTTTGGTCACAAACATGAAGTCTTGGTGGTCTTCATCTTCTTCTTTGTGCAGTTCAGATTACAGTCAGGTTTTTAAAAACTGTTGCAATGATCAGAAAAGGGGCATTTGATTGATGAGGTTTGATGATAGATTTCTGGAATTGAAGATAATAGAAGTGATTGGTTTTGTGATGACCATTATCATCATCATCCTTAGTTTGGAAAAGCTGGAAGAATTGAAGCTCAATAGGTTCTGTGCAAACCATGGAAGATGTGTATGGGGGAACAGCACCTCTGCAATGAGAGGAGCTTGAACATTTTCAGCTTGTGGAGGAGGTGAAAGAGTTGTCAAGGGTAGTTGAAGTGGCAAAACAAACTGGGTAGTATTTGAAGTTGCAAAAAACGAAAAAGAAAATAATCCAAGCCATGCACAATGCATCAATTCTTCAGTGGCAACAGAAGAAGAATCCACCTGCATGAGAAACTGGGTGCAAACATATCATGGGGGTTGCAACCTCAAATGCCAAACACTATAAAGCATATTCCCCAGTTGCCACTGATGCACCTTCAGATACTGAAGATCCTGAGTCTGCTTCTTCACCCCCAATTCGTCAAGTGGCTTGGGCTGTGCAAGTAACACCCTTTTCTCTGAGCTCTTTCTCTTACAACTTATACAATTGCAAAGCACATTTGACTGATCACTTTGATGTTCCAATCCAACTGCAAACCAAAAAAAAACAGGAGGTCCATGAGCAAAAGTTGCAGGAAGCTTTAGGGTTTTGAATCATCAAGCAGGATGATGATGATGATGATGATTCAGGAGGGTTGATCTATTTTGGCATGTTACCAATGGTCAAATTCACAAAGCAACAATCAGAGTGTTATTGTCTCAGATCTTCTTTCTCAAAAGTTCTCAAGAAGCATTCCACAGTTGGGGGTGCCTAACTGGAGGAGAAGAAGATTAGAGAGAGAGAGATGAGAACCTTATGCTTTTTGTTGCATTGTGTTTGAAACTGTGAGAAGGACTTCACCAAGTATGCAACCAAATCATACAGACACTGGATTAAAGACTCTTTGCAGTGCAAGTTTGAAACCCTTAGCTCATCACAAGGATGTCGGTGTGAGGACTACCTTCGGCAGAATGGGACAGGAGCTTTTGCTGGTCTCCACTGCAATTGGGTCACCCCCGATATTCTTGCTGCAGCCCGTCCATCAGATCAGATGATCCATCAACAACAAATCATCGAACAGGTTAGGGTTACTATGATTGCTGTAGAAATCTGCTGGAATATGATCATTGTAAGTCAATTCTTTCTGCTCCTCTGATAACATTGCAAGGAGCACCTTTTTTGACTCTCGGATTCTGGACAGTTCAAGCGCTTTGGAATCACATCTATCTTCAATTTGCAAGAGCCTGGAGAGCATGCACACTGTGGACCTGGGGTGAATATGAACACTGGCTTTTCGTACAGTCCTGAGTTGTTCATGCAAAATAAGAGTGAGTATTTCCCAGATGTCCTCACAGAAGCTTGTCATTCTGTATGTGCCCCCTGCATGGGGGATGATTTGGTGTCACTGTTTTGAAGAAGCGCTTCTCCTATTTCTGCTTTTCAATTTTCCATAGCACAATCCACTTCTCAGAGCCTTGTTCAACTACTGCTCAGAGGGACACCACAACCATGTTTTCAGCAGACATGTGGTTCCTCCATGTTTGTGAAGTGACTGAGAGGGAAGGCGAAGGGGGTGTGGGGGAAAGGGGTGCAGTTTCCTTCTACAATTATCCATGGAGAGACATGACTTGTCCTGATATCGATTACTGCCTCGACATTGTCCAAGTCATGGAGTCCCACCTCTCATTAGGCCAGAAGGTATTAAACCTTCTGCTACAACCTCCAGCACAGAAGCAGCTCAAGATGTTTGTTTTATCAAACATGGCATTCTGCTTAAGAAAAAACAATTACACACAGGTGTTCAACTGTTTGTTTTCACACTAAGGTTCAAGATGGCAGAACAATGCAGACTGAGTTTGTTCTCTGCTCTATTTTCTGGGGGTTTCATGGGTGGTGATGGTGGTGGTGGTGCATGTGGGGGGCAATTGTGAGTGGTTGTGCAGGTTTTAGTGCACTGCCATTCAGGGCTGGGTGAGCATGAATCACATATTATGAGCCTGTTATGACCACTGCCCATCTGTATTTTGTTTCTTTTGTCTCTCAACCCTTATTACAGATTTGCATATGTCAAGCTTTGAAGAGGATTTGCCAGTGGAAATTGTCTCCTTCCCTGGGCTTCTTTGTCAATTCTCATCCTTCTTTACGTTTCTAGAGAATATGTGCTTCATGTGTGCTTCAGCCCTGCATTGCTCAATGGGTGAATTGTTTTGAGGATTGACTAATTGATGAGATATGGAATCTGGCTTCAGGTTAGCTGAGCATGTTGATTTCAGGAATACTCGTGATTGATCCTTGTACAGCAATGGTGATTGACATTATGCTTGGTTTTCTAATCTCCAGGGCGAACAGGGCTTGTCATTGCTTGCTACTTGCTGTTTGCAAGAAAATGCATTACCCATGATGAGGTGAGACTTTGCAAGATTTAAGTTCTTGCAGAAACATTTTCTCCCGACCCCAAAATCACTTGAAGAAAACACTCTGAGAGGTCCTGGTAAGAGAGAGATTTACTGATGGTTTTGATTCTTTTGTTGTGGAAGACATTTCTTAGTAGAGTGACAAATTGATGAGTGATCTATCACTGGTCATGTGTGGATGGCATGGCTGGCAGGCAGTTGAGATGGTGCGGAAGTGTAGGTGAGGATTTGATCTTGTCCATACCAGCTCAAATTCATACATTTTCTTAGACCCAGCAGGAGTAGTACACAGTGTATAGTTGCAAGGGAACTCTTGGACTTAAGTCTTCAGGACTAGGAGGTTGATGCATGGATCCTGTGCCAAAACCAGGTCTGGATCAGTGCAAACAAAGCATCAAAAGCACCATGTGGGACTATTTGAAAACTACTTGAAGGATATACGCATTGTATATGGCTATCCAAAGGTGTTTTGGCGAACAGGTCTAGATTTGCATGGATTTATGAGCAGGCAGCACAAGTACTTGCATGGTACAGAGGCACGCAAGCTGCGATATGTACCTAAGGTCTCGTGCACCTATCCACTTTTTCTTTGGTGCCCAAGTTTCTTTTTTTTTGTCAACAAGACAATATTAAAGTAGTCAGCCAGCTCATGGGAAATTCTCAATCTTTGAGCTGAAGTTTGAGCAGCATGTGCATCCTCTGACAGATTGTCTTCTGGATAACTAAGGAGCTAATAAGGCGTACCAATTCTGAAAGGGAGAAGCGAGAAGAGATATCTTTAACATTCATGGCCGAATTGGCGGATTACGACTCAAAGAAAGATGTTTGGTTCTCAGACTTTGTTCAGGCCACTAAGGTCTGAATCTCCTCTCTCTTGCTGATTGTGTCTCTCTTTTTGTTGTCATTCTAGATTTATAAAGTTTGCACAAAATGCCAAAGTGTGAAATGGAGGGACTGAGTAGAAAACTGCTGCTCAACAATTGAGTGCAGGAACAAGTCAACAGTGGAAATTGGGATGGGGTGGAGGATATGGACACAAACTCATTGTCGTATCTTTTAATTTTCTGGCTCTGTGATTTGGAGGTGACAACCCTTAGTGCATAGTGCCTTGAAAGAGCTTATGTGAATAGAGGAGTATAAGTCCATATGGGATTCTCTTACAGACTGTAGGAAGGCCATGCATGATGATATTCCTGTGTGCACACTGACAGTGAATTTAGAGCCCTGAAAATCATGACAGCTGAAGTGTTTTCATGTGTTTGCAGAAACCAATCATACCAGATACCCTTCTCCCGGTAGCACTGGGTCGTGGCAAGATATCAGGTGCAATTAAGGAGCTGTGCAAGTGTGATAAGTGTTCCCTTGCCACCATTCAGTCTTTGGTTTGCTGGATGTTTCAGGTGCCATCTCCTTTCTCTTCTAAACAACCGTGTATTCTTCAAATTACAAAAGACTAGAATTCTTTCTGTTGTGGAGTAATTCAATGATGATGACCCATTTGAGATCGGCAGATAATGCCATCAAAGGCTAGCCTGATTCGCAGACTCTACAGCGCATTGGCACATTTGTTGCTCCAGCGTTCAAGCCTCCAGGATAAGACTGGGAGGGGATACTTTGTGCCAGGGATCAACATGTCTATCAGCTTCAATCCAACCATACTTCAGCATCCTCAGTTGAAGTCAGTGTTCACTCTCAAACCACAGCGTGAGTTGAAAGCAGCAGCAACCAGTGTGAAGAGGCGAGCATCATATGGAGCTGCAGATTCACCGTATTCAAGGTTTAGACCTTCATCAATGGAGAATGAGTTTGGTGTGTTATTGGAAGCCGCAGCAAGGTATTGGATCAAAGAGAGCCAGATAGCTCGGCCACCAGAACCTCCTCAAGAGCAACAGGACAACTCATTGTTGCCAAATAGTGTATTAGACACTGGTCGAGAGCTGCACCGGCCAAAGCCATTTTTGCTCACCTTTGATGACAACCCATGGATGCAAGAGCGGAAGAGCTTCAAGCTTGTATCATGAACTGTTCAATAAAAATTTGTGTTCATGAAAGAAAAAATCCTTCTTCTCTTTGGAGGTTGGTGTGTTTAAAATCATATCACTATATTTATTAAGATTTTTCTCGAAGTAAAAAACATAGCACACCCATTTGTTAGTATGTCTCTGGCATGATAAAAATGGTCCCCAAATGTCTCTTTGTGGATGCAATAATGTTAATAGTTTGTCTCTTTTAGAAGAAATGTTCTCAAATGGTTTGTGATGAGCTTGATATATTGACGTTTATTTTTTCCCTCTAAACAATTGTATGAACCTAATTAGCTAATTTTGCAATGTCTGCAAAAGTGAGATCCAACCCATGAACAACACAACTACTAAAAATTACACAAAGAAATTCATTTTCTATTAAGTACCGAACTCTCTTGCAAATAGTAACATTATGTGATAACTACTTAGACTCCACTTTGCAAAACCAACTGGTTCAATTGAAATTTAATCTTCTTAATAGTTTGCAAATTCCTATTGTTTTCCCCTATTAGAATTGTCGATGGTTTTCAAGAAAAATTCTCCTTTGGGATATACCTTGAAAGGGGATATATAGTTAGCTAAACTAAACAAGCCGATATGCAAGTAAGTCAACTTGGATCCACCAAAGAATCCTTTATAATTCCTAACTTTTGAGATAAATTGTACTTGAATAATGGTTATAAACATGACCTTGGTTCAAAGAAACTAAAAAGAAGACCCTTTTTCTTTAACCACATTAGAGTTCTTTAACCACATTAGAGTTATCTGTAAAGTAACCCTCTCTTCACCCTGTCTGTCTTTGGGCCTCCTTTCACCCCCAATCCCCTCTTTCAGTGGTATCCGCAAAGTAAAGACATTTTAAAATAAATCTCAGTATGAAATGCTGATACTCAGCATTTAATGCACCAGGTTCGAGACTAATTATAGTAGTTGTACAATTAGGAGCAGTGAAAATATATGTAGCAGCAGCAGTGGACTCGTGGAGGGCGCTCAGGGAGAAAGGAAAGACAGGATGAAACTCAGTTTACCATCAAGATTGATGGGTTTCTGGAGTTTCATCCCCGATTGAATGCTAATGTACTCTTTTGCAGGTTTTTTTCGAATCTCACTCACCCTGTGTATGACCAAACTCAGGGTTCTGGTGCTGTGTTTTTATTACTTTACGGATAACTCTATTATATGACCTAACCTTTGGGTCATCATCATCAGGCCTCCTTAAGTTCGGAAATAGCACGAATGTACGATTCTGATGTTTTTTCGGGCACCTGCTGCCCCTAAAGGCGTGCGATTCGTGCACTAGTATATTAACTATGGGTTAAGGTTCTCCCTAATCTTATTATTAACCACTGCTACTGGAGATAATAAGAGGCAGTCAGTCTTCTTCTACAACTAATAACCAGCAGCAGAAGAGGAAGAAGACAAGACAACGAGGGGCTAATTCTCTTCTTGGAGTGCCATCTCGTTCAAGGTTTGTCGCAACTTCTCAAGTTGCCTTGAGTGCAATATGCGTTCCAGAGAGAAGCTTGTGAATGCAAAACGATGATCATCCTTCTCGTAGTTGATGGTCGAGAAATCAGTCTCCACAGTCGCTGTTCTAGGCATAACGCTGGCCAAACCGACTGAAAAGCGAAGCATGTAGGGGAAACAATTACCGAGTGACCGCCATGCTTTCCCAAAATCAGAGTCTTCGCCATCTCAAAAAGCACCGCTAGCGTAGCTGCTGTGATGATGACTACTACTTACTACTACTATTTACTACAGTAGCAGCAGCGAAATACTAGATGTAAGATACTATTCTAGTCAAGAAGAATGACAACGGAGGGAGACAGACGAATGAACGATGGATCACTCTAGGACCAAGGCTGAATGACGATGCAAGTATCGAGTTTACGGAATTACGGAGTATGCAAGTATAATTATTAATGAATCATTAAATTGGTCACCAAGACATTTCGAATCCTACAGTTGGTTACAAAAATCTATGTGTACGAAAATAGGTGAATCGTGAATTTCCTAAATGCGTGCAATGCACGCAAAAAGAGGCCCGTGCACGAATCTAAGGAGGCATGATCATCATACATTCTTAATAATGACCAAAATGTGTTTGTTGAACGATGATTTTAAAATACATTGTTGAATCTACCACCCCAAGCCTTAATGTTATGGAATAATCTCGCCATTGCCCATCGTTATGTTGGGTGTGCTACTTGGCTTGTCCTAATGGGCTCACATAATGCTTTACCCAACATAATGGGTAGGAGCTTGACCATTCCATAATTTTCACACAAACTTTGCGACACAATTTCTTTAATACAATATATCTATGAAATTGTAGAGAAATGGAGCAAAGGAAATGTGATTTTGGTGGTTCCCCTCCTTTAAGGTTATAGTGCAGGGTCGTCAGCTATGGGTGATTGAGGCTCTTAGCAAGTCCATAGGCAAGCCAATTAGGACAAAGCCTCGGCCCTATAGGGCATGCTATGAGTGGGAGCCTATTGGCACACTAGGAGATGGAATCAGCCCTACTAGCTGGCCCACTCTCTAGTACATTTTTACCAAGTCTTTAGTGTAAAGTGATTTTACAACACTAGGGTTGGCACCTAAACCCTCGTACCTACACAATCTCCAAATCTCACACCACTTTATTCCCATCATATTATGCTTGAACCCATGTAAGTATGTAAACAGGTTAAGGCACTTGGTAGCTAGTAGGTAGGTAGGTAGGTAGGTACATGTGGAGTGTTAATACTTAGTTACTTACCACGATTAGCTAGGGGACAGAAAATATGATGGAAAAGTGTTTCCTATCCCGACACCATCCATCTATCCATCCATCCATCCATACCATATTCATCATCCAACCCAACATGCATGCTGGAAAGAGATATCTCAAGTACTACCATACCGCCGCGCTCGTTTCACACCAATATTAATTATTTTAGGGGTACTGTGAAAAGAAAAAAAATTCTGAGGGGGGGGGGAGTGCGAAATGTGAAACAAACAAAATTAATTAATTTTACGGTGTAAATGCCCCAATTCCGGCAGACCCATTGAAGTGTGAAATGACAGACCATTGTAATTAATTATTTGTGGGTCGATGCGAAAATGAAAACGTATCGTCGCGCTCGTTTCACATCAATATTAATTATTTTAGGGGTACTGTGAAAAGAAAAAAAATTCTGAGGGAAGGGAGGAAGTGCGAAATGTGAAACAAACAAAATTAATTAATTCTACGGTGTAAATGCCCCAATTCCGGCAGACCCATTGAAGTGTGAAATGACAGACCATTGTAAATAATTATTTGTGGGTCGATGCGAAAATGAAAATCGTCCAAAATTAAATATTTCGCACGAGGTGGTGTGAAACGAGTGCAGCGGTACGATTTTATGCATGGCTGCCGAACTTATTATTATGCACATCGAAATGTATCCTGATGTGCAAATAGTACGACACCAAGATGGTCACATGACAACTTGAGAGTAACATTTTGTTAAAGTCGTAATTTTATAAGAAGTTGATTCCCAACTTGGCAACTCAACCTCGGCAATGAATGAATGAATGAATGAATGAATGAATGGAGGAAGGAAGGAATCGTGGTTCATGTCATGACCTCCAAAGTTCAAGAATTTTTTTTTAATTGGCTCATCACAAAAAATTAGTAAATTTTTGGACGGTTGCGAAATAGATACTTACTAGTGAAATCTATGTCATTGGCCCAAGTTTGAACTAGTTACCCAACTAGCTTTTCATTCCAATTTTCTTTTGACGATTTAATTGAATGAGACAAAAATTCTATTCAAAATTCTATATCTCTTACTACACCTTAGCTCTAAGAATTTCCAACTCACTTTCCTTAAATCCTACTCATTGAAAGCTTTCCATGAATACCAAAAGTGCCATCCAAAAAATGCTCTATATGTTTTTGTTTTAGTTTTAATTTACATGAAATTTCAATGAAAATAAGGGTTTTTTTTTTTGTTTGATAACTTCTCTACCATAGGTTGAAACATTATAAAACTAACTAACTCGGTGTATCCCCTACCATCAAGGGCTTTCCAATGGTACTAAAGATGTGGTAAGAGGCACTATGGTGTGGGATTGAGAATCAAACAAATAACCAACCTAGGTTAATGGCAAGGGCATGAACTAAAAAGAGCCATTCATGCATGGGATAGAACCATTACAACAACGCAATTAATAAGTGTTGTTAAACCATAACATGTCTAGTCAATAAATAAACACCTATGTGGCACGTTATTAACAAATGATAAGTTATAGATTGTCCAATATCACAAATGTTTAAATCTTTAATTAGGTTATTCTTATGTGTGAAGAGTACATAAAAGGTGTATATTAACCTCCTTGCACTAGAAGAAAAATTATCATTTGCAAATAATTGTTTTAATAAAAAATTTATTATTTGCAATAAATCATTGCAAAGAATATTTTTTTCTTCTAGTATTCAGAATAAATTTGTTATCATGCCCCCTTCAAATTAACTCTAACTAGATGTAACTAGTAGCCAAAAATATTTAACCTTACCAATTTATTTTTGTGCACAATGAAATTAGTTCAAATGCCAAGTATGGGGGACCTATGTCAAAATCAACTTGGCATTAAGGAATGTTGTTTGTTTATTTTGTTTGTCTATTTTGTTTGTCATGTTGAAATGTTTCAAACCAAGGGTCCTACTTGATATCATTGGAAAGCCCTTTTTATGAGTAAGGGTACACCAAGGTGCTTTCGTATTGTTTAAACCTATGGTATGGGAGATATTAAATATTGAATAAAATTTTCAAAGAAAATTTAATAATCAAAACTAAAATCTTAAAAGAAATTTGTGTGCACTCTTGATATTGTTGGAAAGCCTCAGTGAGTGAGATTTCCTTGAAGACAATTTCATACTTTTTAAATTTATGGCGTGAGAGATATTAAATTTTGAGTAATTTTTTGTCGTTGAAAATTCAACTAAATTACAAAAATGGGTTTTCAAAGGAATAATTAATTGGGTAATGAATTCACATTTGAGCCAATGGCATAGGTCACACTAGTACCTCTTTAAATGAATAAGCAAGTTTTTTTTTGGTAATGGAAACCTAGTTCATCCCTTATACATAAAGCATTCCAAGGTTTTTTCTTCCTTATATTTTAAAAAGCAAACAACCTACATGGAAAATATTTTCCTTAATTAAATTAAAG
>Ga0209611_10000395_pt1 | contig 62622 bp, 36 predicted proteins | sample S1TSphgellanicum_3_FD_187693 | JGI IMG/M metagenome (GOLD analysis project Ga0209611, IMG submission 187693) | Host-associated microbial communities from peat moss isolated from Minnesota, USA - S1T2_Fc - Sphagnum magellanicum MG (SPAdes) (version 2) | ecosystem: Host-associated > Plants > Peat...
TCCTAAAAAGGAGGAGAGATATTATGCCCAGTCTTTAAGGAGTAATGGTAAGAATGGTTCCCTCCTTGGCATTGTGATCTATGTATGTTTTTGGGGCCACAATGAACCAGCACCCACCAGCGCACCTTGAAGGATGGACGGATGGTAAGTGGTCAGGAAACAGTTTTCTGTTGAAATTCAGTTCCGTAGCTAACCATGGTGATTAGCACAGTTGGTAGGTTGTTAGTAGGTAGGTAGTAAAATAGATGGTAAGCGAGCCCTACTTACTTAGTAATTACCTATTTTCCTACCTATCTACCTATATATGAGACCTATTTCTTACAGAATTGGTTACCAAGGTGAAACCAATTATTAACTCGGTTCACGTTCATCCATAAATAGTAATAATGGGCATCCAGTGGAAGGTGTGCTGGTGGGTGCTGGTTCATTGTGGCCTCAAATAACCACCCTATAAACAGCTGATTCTTGGTCAGTTCTCTCATGAAACCCAACAGTTCTTTGAAATAATCAACCAGCGACTCTTTGATTCTGATTTTTTTTTTCCCCCCCACATACTAGAATCCGATGGTTCTTTGATTTTGATTTTTTTCAAATACCCAGAACCGGCGGTTCTCTGACTCGGAGTTCTCAGACCCCCAGAACCAGCCATTATTAAAATATTGAGTTAAGGGCCACATTGGTTTTTCCTTTGTACTTGAAAAGCACCTACACCACACAGAAGAAATCTTGTTTCTCACATGCAAACACTCCACCACTCAAATAAGAGACCTTTTTGTACATAAAAGTAAGCTGGGGAAGGCTGGTTGGTTGTTGTGAGCCTGCCCCAATTTTTGTGAGTACGTCCTTGGGCTACTACCGTCATCGAGGCTACAAATGTCATTCAAAGTTTGTCTAGGTAAGTTACCTTCCAAGTACTTATCCCTTTGTACGGTGTGTCTATCAATAAAGTTACCTTCCAAGTTTTCTCAATCACACATTGGATATGACCCAAGTTTTTTCTATGAGACAAACTAAACTTCCCAACACTTAATTAAAGGTATCAAAAAGCTGCATTCAATAGGCAAATCCACATGAACTTTGAAGAATTAGCATAAATTTATAAATTATGTTTTGTGTCAAATGGTATAAATCATCTCTCCATCAATGTGGCATCCACTAGTTATAGTTATCACATTGTGTAAGTAATTATGTGACTTGGACTGCAATGGTATATCTTCAAAATATTTCAAAATATTCAATATATTTTTAAAACTATATTTTAAGAATAACTAGTGTAGCCCTTGCCATTGGCCCAAATAACATGGCAATGAAGAATATGAAGGAAGGTTGTTTGTTTGTTTTGTTCAATTGTCACATTGAGATCTCCCAAAGCATGGCATCTGTTGCCATGCTCTTGGTACTGTTAGAAAGCACTCAATGAATAAGGGTGCAACGAGCTGGTTTCATAATTTTTGAATTACAGTGGAAAAGTTATTGAATATTGAACATTTTTTTATCTAATATTCATTTAAATCAAAACTAAAAAGTTAATATTATGGTGTATCTTGGTACTGTCAGGAAGCCCTTCCTAAGTAGGATCTAATGAAGGTGATTTGGAAATTTTTAGATCTAGGTTGTGAGAGGTATTCAATTTTGAGTAGTTTTTGTCAATGGAAATTTAATTAACTTATAAAAATGGTTTTGAAAGGGAAATTTAGTTGGATGACTAGTTCACAATTGGACCAATGGCACATGCTACATAGACCTATGTGTGAGATATTGAATTTTGAGTAATTTTTTTCACTAAAAATGAGTTTAAATATCTCTTTTCACAATTGGGCTTAAAGCTTAAGATCATATTCACACTCAGAATAATTACATAATCATGTTCTCACTTCAGCCAATGGCATAGGTTACACTAGTGACAATGAGGTAAGCATACCAAAAGGGAATCAATAATATGGATTGAAAATTAATATATTCATGAAATTAAGAAATATGCACAAATATATTGTGTATAAAAATAGGTATTATTCCAAACCACGACCATATTATCTTTTTTGATAAAACTTATCCATAGGTTCATAAAGCAATATTCTTTAAACCATACATTACAAATGGAATTGTGTATGTGTTATAAGGTTTCATTTGCAATGTTATGGAGATGTAAGTTAATGAATTTACAAAAGAATGTTGATACCAAAGTCTTTTAACACCTCCAAATCAAAACTTCCAATCTAGATACTACTTGAAATGTGATGAAAGTGATATTGACCACATTGTAACCTGGTTGGGAGATGGCTTTGGAGCTAGTAATGGGGAAGAAGTTCATTGAGGTTTCAATAGTGTTCATCATATTTTTCATGTGTTGGATCCTTGTCCATTTCTTCACCTCTCTTCTATTCAAAAAGAAAAATCTTCCTCCACGTGAACCTTTTTTACTTTTAAGTTCATCCAATATTGTTTCATACCTTGAACTTGCTTCAAATACCTTGCAATTGGTGCTTATGGAAAATCACAAAGCTAGTTATGTTAGAATTTTTTTTACTAATTTAAAAAAGTCTCAAGTTTCAAATATTGCAATTAGCAATAGCTAGAAGATTGATTGTAAAAGAATAACACAATTTGGTGTTGAAAGCACATATGTATACTTCAAGATTCTTTTTAGATCGAATGTAATCAAGTCTTTTTTTCCAATGGGTTTGGATTTTGATTACAACCATTCCTAGACTACCATTAGTGGGCAATGTGGTTCCCGCTCCTACCTATACAACTACTATAATTATTTTCTAACATTGTGTTTAATTAATGTTAAGTTTTAACATTTGATACCCAGATTTAATAAAATTTCCTTACTTTGCAAATACCATTGAGAATAGGGATAAGGGGTGAAAGCAAAGGAGATAAATGGTGAAACAAAAGGTGACTTTATGGATAACTCTATGATATAATGTGAAACTCCAAGGTTTTATATATTGAAGAAGAGGTCCATTGGACCTCTACTAATATTCCAATATTCGACATAAAGTGTGTAATTGTTTTCCCAACCCCAACCATTAACAAGAAAATTGGACCAAGTAAGGTGGAAAACTAGTTTTTGAAGACCATTGCATTTGCCAATCAGATGTGGATTTTTATTTTTTTTAATGGTCTTTGTGAAGACAATTGTATATGATTTACAAGTCCTAATTTATTTTCTCTCCATTTGGTTATACTTCATCAACAATAAAATGTACAAGCCACATTACTACTGCTATGGGCCTATTCTACCACCAAATATTTTGCACATAATAATTTTATATTTAAAATCACCCTCTCTTTAGGTTGTAATAAGACCTTGGGGCAAAAGCATGAAATAAGAAACCACAAAGTGTGTGGATAGTCCTTAAAAAAATGTTTTTCAAATGTTTGAAAAATCACCATGGGAACACTATATATCAAAAAATTCGTTAAAATTTTGAAATAAAATTTTATATTCTCAAAGTTGAAACTACAAAGTTTTCATGAAAATTCACAATGTTTCAAATGTCTTTTTATATGTTTAAAGCACTCAAAAAAAACATGTGGACAAGTTTTTTGTTTCAAAAGTCTTTTTTTCTTATCAAATATTCACCAAATCATTTTCAATTTTTTGTGAACTTTAATATATTCCACAAGAAGGGATCCATGTGTTCAAAACATTCAAAAAATAAAAATACATATACCTTTTTACTTTTTGATATTCAAACATCCTTAAACATTATTATAGTTTTGAATCTATAATCATGGTTTAAAGTAAAGTTATAGATTTGATGATAATGTAAGGCTTGATGAAAAAAAAATTATATGTCATATTTGGCCTCAAATTTAATATTCAATTTGAAAAACTATATGAAAAATGCAATATAAACCAATAGAAAACTACCACATGGAAAATGAAGTCCTTGGAAAGGACTTTAACCTTGGGATGAATGACTTTTTATTTCATGCTTTCACCCCTTGTGATCCTTGTTTCATCCCCAAATTTTGGAAAATATTCTAAAAGTAAACAAAATTGAGTATTGTTTCATGAAATGGGGTATTTATTCACAAGATTTGTAAAAATATTTTCTCTTGCCAAAACTTGATTGAAAGAACAATTTTAGTAGCACTAAAGGCATGATTAAGGCAAATCCAAAATAAAAGGTGAAAACCAATTTAGGTCAAAAAACTAAAATCTAAGAAATTCAATTTGTTGTGTAAATCTAAATACGAGACTTTGGATTTAGGTTTATTTGTGTTAAAAAATTTGTTAGAAGTAAAGCTACCTCCTAAATACCTCTTAGATACAAGGATCATCAAAAGTTTATCTATTGCTTGAATGGACTTGGGTGGAAATAAAATTAGTAGGTGAAATAATAATTAAACTTTGACAGAAAAAAGAGGTGGGAACTTTTATGGGGACATAAAGCACTACCAAATCTTTTTAATGCATTTTGACATTATGTTATAAAGCAAAATTTGACTGAAGTGCATTTTTGAAAAATGAAATGCCTTCCATACAACGATTTGAAGAAAATTCCATTGTAAAAGGGCATTCCATTTTTTGAAATGCATTATCGCCTTTGTTTATTGAAAAATCTAGAAATGTTTCATGTTGGGCAACACCCACGGGAGGCGAACATTATTGAAATACAACCCCTTCGATTATCACCTTAGGAGTTTTTATTTTAGTAATGCCCTACTCTTGGGGTGTTACCTTACATATTAAAATTATTGGTAAAGCCATACCCTGTTAGGCCTAAGTTGCACCCTTCAATTGATGTTTCATCCCCTCCTAGTTGTTGTCCACAAAGTTAGGAAATTTTATTGAATAAGGGTATGAAATACTAAAATTAAGCATTAAATGCATGAGGTTCATTAACATTTATAGTTATAGTACACAACATCAATGATTGGTTGAAAGTGTTTAAGAAATAAAAAAGGAAAGGGCAAATTCATATTAACACCAAATTTGGTGTTAATTTATTGAGTTTCACGCCTCATTGAAGTTTAGTTTATTTTTTTGTGGAGGCAACCTATTTGGATGGCCAAGAATGTTAGCTTTACAATCAGTGAAATCATCCTGAAAGTTAGATGTGAAAGAGGGGTTTCATTCCTTTATGTCAAAAATTGAACAATTGTTTAAAGGAGGTGTCACCAAAAAGGAGGGTGCACAAACCAATCGAACACCCTGGCAACACACAGAGTCTCTCTGATCGATAATTCCTGATGTCCTGAAACTACATCGCGACGCCTGATCTTCCTTCTCTTCTCGGACTCTGTTCATGACTCAACCAATGTGCGCGCCTAGATCCTCACACACACACGCATTGCATTCCTGGAACATTTGGACAGTTCACAATACTTGGTCTTTTCGACTAGTGAGTCTTGGCACACTTATGCTCAGCAAAACCACCTACTTGTTTCCTCGACAAAATTGTAGCAACAGACTCTGACAACACTCTTCTTGACCTGAAGCTTGTTTACTGCAAACATTGAAAGTGCGATCACATACAAAAACAGCAAATGTACAGACAGCTGAGGGCCATCACCCCAACATTCCTCTTAGATCCTAGCAGTTCATACAAACGACTCTGATCTATCTCTGCTTCCTAGTCTCGCTCTGTTACTTCTTCAAAACCAAACTCCCTGATGCCAACTGCAACTGTTTGGCTGGCTACTGGCGCAGCGAAAAAGGTTCTGTAACCAATCCAAAACCTCCAAACAACCAATCCATCTCTCGATCTGCACATCCCTCTAAGCTTCTCAGCATAATCTGCCTTCCTCTTCCACACCTGCTCTCTCCTCCAAAAGATCACTCTGCTTCCTCCTCTGTTCGTCCCTGTCTGATTTCCAAGCTTCTTGCACAAGCTACCCATGCACCGTTGCCATCCTCACCTCCCCAAAAGCATAAACCCTGCCGCCATCATTAAAACCAGTTTTCGGCGGGCTTAACCCTTAAGCCCTTAAAGCAAAATTGGCCTTCAGATCACAGAAACCACAAACAGGTTTCCCGTTCGGTCACCCCCTTTCCGGTCACAGAGGGTTTGTTAAAATACTTGACTACCCAAGAAAAAGTGTTTGTATGGTTTACACAAAAAGATTATGTTCAATTTTTATTATTGGAAAGTTTGGAATCTTTTGAAATATTAAAATTTGTAAGGGTGATTTGAAGTGGCAAGTGTGGAAGTACACAAAGAAAGATAGGTACGTTTGTAAGAAAATAATGAGATTTTAAAATTTCCATTGTTTTAGGTTTACATGTAGTAAATGAAAATAATTGGGGTAGCTTTGGGGTAGAGGACTAGCCAGTGTGTTGAAGCAATTGCAATTTTGGAACGAACAAAAGGTTTGCAATTACACAAAGCTAAAAGTGAAAAATTGTTGAGGGTTTAAACAAATTTTTGCTTGATGATTGTTTACTTTAATTATGATACATTACAAAGTTTAGAAATATATTAGTGAAGTTGTTGTTGATCTTATCATAAAGAATTAATTATTTGTTATGATCATAGAAACTATAAGTGTGTAAACTTGGGTTTAGGTGATTTTTAAAATATCTTGTTTAAAGTTTTTTTTGTGTGTGGAAAATGCGAAATTATGTGAATTATGGTTTTAACTAGATGTATTTGTGAATATGTTTTATATAGGTTTTCAAAAATTAATGTGATGACATTGTAGAAATGTGTAAATAATTATAAGTATAAAAATGCAGTTTAAGAAAAATGTGTATGATCATGTGCGACAAAGATGAATGGAATGTTTTCAACCCAATGACCATAATTGGAGGGTGAAAACATGGTAAAAAGAGCAAAGGGTGCCAAGGTAAAAGTCCTTTTCCAAGGACTACCACATGACATGTGTCATTTTTTTTATTGGTTTATAACTTAAAATTTTGTATTTTGGATACCCAAATTAACACTACATGTTAGATATAAATATGTGTTTTGACTACAAATTGATTTACATCATATATATATCATGCATTCATGCCCTCTATCACATAAATATGAATAACTTTTGTTAATGCCACATTTTGAAAATCCATAATTTTAGGGTCAAAAACACATTTGAACCAAATGTGTTCAAATCAGTTATGAAAATAATTTTCATTAGTTCAAGTCCTTTTGCTTTTCTAATCATCAATATTAAAATCCTTTTCAATTTTCAAAAGTTATGACACACATTTGTTGTAAAAATAATTTTTTTGAAAAGAAAGGGCTATCCATTTTTGAGGTTTGAGTGCTTTGAACATGCAAAAACATTTTTGATTTGTATCAAGCTTTGAGCATATAAACTTTGCAATTAATGAAAAATATTCCAAAATTTTTTATGACAATCCAAACTACAGTAGTCTCCCATTTAAGTACGCAACTTGAACCTCAGAGTTTTGTGCGTACTTTAGATGCTCCATTCCCAAGTGTGTACTTTAGACGTTCCATTCCCAAGTGCGTACTGTAATTAGTCTTGAATTTTGTGCATTAAATGCTGGGTTTCAACATTTCATACTGAGATTTAATAAAATGTCTTTATTTGGCAGATACCACTGAAAGAGGGGTAGGGGTGAAAGGAGGCCAGGGTGAAGACAAGGTTACTTTAGGGATAACTCTATTATTATAAAAACAGAAATGAGTGAGTACATATGTTCCACTGAAAAATGTTGATCCCTAAAAATTTTGTCATAAAATGCGTACTTAACCGGGATGCATACTTAAACGGGTGCGTACTTAAATGGGAGGCTACTGTATTATGTTTATTTTGTGATTTTCAAAAGTGTAGTTTAAAAAAGTGCCCACTCACTTAAGTGGTTCCTTTGACTATGTTTTTACCCTAGATTGCTTGAAATGAATTATAAAATAAATGGACTAATTTTTTTACAAACTTGTTTCAAAATTTGAAATGTTGTTATATATGGAATAATCGAATTAAATCATCAAGGTAAACATTTTTTAATTAAAAATTGTATATAATAAACAAATTGATTTAAATATTAGATGCACACCATATGGTGTGATGTATCTAATTGTACTACTACAATTAATAGGCAAGAAATGTATTTATGTTTTAAATGTTTTGCTCAATATCAAGTTCCAACATATGCAAAATACATTGTTTTTAGTCACCCATTGATATGAATGCACTTTTATCAAAACATCCATTATGTATACATATACAAAATCAAAATTGCCCAAGTTTAGCATAGGTGAAATTATTATGAATATTAATTTATTGAATAGTCCATTATTAAGTTGGGATGGAATTTTAGATTCAAAGAAAAGTAAAGAAGATGTGTCAAAGATTAGTCAACCAATATATTTGCAAAATATGCAAAGTAATCCATGGTTTAAACAATATAAAATTATTTTTGAACATCAAATGACTATATGAACATGTGTGTTTTATCTTTAGATGTTGTAATGACATCATTAATAAACAAAGAATTTCAAATAATGGTTTTGAAAGTATGCATGTTACATATGAAATACAAAATTTATCGTTATTATGGATATGTGTGTCAATTCAGAATTTCCTATAAATAGAGTTTTTTAAATTATGACGAATTTTTAAAACTTATAACTTGATATAATGGATTACAAGATAATGTTGCAAATATAATTTTCAAGCTTAGTTCATTTCCATTTTTATTTTCACATGGACATGGTGCTTGTGATGGTAAATTTTCAATACATGAATGTTTAAAATTTGACACGAGTACATTATTTTCACCATTTACATTGTTAAAACCATATTTTTTAATTATGTATGATTTATGACAACCAATTCCATTAATTAAAGAAACATCAAATGCGTGTTTAGAAAAAGACACATAAAATATAAAACAAAAATAACACTATATGATTGATGCACAATTTTTTCAACAAATAACAAAATATAAACTTCCATCATCAATTCAAGGTTCTCCTAGATGACAAATCACAATTACAAAATTTGTTAACTATGGTAAAAGAATTTAGGTTGCCACATTTTTAAAAAAATTAATTACAAATGAAATGACTTCATCATAATGGCATGAATTTAATTATATGGAATATATTGTTAAAAAATACATTCAAATATATTGTGGAAAGATTTTCCTATAGAATGTACAACATTGTTTCATTCTCATGTTGATACATTTATGCAAAAGCATATATTAAATGATAATGGTATTTTGGGCGAAAGAAAGGAATATGTCATATGTTATGAATTACAACATTGTGAATTTATTCATACTCATATTATTTTGTGGGTTCAAGAAAATGATTTAGAAAGAATAACAAATGAAATTGTTGTTGTTATCTTTGATATGTTTGATAAATCAACTACAAAATTTATTTCTCCCAATAATAGTTTACAAATAAATTATTCAAAATGGTGTTACAAAAACAACTTCATGAATGTCAAAATCAATGTATTTGGAAATAAAGTGAAAATGGAACTTTTAGATTTGGATTTCCATTTCTTCCACATGCTAAATCTTATAATGTTTTCAACAAAGAAACAAATAAATGGGAATACCATAGACCACAATATGAAGATTGACATGTTGTCCCATATCATCCAACATTGTTATTATTATGGGGTGTTCATTTGAATATTTTACATATTACACCTTCATATTGGTCATTTTAATTATCAAAATATGTCATGAAATGTGAACCACATGGAACATTGAATATAAATACAAAAATGTAGAATAATTAGGTTTACAAAATGCATCACAAGTACAATTACAATTAATTTCTCCTTTAATCATATCAAAACATGGATCACTTGTAGAAGCAACATTTGTATGTTTAGATATACCAATTATACACAAAAGTTGTGCGATTAAATATATTGATTCAAAACCACCATTGCTTCATAGAAAACTAGTTACTAAGTCAAGAATTTTGGGTTTTCATCCAATTGGTATTTATATTTTTAAACCAATTCAATTTGAACACTTAACATTTGTACAATATTTTTGAAAATATGTTCATGACCATAAAATATATCCTATATGTCAACAATTTGGAAAAAATAGCATTGGATTTACTATTTATGAAATAAATAATAAATATGATTTATAAATTTTTATCATGTATATAATAGTGAAGGATGTTTTTCAATATTTTATTACAAATAATACCATTTCATAATGAAAAAGATTTATTATCTGAAAATAAACTTGAACTTTCATATGTACAAGAATGTTATTTATGAATAATTTTACAAGATCCTAAAGATTTACAAACATATTTGATGCATGATACAAATAAAAAATTATTTGAAAATGAAAGACAAAGACAACTTTATGAAATGTTTATGCAAAATATTCATGATTGCATTCAACATTTCAAATATAAAATTGACTTGTGAAATAAACATAAATGAAATCACATTAAAACCTATAAAATATGAATTTAATGACGAAATAAAAAATCATAAACTTAATGATAAAAAATTGCACATATTTGAACTTTTAATCAAACAACCAATAATGCTACATATATTGGAAGGAACAATTGGAAATGGTAAAACTTTTTTAATTAAATCTTTTACACAATATTTTCATATGCAAAATAGAAATTTATTATTAATTTCAACTACTAGAGTTGTTTTATGATTATCTCAACATGCTTATACCACACATACATAATGTAAAATACTAGTGTGTGGTAATCTATCTGTTTTATCACAACCAAGTCAAATATTAAAAACATTAAAACATGCACATGTTATTATTGTTGATGAAATGTCAATGATGACTAGTGTTATGTTATGTGCAAACGAACAATGTTTAAAACAAACTCATAATAATGCAAATCCATTCACAAATATGTTATTACTATTAGTAACAAATACTAAATAATTACAAGCTATATGTAAACGATCTCTTAAAAAAGATGAATTATATTGTAAAAATTGTTATATTTCAATGGCTCCATGTTGGTCAACAACAATTCATTACAATTTACAAACTTCTAAGAAACATGTTCTAAATCCATTTTTTTCAATTTTTTGAATACAATATGTATTACACAACATACACAAATTGAAATAAAAAATGTTCTTTCATGTTGTTATATTTCAAAAATTGATATATTACCTAACATATATTGTAATGCTATGATTTTATGTTCACATTAAAAAGATGTTGATAAATATAACAATCTTTTAATACATAATTTTTTTTCAACCTCATGAAAATTTCACTATAACATTGGATACTAATGCTATAGGTGTTGAAAATGCTAAAAATTGATTAAGTGATTCTAAGTTTAATCATTTTAAATATATTATTATTGGAGCAAAAGTGATGGTTACAAATACTATTATATTTTAAAGGTGCCATTAATGGAACTATTGCTATTGTCACATCTCTTGTTTTCATGATATTGAAGTCATTACAAATAATATAATAAAAGTTATAAGTAAATGGACATCCAACATAAATAAATATACATGAAGCATATTATTACAAAACATCATTTCCAATTATATTAACATATGCTATTACTGGTCATAAAACACAAGGTGCAAAAATTGTATCAAAAGTTTTCATTGATGTTAAATAATCATTTGCTCTAGTATGTTATATTATCAAAAGTTACTAATAATGCAAATTTAATGATTCATGGTAATTAAAAATCAAGTAATTTTAAATGCATTAAATGTTTATGAATCTTTTGAATTTTTCATTTCATCTTTTAGATATGGATATTGTACTTATGATATGAATAACATGTTTGGAATGGATTCTACATGTTTCAATATTGAATGAAAGACAAAAATTGAAGATGAAATCAAAGGGAAAAAAACCAAATTCATGTATACAAATATAAAATAGATTGTAATTTCATATTTTTATCATTATTTCTTTAGATTTGAACATTCAATGAAACCAATACTAATATCATAAAGTAATGGACATTTGAATCAAACTAATTATTTTTATTTTGTGCATAATGGAACAAAGTTCTTGAGGGAGTGACTATTTGAGGTTTAAGAATTTTTTTAGATGTATGACAAAAACACTATTACCAAACAAGCATGACCTTAAGTAAAAATCTAAGAAATTGATTTTTTTCATTCTGTTCTTGAGGCCTAATCCATATGTATTTGGATGTTGATTTATACAAATATTGATCTCTTGCAATTCTACACCTGAACCAAATGTACATTCAAAATGTTTGAGGTTCATTTTCAAAAAGTTATATGATAACAACCTTCAACATGAAGTCGAAGTGATAATCATACAAAAAAATTTAATAAAATTTGACTATATATCACATATGGATTTTTTTTTAAAACATAAAATTGTTCCATACTATAGGCTATTTCTTAAACCATAACATGGAAATTTGGTGATTTAAATGTTTTCCGTTTCAAACTCTAGTAAAGTTTTTTCACACATGTTAATTTATGATCCTAATATCACGTGTGTTCTTGAATGGAGAATCTTTTGTTTCTTGTCATGGCACATCTTCCAACCTAATATTCAAACTAGTTATCAAGTTTTAGTGGATTTTCATTAGTTCTAGTTTAGGATACATAATATTAAGTTTAATCTTCAAAACCAAAACTAGACCTAGAACTCAATTTTAGATATCTGCACAACAACAATAAATATAATTCGTTTTTAAAACCTAAATCATACAAAGAAAAAACCACCCATTACCCATGATTTTTTTAAAATGTTAAGTTTCAGATTTAAAATAAACATTATTACCAAACTAGAAAAATAATTCAAAACAGTTCAACATCTACAAATTTTGTAAGGAAAAAGAAAAATATTTCAGAATTGAATATTCCGTTTAAAAGAATTAAAATATTAAATTCAAAATATTTTATTCTATTTTTTTAAATTGTTGGCTAGTAAGTATCACTATGGAAATTTAACCAAATTTTGACTATAAATTCAATGTGATAGACAAAATTTCAATATTTTTTAATATTTTGACTACACATTTAAAATGAAATGTAAAAATCACTACATTACATCTTGACTTTCATAACTAGGACACTAAACAACTATGTCCTCTATAATAATTTTTACCATGGGCGGTCATGAATAAGGTTAGTCATGAATATAACTACATATGACTATGTATAGTAAGTATAACCAGTTGTAATCATTTGCATGACTACAAGACTAAAATTATGATTTCGTCACCACTTAATAATACAACTACAACATATTAAGGTGGTCGCCCAACAATATATATATATATAATCAATTCAAACAACATATCAAATATAAAAAATTTGGGTATCAATTAGTTACACCAAGAAACTAGTACATAATCTTAAGGTTTAGGAATCCAATACTTAAATTGAAAAAACCAATGATAGAAATGAGAGGCTAAATATTATAATTTTTGTTTCAATTTTTTTTGTAAACTTTCATAGCATAACATTTCTTTCTAGAAATCCAACGACGCAAAAATTACACCAGTTTTGAATTTTCCATTTAATCATATATTGAATCCTTAAAATTAAGAATATCTAGTTATTCACAAAGGCTAATGAACCCTACTTGTTAGAATATAAATGTGGAACACTTCCACTTGTGAATTGTGTCCTTTGAAATCAAAGAACGAAGATTGGTGTTGAACATTTCTAGATATACAAAGTGATATATATTGAAACAAACAATTGAATATCAATATCAATATATTTTATTTCAATATGAAACATTTATCATAATATGTTTTGTTTCAAAGTCTTCCTAAAGAGGTTTATGAAAAGGTTTTATATTAAAAAATTGATTGTTAAAGGATCTCAAAATGATAGGTTTTCGAAATTACATCTACAACAATTATTGTACAAAATATAAATTTTAAACAATGAAAAAAATATTTTCAGAAAAAAATGACCTATATTTCAAAATATTTTTTTTGAAAAAGAATGTAAATAAATTCTCATTTCATGACAAATAATATATCAAAATATAATAATTTTATATAATATGTAAATGAATACATATACATTTCAATACATAATATTGATACATCACACCTTTAGAGAATTTCAATATTAATATTCATTTCAATATAAAATAATCATAATCAAATAATCTGATATAAGCATTTCGTAAAAAGATCTATAGAAAATGTTTTAGGTCAAAGCTCAACTACAAAGGATCTAAAGATGATGGGGTTTTTATACTATGTATATAAGGATAATTTCAAGAGGTATAAAAAAAAATTTATTCTAATAAATAAATTATATATATATATTTCAATACAAAATGTTTATGTATATGTATATGTTTGGTTTAGAGAACAAGAACCTTTTAAAAGAATTTAAATAAGTTTCTTTTGGGGGATAATGTGTACACAAAACCATTTCATAACAACATCTATGAAAAAAGGTTTTGTTTAAAAGTCAACTATTAAAGGACATAAGGACAATAGGTTTTTAAGACTATATGAAGGAAAATAATTTCAGAAAATATAATAGTATATAATATTAATGAAAATATTTTATTTTAATGAATAGATAGATTTTTTTCCCAACAATATGCATTTTTTAAAACATGCAAATGAATTTGAATTTTTTGGGGTGATGTATATTATGATTTTCATATATTATGCAAATAAATATGAATATTATGCATTTCAATATAAAATATTTATTTATATCTGTATATTTTAATATGAAATATCCTAAAAGGCTAAATTGAAATTTGAAAATAAAAATTCAACTACTAAAAGGTTTAGGTAAAGATCATAGGTTCTCCAAATTACATCCAAAGGATAAATTACTTTAAAAAATTATATTACATTCAAACCAACAATACATTAAGTGTGAGCTAATTTAATTTTCAATAATAAGTTTGAACATTGTTGGGTATTGAGTGTAGTGGTTGAATCATTTGTGAGCAATAAATTTCAATTATTTTAACGGGTCCAAAAACTTTAAGGTTTACCAAAATCTTGTCACAATGTCACATTTTTATGTTTTAAACCTAACATTTTTTTGCCATATAAAGACATGTTTATCGATGATTATGATGAAATCTATAACTGTAGTGGTTTAAAATAATATCCTTTTGAAATATTTGACAACCTTTTACTCATTATTTTTTATGGGGATCAAAATATAAGGTTAAAATGGACTATAATAAGGACTAGGTCCTTTTCGTCATGTGTGGTACACCTTAAAGGATTTTCACCCTAATAGCACATATTTATGTCATGAAAAAGTTGTTGAAAATACAATGGCAATTAATGTAGATTGTTTGTTCTACCAATATTATTACAATCTCAACCATTATTTTATGAAAAGGTATAAATTCTATCTATAAGTAAATGCACAAATTATATAATCTTGGTTAGTTATGTCCAAATAACTCAAACAATAATTTATGTGTGATAGTCGATAAAAGAAGAAATCAGGCATTTGATGCACATATTTTGCATATTTTGCACATAAATTCTATCCCACAAACATTATCACAATAATTTTTTTGTTTTATTTGCATGCCCAAAATCTCATTTGTTTTCATTATTGTGAGCCAAAATTGTGAAACATTTTCTTCTATAACATCGAAGTATCACAAGACCAACATCAATTTAATAATATGGATGCCATAGGCCTGATCATATATGTAAAGAAAAGCCTACAATTAGTGCAAATCAAGTGAATAACATAAAGCTAGTTTGTACAATTTTTTTAATGTAAAAACTCTTACAATATATGTGTTTAGTTAAAAGTTTAGATCCATAAAAAAATAAAGATTTCATCTACTTTTGTGTATATGAAAGATTTCACTACAATAGTCACTAGACATAAAACATACAAAACCCACATTACAAAAACCAAAAGCCAATCAATTCATACAAGATTCTCTACTCAATACGATGCCACATAGTTGAGTTCATATTTCATTCCCAAACATAATTACTTTAAAAAGAAATGCAATTCATCAAAACCAACTAATATCAATTTGAGACCAATAATCAAAATCTTAATTGTTAAATTGAGAGGCCCATTTCAAAAGACTTTCAAGTACTATTTTGAGCAAACCTAGATCTCTTGGAAAACCACGACCCATTTCTTCACTTGAGGTGAAAGAGATTCAAGGTATCTTAAAGATTGACTAGCAAGATACTATAGTCTATCCTGCAAACTATGAACAAATTGCTTTAGTTAATAAGAGAAAGAAAGACAAGACAATACAAACTCCCACTATAAGAAATCCTAATTTTTTTTACCAAGAATTTGGGTTAAAAAAACCTCCCCTTGGGGTTTTTTAACCCCCATGTCCAACTTGACCAAAGTGCCATTTTGGACAAATCGATTTGGACCCAAACATTTTAACTAGATCTTTTTGGTTGGTCTTTTTTACTAGGATTTTTTTATTGAACCACCATAACAATAATATAATTTGGGCAGCAATTAGACATATATATATATATATATATATATAATTTTATTTAAAATTAATATGAAAATATTAATTATTTAATTACCCTACTTACCCTACCCGACCTACCTAATAATTAATGCCAAAAATTATTTATTTATTTACCTACCGTGTCCTAAACCTAGGTTAGGCCACCTAGCTTAGCCACCTAGGCTAGGTGGTATAGTAGGCTTTGTAGCCTATGTTACTTAATTAGGTCACCTAAATAACCAAGGTAGCCTAGGTTGCAAGTGTGGGGATTTGAACTCCTCACCACCACAACCCAATAAGGTTTTTTGGACAAAATATTATAATGAACATAATTTTGGACCAACATATTATAATCAACTTCCATGAATTTTTTTCAACATATTGCACTAAATGAACTTGAATTTTTTTACTCTACTCACATAATAGGTAGGTTATAGGTAGATTAACCTAAGTAAGTTGGAGGTACCTATTAATATGTGCATGTACTTAGGTAACATGTAGGTTATAGTCTATTAAGCTTTATAGGTACCTACTAGGTCTATGTTTATACTTACCTACGCTTGTGTTATTTAGTAAGATATGTAGGTACCTACTAGCCTATAATTAATAGATCTAGCCTAGGCATACTAAGTAGGTAGCCTAACTCATTAAGTAGATTTAGGTTTAAGTTATCTACCTATTAGGCTAGGCTAACTATTTACACTAGAAGAAAAACCCCATTTTTCGACTTGTCTTAGGAAGTTATCTACCTATTAAGCTAGGTTAACTACTAACACTAAAAGAAAAACCCCATTTTTCGACTTTTCTTAGGCGACTAAAAGTGTCTTTTGCGACTATTTTTAAAAAATAGTTGCAAAAGACACTTTTAGTCGCCTAAAACAAGTTGAAAAAATGGGGTTTTTCTACTAGTGTTAGTAGCCTAGGTGGCTTAACCTAGGTTAGTTAGTACCTACCTAGAAGGTTTAGGTGGCTTAGGTAGCCTACGTTAGGCTAGGTACCTACCTAGTAGGCCTAAGTTAGGCTAACATAGGCTACCTAGGTTATGTACCTACCTAGTGGGCTTAGGTTAGGCTAATCTAAGCTACCTAAATTAGGTTACATACTTACTTAATTGGTCTAGGTTAAGCTATGTACCTACTTAGGTAGCTTAGGTTAGGTTAAATACCTTTCTAGGTAGCCCAAGTTAAGCTACTTACTTACCTAGTAGGCCTAGGTGGTTTATGATATGTACGTAGTTACTAAATAGACCTCTATAACCTAAGCTAGGCTACCTTATACTTAGTAGGCCTAAAGTGGCTTAAGCTACTTACTTAGTTAATAGGATAAACTACCTCCCTACTAAGCCTAGGTGGCTTATGTTATTTACCTAATAGGCCTAGGCTACATACTTATAGTAGGCTTAGCTAGGTTAGTAAGTTACCTACATGGCCAATAGGTCTACATAGTAAGCTTAGATCATTTAAGATACTTACCTAAAAGGCTTACATTACTTAGTTATAGGCTACTTAGTAGTCCTAAGCTATGTCTTAGGTAACCTACTGGATAGGTTTAGGCTAGGCTACTTAGCTAGGTGTTAACAACGAAAAATTCACCTTGTCAAAACTTACATTTTGACTATTCATTTTTTATTATCAATTTCCCATTACCAATTTCTGACTACCAATCTATAATACTGATTTATCAAGAACCAAAAAGGTATATCAAAGTAATTAAGATGCTTATATTTAAAACTGAAATTTTAAGAGATTGATCAGACACCAATTAAGTTTATTTTCCTTCAGATATTGAAGTTTTTGTTGATGCTAATGTTTTGAAATGACCAAAAATTAATATTCATTTTGTAACAGTAGATGTTACTAGCTACTCAAGGCTCTTTCTTGAACCTAAACCCTTAAGTTATTTACTTGGGGGCTTTAACATTACGGATACAGAATTAAAACTTATGGTTTTGTAATTTTTGATTTGGTAGTTCTAATAGAAACTATTTGTTCTAATTAGAAAAAAAAATTAATTTGTTATTGATTTTGTTATTTGCAAAAAACTTCTTTACCAAAAAAACTTTAAAAAATTACTTTTCGTTGACATTTTCTTTGTTGATGACTATTGTGACCAGGAACATGAGGAAGAAACAAGAGGAAGTAATAGAGGGTAGACTTACAAGGCCCTCAAATGCATATATGGATGAAGTGTTGACAAGAATTAATCAAGAGGACGTGGTCACTTTTCATAGTGGAAAACAAGGAGAGTTGGACGACGTTACTAAACATGTAGAACCAAAACTTTCAAAGGTCGACGGAAAATGACTAGTTGATGTGGTAGAACTGAAAACTCCCTGGGAACCAATTTGGGACCCTATCAAAAACCTAGCTTTTTGGTAAAGAGGCTATTGCATCGAATTTTCGTACTTATGAGGATGAGATTGTTCAATTAGTGTGATGACTTGAGAATTTCAAGCGATTTCAACTATGAAGTGATTATGACAATTCACACATTGGACGTTCTTTGCAAATGAATTTTGCAAATGAAGACCAATTCCAGCCCGAAATCTCGACAACACTAGTGTTTAATGGAAGAACTTTTCCTTCTTGTGTAGTTCTCACTTGTTCTTTTTGTCATGGAACAGGTCATGAACTTAGTAATTGTCCTTACTGATCCAATTAAGTGTTACCCTTTAACCCTATTTTTGTTTATTCCACTAATCATAACACTTCTTCCATAGTTATCTAGACTAGTTCTTGTGTCTGCAATAAGTATTACTCCAGTAATACCAAAAATTTCCGGTTTGACTACCAACCCATTTCGTCTTTCGATTCCAACCTAAGAGGTAGTTAATCCGAATAGTGTAGTTCCTTATACAAGAACCCCATATGTAGTCAACAACATGTATGCCCCAATTGTGGAACCAATTTTGACAAGAACCTAATACCTCCCTATATGGTGGGTATTTGTCTTTTGCCCTAATTGCAACTCATATTGTTTTGGCACTACCCACGGACTTTCCATTGGGTAACAATGGAGGCCTATTAGATTTTTCCGGTTACATGGGTAATGTACGATGACCTTCTAAGCTGTATGTCATGACCAAGTTTTGAGGTGCAATGGGTGACTTACTGAAGGCTGATTTTTGCTTTACTTAGGTTCCAATCCAAGGTGCGAGACCATGGTAAGGACAAAGTGCTCCTCCCGATGGAGGAGGTGGTGGACCTAACAACAAACTTCCAAATGGACATCTTGGTGGACCCTTCAATAGACCTCCAAGTGAACATTTTAGAAACCCTTTTATTGGCCCTATAGGCGGACATTTTGGTGGAATTTCGAATGGACCCCTTGGTAGACCTTTGGCGGACCTTCGAATGGACCCCTTGGTGGAACCCTGCTCGGACTTCCTGTGGGCCCATACCTTGGTAGAGGGCTAGCTTATAATGGTACCTTTGCAATGGGCACATAGATGGGACATCCTTGGAGACCCTAGGTACTGACATGGTATCCAACACTGATTGTTCCAACCACTAGTGCCCACATTTTGAGGAAATCTTTACCATATCCAATTAATATTGCTGGAATCGATCATGACACACATGTATGGGTGTTCTGGAAGGCTATTCAAGCGAATGATGAGAAGAATGATGCTGACATTATCAATTTATTCTGCTTCACATTAAGAGATGCAATTTTAAGATGGGGTGAAAATTTCATGTAATCCCACCTAAAATGCTATTTTGTGGGGTTGGAAATAACTTTTTGCAAATGATATTAGACTATGTAGACCGATGAGCAAATCTACATGGCTTTTTGAATCATTAAGCAAGTTGTTACTGAAAAGGTCGAAGTCTACTACAAATGGATTCTGAAGCTGGTTAGTTGTTTACAGCACAAGGTAGATGACAACATGTTCACTATTTTCTTTAGGGCTAGTCTTGTACCTTACCTGAGGGTTGCTGCTCCTGGTATGAAGCCTAATAGCTTGTTCGAGCACAAAGAAACTATAGTTACTTGTGAGGAGAACATGGGTAATCCCACGGAGTACCAAAAACTTTTTGAACCACCGAAAGCAGACAGAAACAATGATGGGAAACACACTGATTTGGTGTGTTCCCAATGCAAGAAACATGGACACAACAAGGAGCATTGCCACTAGAATGTGGAAAATCCGAATAATTGGCTGAATCAAAAGAAAGAAACTTAAGTGAATGAAGTAAGTGCCCAAACATCTAAGGGAACCAGAACCCAGTTTGGAAGGGTTCAAGTCAAACCAATGGTGATAAGACTATTTACCAATGCTACATCTATAGTTCATCCAACCACAAGATTCATGACTGCCCACATAGGCAAATAACTTTGGAAATGTTTAAGGGGAAAGGCTCAACTATAGAATCATAGAAGGAAGAGGCCATTGTCAACGTGGTCTTGGTAGTGACCACCCAAAGTAGAGCAATGGCTTAGGAGGATTCAAAGGAGAGAAAACCTCGAAAATTGAAAACTCAAATGGATTAGATGGAAAAAAGAGGCTTTAGTGGTCTTTTGAGACTACTATTTGGGAGTTTCAAGAAACCAACCCACTTTTATCATTACAAAAGATACTCAACCTAATGCACTCCCAACCTCCTCAAGAGACTCAAATGTGAGTTTAAGATGAAAACGATGAAAGAGTAGGAAGTTGGGGCAAGTTCCCTGGCTTGCAGCACTTTGGGGGTAGAGGGGCATGCTGGAGTTCTGGGATGGGACTAGGAACAACGACAAGCACTTAATCACTCACTTGAACCTACACAAAATTAAACAACGAGTTGGTTAATCTATAGTTGGAGCACTTTTGGTGCTAGGACAAGCCACGGGCAAATTCGGGTTCACAAGATTCACCACTGCCCGGACTTGGGGGAAGCCACCACCTTCCCCCTTGTAGTATACTCTGTGGCTCTCCATGAGCCCCACATCCAAATGGCATTTTGTCCTGGGACTCCCAAATGGGAGTCTTGAAATTCTCAAAGTTAGGACTCCCGCAACTTTGGGGCCCCATAATTTTGTGTGCAGACCTCCAATTGAGATGAGATTTGAAGCAAAGTTGTAGCCCTCATCGAGAGCTTTCAATTTTATGTCTCACGCCACCTACACGCAAGGAAATCGAGTTGATTCCTGACTTTTAATGGTTGGGAGTCAAACTACCAATTTCACTCTTGCCTTTTCTTTTGGCTATAACGTGTGTTTTAGATGTCCAAATGGGTCATACGAGCCCATTTTAGACATCTAGGTTTCAATAGCTTTCCAATGACATAAAGATCTTTTCAATCCAATGGGTTTTGACCCCTGCAATCACTCCCTAAAAATTCAGGAGTCCATCGGGAGTCCAACTCACTAAGTGGGAGTTGCCTTGGGAGTGTGAGGCTTCATTCTTTCACACTTTCCTGTACTTTTAGGAGTATAAGATGTGTCTTTCGGGCCTCCCTCTTGTCCCGCACTTTTGCAAGCCCTTGCCTTGGTTGCGAGCCTAAGGCTAGGGTTGTGACACAACCCGTTTATTGACAATATTAAAACCAAAAGAACTAATTGCAAGATTACTAAAATTAAGAGAACCAATTTTTAGATTATCGAAATCGACATAACTGATTTAAGGATTATAAAAAAAGTCTCGATTCTACTAAAATCTCCAAGTAATGTCTTGGTAAATATTGGTTAGTAATTGTTGGATAGTAAACATTCTTTAATTGTGGGGTAACTTTTTCACTTGGCTCTTGGCCTGAAGCAATGTCCTAACATGCTTTAATCCACTTCCCAAACCAAGTCATCCTCCGAAACTAAAAACCACTGTAGCTTCAATAGCTATAGACCCTCATATGGTTGTTATTATGGTTCATGTAGGGATGATAACATGGTTTTTCATTCCCATTAAGGTTAATTCACCTTTGGATTTTTTAGCAATAAGTTCTCAAACCAACAACAGGTACATTCAACATATAAAATAAATCTTTGATTATTACAAATCCTAAACTAATATGTACATAAATTGCTCAAACTTGAACGAAATAGGTTGAAAGAAAAATGATCCATGTTCCAAAATTGGAAAGTGAAACACATATCCATGAGTGAAATCCAAAAGTCCTTCAATAGGTCTCTCCTTGTAGTTTTATATTAGCCAATTCAAAATACAACAGTCATAACTAACCATTATAGACAGCCACTAATTAGTATCTACACTAACAATCCAAAATTTCAAAAAGTACACCTTGCTTCACTACTTGTCCAATTACTGGTTCTGTCAAATAAAGGTTCTATTGATTACATGTTGATTAACATGTCAACCAATCTTCTTAACCCAGTCATTACCTACTAGGTTTAATAACTGGTTCGGTTAATACTACAAGTTAGGTTAAATAATATGTTATGACACCTATTAGGTTTAACAACCTACTTATATTATCAACCTATTAAGTCATTTGTTACCAAATATGGGTAATAAAAGAAAAATTTGGTAGAAGATGTGTTGCTTGATGGGGGTTTTGAAGTCAATATTATTGTTAAAGATCTTAAAAAACAATTAGGCTTGCTTACACCTAGACCTGCTCGTTACACTCTCCGAAGGGTAAATCATATTCTTATCAAACCTGTAGGGTTAATTTGGGATCTAAAGATTCACATTCATGGCATACTTTACATTGTTACTTTTACAATCATGTGTAATAACATCTTGAACTCCAGCTATTCCATGTTGCTTAGACACCCCTAATTGTGCAATGCCAAGGTTACCCATGATTAGGGTAACAACCTGACCACCTTTGATAATTGGCACGATTCGGACTATTGTGTAGTCACGAAACATTTGGATGGAAACACCAAGCAGCCTGAATTACTTCTCTATTATGATTTCATGAATGGGAATCACAGACAAGGAGGAGGAGGTACTTTTGTAAACTAAATCGGATCTATTTACAATTGGTACCATTATGCTACCAAAATTGAAAAAAGGTGCTTTAATTTTGACTACCAAAGTATTTAGTGTGGATTTTGGCACTAAAGATTTTATTTTTGATTTCCCACACTTTGGGTGAAATTGAGGTGGATGCCACATTAACGCGCATTAAGGTCCAAGACATGAAGGTCGAATGTTGGAACTTACCAAAGGATGTGCAAGTATGAAAATTAAATTTATGTTATAAAGGAGATTTGAAAATGGTAAATTTCAACGTTGACTTGGATGATGCAATAGTTGGTGATGTTGAGGCATTGTTGTGAAAGTACAAGGACGTGTTTGCCTGGTCTTACAAGGAATTGATTGGAATTCCCCACACATTATTCAACATTGAATTGAATTCGACATTACATTCCCATTAGCTTATTAGGCTAGGTATCAAATGAATCCTAACTATGTTGCAATGGTTAAATAAGATTTGGATAAATTATTTGTAGTTGGATTTATTGCATTAGTGGAGGAAGCTACTTGGTTATCACCGATTGTGGTAGTATTGAAAAAGAATGGTAAACCTTGGATATGTGTGGACATTTGTAAATTGAATGTTGCCACAAAAAAGGATCCATACCCTTTGCCTTTCACCAAAGAGGTCTTCGACATGGTTGCAAGTCATGACATTATATTATTTCTTGGATGGCTTTTTAGGCTACCATCAGATTATGATAGCTTCAGAGGATCAATACAAAATTGCATTCATTACCGATTGGGGGCCTTTTCATCTAGGTCATCATGCTATTCAATTTGAGGAATGCCCTGCCCACTTAGCAAAGAGAAGTAAGTATGGCCTTCAAGGAATACTTGGGCGTTTTCATGAAGTTGTTTTTAGACGATTTCAATGTCTTTAATGATTGAAATACCCACCTACAAAAGTTGCGCCTTTGTTTTGACAGGTGCCATGAATTTAGTATCAACTTGAATCTAGACAAATGCATGTTTCTTGTGTATTTTGGATTCATTTTGGGATAGATTGTGTCATGAAAAGGCAAGCTATTAGATCCAGAGAAAATTTCAACAATTGTTAACATGCCACCATCGAAAACTTTGAAGGACATACAAGTTTTCAATGGAATGGCTCAATTTTACTAATGTTTCATTTGAAACTTTACATTCATTATGGCACCCATTAGCAAATTGTTGAGGAAAACTAAAACCTTTGATTAGACCAAGGAGTGTCAACAAGCTTGGGATATAACTTGGCAACGATACATGGATCCACCCATACTTATTGCCCTTAGATGGGATTTGGATTTTCATGTTCACATTAACGCTTCAAACTTGGCAATTGGTGTTAGCTCAGAACCTAACATGGAAATGCGATAAACCTATTGCATATGCTTCTCACTTGTTAAACAACGCGGAGCGTAATTATACCACTATGAAGTGTGAAGCATTGGCCATGGTGTACACCCTACACAAGTTCTGCGACTACCTCTTAGGTAACAAATTTGTGTTTTACGTGGATCACATGGCACTTCTGTACTTGATCAAGAAACCACAAGTTTCTGGACACATCACACACTAGCTTTTCTTGTTCCTAGAGTATGACCTTTTGGTTGTATACAAATCGGGCAAGTCAAATTTTGTTGTAGATGTTCTATCATGACTTCTAGATTCCACCGAAAAAAAGGGAGTTCCCAATTAGATTTCAGATGTTACCCTCTTCACATTACAATCCACTTGGTTGCAAGATGTGCATGATTACTTGTCAACAAAGATTTTTCCAATCCATTTCTCATTAGAACAAAAAAGGAAATTAACTTTGAAAGCTTTTCCTTTCATAGTTTAGGTTGGTGTTTTCTATCGACAAGGTCGTGATCAAGTTTTGAAACATTGCTTACACCCGAAAGAAATTTTGGTAATCATTAAGGAGATGCATAACGGTGTGGGTTGTGGCCATTTCTTAGCAAACATTACCAACTGAAAGATTTTGGGTGCCAAATACTAGTGGCCTACATTACATAAGGATGTTCAAATGTATTGTTAATCCTATGATGCTTGTCCATGTAAAGGAAATCTGTCATTGGCAGTTTGGCCCATTTTGTTGTACCACCTTACTGGCTGAACCTTTCATGAACTGGGGCATTGATTTCATAAGTCCCATCAAACTAGCTAGTCGAACAACAAAAATTCAATACATACTGGTGGTAATTAATTATGCCACCAAGTGGGTGGAAGCCAAGGTGTTGCGCACAAACACAACAGGGTGAATCCCTTGCGGGGAGGGAGGCAACAGCCCCATCAACACAAACACAACAGTGGTGACTGCAAAGTTCTTATATGAAAACATCTTCACCACTTTCAATTGTCCCCTTACTTTGGTTAGCAACCAAGGAGTACATTTCATCAATGCAACAATCGAAGTGCTAACCACACACTTTTTAATGAAGCACATTAAGTCAACAACCTACTACCTTCAAGGCAATGGCCAAGCATAATCAGCCAACAAGGTGATTGGTATTCTTTTGAACAAGTTGGTCAATGAAAAGAGGTTGGATTGAGATGAACATCTACACACAATTTTGTATGCATACCGAACTACATTCAAGGTGACCACTGGACATACTCCGTATGAGCTGGTTTATGGACTTCATTCTTTAATGCTGATGGAATATTTGCTTCCAGCAAACCCCTAAACAAACAACGACATTTTTCCAGTTTGGATCTTGGCCACTTGATTATCTCAATTGGAGTGATTGGACGAGGCTAGGGACACAACTGCCGCCACTTCAGGGCAATGGCAATGAAACTGAACTTAGTGGGCACAAACTTGTTACAAAGAGAAAGCTTTTTCCATTGGGGATTTCGTGCTTTGGTTCCCTAAGACACAAAAAAAATCCACATGGGTAAATTCAAACACCGATGGTTTGGACCTTATTGGATTCAATACTATCTCCCCAACAACACTGCATTATTGGTCACAGTTGAAAAATTCGACCCAAACCCTATCTTGGTCAATATCAACAAACTAAAGCTTATAGAACTCCGGATCCTGCTTCCCCAGGATTCGAAGCCACAATTGGAAGGGGAAGAGAGGCATTAATGACAGTACCCCACCAAAATTTGGTTTTGCAGTATATCGTAACTTAAAAGAACATGATTGACACTGTTGAGGAATTTGACGGAACGACAATGGAAGTCCCCAATATAGCACAACCCACGCTGCAGCGCAAACCAAACTTGGAACCTAAACTGAATTTGCAACACAAACCAAACTGTCAGTGGGTGCTAAATAGCCAATCGGTACTAGTGGAACTAAACTGGAAATTGGTACCGAAGGAACCGAATTGCCGAGAAGTGTTCCTTCAACCAAATTCGGTATTGTAACCGACGAATATCATCCCAGATAGTTCAGTACATGAGGAGAACAAAAATTCTGACATTCTGGAATCTGCAGATGATTTTGACCAGATGGAATCTACAATGGAAAACCCTAATGAAAAATGTTTTGAAGACGAAAAATCCTACTTTCATCTATGATGTTTTATCATCCAGGCTCATCCACTCGAACCATTTCGGTCGAGAACCGACACGACGGTTCAAGTTCATCACAAACCATTTTTTCATCCAACAGGTTTCCCCACCGAAACGTCACGTCCATCCATTTTCACCCCTACAAAAAGACCTCCAGTCTTTTCCTCCTCCACTGTTGCTCATTTTATTTGCGTTTCAACTCGTAGCATTATAGAACGTAGCACTGTAGTTATCGACAGGATGAGAGGAACGATTAGTAGGGAGGAAGTGAAGAGGCTACCTGAGATGGAAAGGTGGCAAGAGGAAAGGGGAAAAGCTCCAAAGAGCTCTCAACTGAAACCGCAACTAGATTATGAGGTTGAGGGAGAGAAAAAAGGGGTAGGATGGTAGTGAGTTTGAGCGGTAGAAGCAAGGTAGTCTTTACCAAAATGGACAAGTTTGAGAGGTGGGCGAGAGGGAGAGACATTCACTAGGCCAAACAGGTAGGGGTCGCCGGTTTTCTCAGCATAAGGCTCACCCCAATGCTACCGAAGGAATGGCTACAGGACATCACCGGGTACACCCCCGAGAGGATCGAGTCGGTAGTGTAGGGGAAACCAATTTCCCTTATCGAATAGGTAGTCAGGGAAATCTTGCACCTGTCGAACACTGGACTCGCCATCCCATCGAACCTGAAACAAGATGAGGTTGCGCAGATGTGCGTAAAACTTGCGCCGAAAGATGCCATTGTGTAAAAGGAGGGCTGGAAAGTTGCACAACTCAAAGGAAAGTACGCAGCATGGATGCTTGCATTGTTGCAAGCAATCTGGCTGAAGGGGAGCAAGGTGACCTATGTTACGAAGGAGCTCATGATTGCCGTGATGATAGTAGAGGAGGGGAATCAGGTCAACTGGTCTGTCTTCCTTTTCAACAACCTTTACTGCCGAATCAGGGATTTTTCGGCATCGTCAAAGTCAAGGGAGACTACTAGGAAGGAGTCGGAATTCGGCCCTGCACAAGTAGATATCCTACCACGGAAGTGGTTCCCTCTAGAACTAGAAGAAAGATTACCGGATTCCGACTCGGAGGATGAAAACGACGATTTGGAGTTCTTCGACCTGGATTCGGAGATGAAGTCAACATCCCTGGAAGTTCTCGTCGAAGGCGCATCAATTGATCTGGACTCCATCCCAGATGAATAAGGGGAGAGGTCACAACAACTCCTGGAGGTGCCATCCGGTTCGATATTGGAACAGTTCGGTATCGGTACCGAAAAATTATTAGTACCGGAACCGACTACCGAACCAAACCTATTTCCGACGCTCAGAAGTTGGAATATTTCTAACCAATTGCGGGCTCACCTGGATCGTACTTCCAGCCAGTCGCCTGGAAAGAGGAGTCCAGTGGAGAAGCCGTCAAGTCCGAAAAAGAATTCTTGAATTATAAGTCCAACCCGGACTTTATTTTCTGGTATGCCAAATGCACCTTCCAGTTTCAACCTGCATCTCTTCCTCGTTCTTTGTCGCAATAGCTGCATGAACGACTACAAGGAGAAGTGATCCCCTTGAATCAATTACCAAAAATTGACACACCATCGGAAGGATTTTCCAGTGGAAGTCAAATGGGGACCCTTGGTGAAGCTCACAATATGACTTCGACTTCGTCAAGGGCACCGAAGACCTTTCTGGCATGACCCCAGATGTTTAACACTCCAACTTCAAGTACCTCGACCGCTGCCACTTTTAAGAGAGTGCAAGAGCACCTGCAAGTTTCAATAGCGTTGGCAGAGTCGGTTGGGTGGGTTTCGGTGGTGTTAAATGCTACCATAGCCGACAAAAGCATCACAGAGGAGGTGAGAATGAAGGCGGAACATGTGACTACCGATCTCTGTAAACGGTACCAACAGTTGGAGGACACCTAGCAGCAGGATGATGTCATGCTGCAAGAGCTCCAGAAGGAGATTCAAGGTTTGCACAAAGTGCAGGTGCGACTTACCAAAGTCGAAACCGAAAATTCGGCCTACCGAAGTTAGCTGAAGGACTGGATTTTGACAATTTCTTTTGCCTATGAACGTTTGCAAGCAGAACACAAGACTCTACAGACCAAGTATCGAAAGGAGGAGGTGAAGCGGCGATCGGTCGAGTTTGCAACTAGCAACACCCAGAGCAAGCTCAAGGTGGCCGACATGAAGATTATTTGGTTAGAAACCGAACATTCTGCACTGTAGCAGAAAAGTGAGCAGAAGGAGGAAGAACTTCGACGCAGTACCGAAACCCTTTCAGATCTGCAACAGACTGTCCAGGATCTCAGGGATGATATCCTTATAGTTGAAGAAGATTTTCAACTCTTGGTGACCGAAAATGAGAGGTTAAGAGGCAAGGCGGAGTTGGCGGACTTGTGGCATCACCGAATTGAGGAATTCAAAACCCTCAAAATGGAGCATGCTTTCATGAACACAAAACTATTCATCTATCAACAAAAGGCCTGTTGAGTGCGAGTGGACCAATGGGACTACAAGCCCCAGGTTACCGAATTGGTTCGTGACTCATTCGAGTCATCTCAGAGGGACGAGCAACGATTGTGCAGTCGTTTCAAGGCATATCAACGTGCATTCCCACATTTTGTACCACCTTCTTTCGGTACGAAGACGAAGGAGGAGGCAACAAAAACTGGCTCTGTCAATGAAAGCCAGAGAAGTGACCAAGACGCTGAGACCAGATGGAGGTCGACTCGGGCTAACCTTCTAAAGTACATGAGATCGGTACTGGAACCGATTTGGTGACCAGAACCGAAACCGAAAACCGATCCTTTAACCAAAACCCTCTAAGTCGAGGAAGTTGTTTCCTTTATAAAACCAACACCTAAGGCGCTTGAATCTGTTTCCCCGGCTCCTCAACAGGTTTTGAATGACCAAGGAGTACTGAAGTAATTAAAATGTTTGTATTTTTAAAAAAAAATTTAGGGGATTAGTTTGACACCAACTAAGTTTATTTTGATAGATTAGGAGAGATTTCCTAGATTTTTTTAGATTTCCACCATTTTCTAGAAAGGAATTCTAGGAGGAATCCAAGGCTTATAGGGACATTTTTTTTGTTTCATAAGTGATGAATGAGATTTTTGTCTTTGCATCAAATTGTTATTTGTGGAATCTTGCCTTGTGTATCTTTTGGTTTAGAATGATTGTTTTTCCTTCAGATGTTGAAGTTTTTGTTGATGTTAATGTTTTGAGATGATTAAAAACTAATATTCACTTTGCAATACTAGATGTTACTAGCTGTTCAAGGCTTTTTCTTGAACCTAAACCCTTAAGTTATTTATTTGAGGGCTTTAACATTCAGCTACTAGTTAGGTTATTACTTAACGAATAATTTACTAGCCTATTAATTATGCTAGGTTAGATAGGTAGTTTCAGCCTAACCTAATTTATTAGTCGGGTTCAAATTTTGTTAGGTGTATCAAAATCTTGTCATATTTTTGTTTTTTTATCTAGTCCTTATTTACCATGTAAAGACACATTTAAGGTGATTATGATGGAATCTAAAATTGTAATGGTATAAAATATAGTCCTTCTAAAAATTTTAACAACTTTTAACTCATTATTTTTTATGGGGTTCAAAATATAAGGTAAATAAGGACTTCAATAAGGACTAAACCCTTTTCATCCTATGTGGTACATCTTATAAGATTTTTCACCCAATCATGTTAGGGTAGGTAGGTAGCTTAGGTTTAACAAGTAGGTCAAGTCATTAAATGAGTATGGTTTATTTAATTAAGTGTCAATTATAATGGTCAATTTGACTAAACCCTATTGATCCAATATGTCCAATTTGACTAAGCCATGGTCATTTTGATGGACATTTGTTCATTTTGACTATACTTTCAACTTAACACTTGGTCAAAAAGGTCACTTTAATCAAATGTACTAATAAAATGTAACATGTGTTTTTCATACCTTAAACGTTTAGTCAAAATGGACATACCCTTTGGTTAATGTGGACACTTTGCTCAAATTGACATTCTAAAAAGCTATGTTTTTTTTATAATATTTAAATATTTTGGTTTTCCAATTTTTGAATGCATAACTTCACTTTAAACAAGACCCTACATGCACCACTCACATTACATAAAAAAAGATCATAACAATAAATTGATGTATTTGAAAATGCAAATTTTTAATTTTCCAAACCCATTAAAGATAATGTACAATTTTTTTAAAAATGAAGTACCACCATTACTACAAATTTTGGTTTTTTAAAAGGTTCAAATTGATTAATTTGTTATTTTGACTAATGGACATGTATTTTTTATTAAAGGGCTCGAATGACACATGTATTTATTGATTGATCAACTTGATTATTTCATTAAATAAACATAGTCAAATTGTGTAACCTTAATCAAAACAGTTAATGGTTTTTAGTCAAGTTGAATAGTTAATCAAAATGATCAATGATCTTTAGTCAAAATGATCAATGAAAGTTGATGAATAAATGTCAAGTTTTAAAAAAGGTAGTTCTTCATGAAAACACAAGAAAATCAATTCAAATTTTACTTAAATTTCATTTTGAAACCATTGAGCCCTTAATTAGGTTTATTATAAATCAACTAAATTTTTTAAAAAACTTTGGAATGATAAAAAAAAAAAAAAAAAACGTTTGAAATTGATTAGTCAATATGATGTTCAAACCTACTTTTTCATTACAAAATTTAATGAAATATACATGTTTGAAATCATAGCATAAAGATCATTATGTATTCCAAGGTATCACCAAAAAACAAATTTACTTTATTTTTGGTAGAATATATTTGACACATACTTCAATCAAATCTTACACTATAGAAAGTAGGTTTTAAAGTTATTTACATTTAGAAAAGTCTACTTGAGACCTATTTTTACAATGCAAAATTTAAAATTAATGTGTAATAATGAAAAAATATCTTTTTATTTATTGTTCAACTAAAAAGATTAAATGTATTATACAATTTTGTGATGGGTTTTGGTCCTACTTTTTATTCACTTGACAAATAGATTAATAAGTATTTTTAGTCATACACTTTATTGTGCTTTCACCCATTAGTCAAGATGGTCAATGATCTTTAGTAAAAATGACCAATGGTTTTTAATCAAGTTCAACATTTAGTTAAAATGGTCAATGATTTTTAGTCAAATACAACATGGTTTACTACCCTATGTATTTATCTCCTACCTATTCATTTATTTATTTATTTAGTTAGCTACTCACTTACCTATTACCCATCCACCCACTTATTATTTACCTACTTACTTATTTACTTATAACTTCTCCTCATATTTAACCACTTGATTTTGCCACTACATTTAGCCATAGTTTAATCATGAAGTATGTTGAGCAATTACTTTAAATCACTAAGCTTAACCACAAGGTTTAACCATTACTTTAAATCATTAAATTTAAGCACTAAGTTTATCCATTACTTTAACTTATTAAATTTAACCATTAAGTTTAAGCATTATTTTAAATTAATAAGTTTAGTCATCAATTTTAACCATTAAATTTAACCATTACTTTAAATCATTAAATTTAACCACTAAGTTTAACCATTATTTTAAATCATTAAGTTTAGTCATTAGGTTTAGCCATTATGTTTAGTCATTATTTTAAGTCACTAAGTTTAACCATTAAGTTTAACCATGTTTAACCATTATTTTAAGTCATTAAGTTTAACCATTATGTTTAACCATTACTTAAGTCACTAAGTTTACCATTAGGTTTAACCAATATGTTTAATCATTATTTTAAATCACTAAGTTTAGCCATTAAGTTTAATTATTATGTTTAATCATTATTTTAAATCATCAAGTTTAGCCATTAAGTTTAACTATTATGTTTAGCCATTATTTTAATCATTAAATTTAGCCACTAGGTTTAACTATTATTTTAAGTTATTAACTTTATCCATTATGTTTAGCCATTATTTTAATCACTAAGTTTAACCACTTAACCATTATTTTTAAATCATTAAATTTATGCACTAGGTTTAATCATTATGTTTAATCATTATTTTAAGTCACTAAGTTTAACCATTAGGTTTAATCATTAAATTTAATCACTAAGTTTAACCATTATTTTAAGTCACTAATTTTAACCAGTAAGTTTAGCCATCATTTTAAGTCAATAATTTTGGCCAATAAATTTAGCCATTATTTTAAATCATTAATTTTAGCCATTAGATTTAGCCATTAAGTTTAGTCATTATGTTTAACCATTACTTTAACTCACTAAATTTATTCATTAGATTTAACCAATATTTTAAATCATTAAATTTAATCACTAGATTTAGCCATTATTTTAAATCATTAAGTTTAAACACTAGGTTTAGTCATTATTTTAATTCATTAAATTTAGCTAATAGGTTTAATCATTGTTTTAAATCATTAAGTTTAATAATCATTTTAAGTTTTAAAGTTTAATCATTAGCTTAATCATCACTTTAAGTCATTAAGTTTAACCATTAAGTTTAATCATCACTTTAAATCATTGAGTTTATGACGCGCCTCCAAATTCCTTGATAGATTCAATTGTGAATCCAAAGGTGGAAACAACGAAAGGATAAGGAATTAGAGTACACTCTCTGTTTTGTAACACTTCAGGGGTAGAGAGGCGTGCTAAAGGTCCAAGATGGGGATTAGAACGAGTGAAAAGCAGGTCAATTATTCGCACAGACCTGCACAAATCAAACAACAAGTTGATTAGTTCGTAGTTAGAACACTTTTGGTGCACGGACGAGTCACAAGTAGACACGGACTCGTAAAATTCACCACGGTTCGAACTTGGGGGAAGCCCACCTTCCCCCTTATAGTATTCTCTGTGCTTGGCCATGGGGCCAACGTACAAATGTCATTCCCAAGTTGGGAGTCTCAAAATTCCCGAAATTGGCATTCTTATTACTTGGGAGGCTCATAACTTTTTTTGCATACCTCTAGTTGATGTGAGGTCTAAAGCAAAGTTATAGCTCTCATCAAGCAATATGTTGCACGTCACATGCATGCAAGTAAATCAGGGCAATTCCTGACTTTTAATGATCGAAAGTCAAATTGGCAGTTTGACTCCCAACCCTCTTTTTGGCCATAACTTATGATTTGAGTACCTAAATGGGTCATGCGAGGCCATTTTAGACATTTATGTTTCAACAACTTTCCAATGGTATAATAACTCTTTAATCCAATGAGATTTGACCCCTGCAATTGTCTTCCGAAAGTTTGAAAGTCCATCAGGACTTCAACTCCCAAAATGGGAGCTCACTTGGGAGTGTGAATGTTCATTCCCTCACACCCTCCTACATTCCTGGGAACATGAAATGTGACTCCTAGGCTTCACTCTTAGCCCACACCTTTGCAAGCCCTTACCTTGGTCACGAGCCCAAAATTAGGGTTGCAACAATTTAGCCACTAGGTTTAGTCAATATTTTAAATCATTAAGTTTAGTCACTAAATTTAACCATCATTTTAAGTCATTAAGTTTAACCACTAGGTTTAGTCATTATTTTAAATCATTGAGTTTAGTCATTAAATTTAGCCATTACTTTAAATCACTAAGTTTAAGCACTAATTGTCACCTAGGTTTAACCATTATGTTTAATGATGAAATGAACATATCAAATAAAAAACTTGATAAAAGCTGAACACCTTAGATGGTGTAATGCATTGGTAAGGAGTTGGTTTATCATTATGAAGGTTTGAAGTTCAATTCCTTATATTTACAACCTATGTGCATGTTTAAAAAGCTAAGGTAAGTAGGTAGGTTAGATTAAGTTAACTAGGCTAGGCTAACACCTACCTACCTAAATGCCTTTTTCAATCTACTTAATCCTATTTATTACCTACTTACCTACCTACCCACCTATTAAATAATATAAAAAAAATTAATTTAGGTATAAATTTGACCCGGTCAAGTGGTCCACAATTGACCCAATCAAATGGTCCATTATTTACTAGTCACATAGTTAGTCATTTTGTTAATCAATTTGTTAGTCAAAATGACAAGGTCCAATTTGATTGCCTAGTTGCATTAGACATGTACAAAATGACGTCCAAATTGATAGGGTGATTTTTTTTACACTTGTCATTTTTGGGTTTTTTTTTATTGAAGAACTTAGTAAAAACAACTATGAATTACAATAATGCACAAATATAAAATTTGAATTGGAAACAAAAGGGCAATGCCACATATGTCTCCCAAAAAGAAAAAATTCACCTTTAAAAAGGTCACCAAACTTGCCTGATCAGCTAAGCTCAAAATTACAATTAAGAAAGTTCACTAGATAAGCAATCATCCTTTACACATCTACTTAACACACCCATAAACCCAAAACAAAACAAAAAAGGCTACATGATTCAACAAATGGTAATAGAAGAGCAATGAAAATAAAAAGGTGATAGCCATAGTCTTTTAGGTGGCTTAACATCCATAAAAAATATCAAATAGGAATGTAACACACATATTATGAAAGCAAGAACCCAAATCACACCATTAGGAATGTTAGATGATAATATACACAAAAATGATAAAGGTAAAATCACAAATTTCTACCTTCTACGACAAAAGCCACATCAAATTTTTTTTTGATCTTTGCAAAAATCATGCATGGTGGCATATGCTTGATTTTGATACACATTTGTTAATTTCAATGCTTGAAAACATGATTTATAACCTTAAATTTGTCCAATTTCAACAAAACAAACTTTCACAAACAATAGATGAGATGCATAATGAAAAGCAAAGACTAGCAAGGAATGATTGGATGTTCCAGCTCACTAACATATTCTAAAACAACTAGCCTAAAAGCCTAACAAGCCATACTAGTTTCCATCTACAAATTGGTGTTATTAGAACAAATGATAGAAATGGAAAATAATCGACTATGGATAGGCATCCAATTAACTAAAAACCTATGGATTTTACAACAAAAACTAGTGCATGATTTGTTTCTATTGATCAACCCCAACTTGCAACCATAATAGGTTTATAACCTTTTGTGTGATCCACACCTCATAACATGATTATAAAGTTGAATTTGCCTCCCTTCTTTTGAGACTAGGCAACAATTCCTAGAAAAACACAAAGGAAACACGTATTAGTAACTTCAACCTATGTTCATGGGTGTATTTATAACTGTAATTAAATTCATCAAAGAATGTCTACCTATTGACACCTAGCAAAATATTTAGGTGAATTTGCCTGATTTACAATCCATGTCATGATGAAAAAGGATGACAACATTGAAGGAACAGAACAAGACAATTTTAATCATAAGTATGTGATATTTGGAACCCATTCTAGTATATATCTTATTAGACTCTGAACTGACAAACAATATGTCCTTTTGGTCATTGAGAGCATAATCATTGAAAATGACCAACCGCCACTAATGTGATAAACAATGAATATGAAGATATCACTAACCCAATATAAAGAATTGACATAAACTTACTCCAACAATTTCATAGATCATGCCAAGGTTGTATGAAGATAAATTCTACATGTTTCTTGCAAAAAAACCACTAACAAACGCAAGGAAGAATGTGACATCAATCTATAACTACACAAAATGACAAAACAATCATATAAAACCAAGTGTTAATACATTTGATTTGTTTTTCTCCCTATAAGACATACTACAAACCTATTCACTATTGAGAAAAAGTTGTAAATCATCAATAACTAAAACTACCTATAGGAATGGATAAGCTTTAGTCTCGAATGTCCACATGCTATTATTGTAAAAGTTTTTGTTCAAGATGGAACCTCAAGGTCAAGCTTCATAATACAAACTGATCATTTCAAAGGAAATTGAATTACATATTCATAAACCAAATAAACCAAAAAGTAATGGCTCAAGCAACAAAAGAGCAGTAAGAAGCAATAGGAATACTTCCATTGCCTAGCAATATAATTGCATTGAGATCCAACATTGTAGAAAGATAAGGAATGTCACTGCCCCCTTGATTGTTCATTTTGGTTCAAATGGTTGTTGTGAAAACAAGAAAAGAATCAACCCCCCTAATGTAATATTACTGTGTTATAACATACACGTCTACACTTGCTATGTTCTTTTAAGAACTAGAAAAGAGCAAATCTTTTTGGTGTGGGTCATTGAATTTCTAAAAACAAACTTGAAGTATGTAACTTCCATGAAGAACCTAGAAGCTGCATTGGCATGTTTAAATCAAATGGACCACACAAGCTTCCACGAAAGAACTAAGATTTCATTTCATCAAAAAACTAACTCCATTCGTTTGTCTATCACCTTAAATAAATTAGTGATGAAACCCTTCAAGTTGATTTCGTAAATTCAAAGTGCATCAATAAAATGAAAATAAAAACTTTCACTTGTCATTGTTCCACTCCTTTTAAACTCTTGTCCAAGACAACACAACCATTAATTTCAGTACACACAAAACTCTCACCCATCCTTAATAAAATCGAAATAGAAACACATAAACTAACTTTGCACAACAACAAAAAAGTATTTGACCTTGTCATTATAAACAACACCACATACAACAACAAGATGACCCATTCTAGTTACTTCACTTCCATGCCAACACAACCTTTAGTCCACCCTAAAAAAAAGTTCCCATATTATATGACTCTATCTCTCCATCTTCAAAGTTGCAATGGGTGAACATTCACACTACATACTTTGCACCCACCTTCACCCACTGCCACTATTCATCATGTTGTAGACTTTTACACGCCCGAAATCGCAACGATGGTTTTTTCTTGTGGCTTGCACAAAACCAAATTGACCCTTTGAAAACATTTATGTGCTTGACATGGCCTTACCAAAAACTCCAAACTATGTAGTAATGTTAAAAAAGCTCAAGAAGGACTTATCGACTCCACCCCACCCCCTCTTGACAAAATGTAGAAAAAAACAAAATAAACTTTCTACCCAACAAAGAGTCAATTTTGCCTCTCACATTTGCAATTACAAAGGCTACAATGAACCTCCAACATTCAATTCTTCATCTAAGGCAAACTAGTTTGTGGACAACTAGAAAAACAAAAAAACCAAGTTTTTAAAGGCCCATAATAAAATGTCGGCCCCAAATATTTCCTATTACATTTTCAATTTTTTTCATTTTTTTACCAAAACAAACTTGTCATTTAAATCATTTTTTGGCCTATTGTAGGGCACACCAAACATGTCATGGATGTTTTCAACATCCCCTACACTGACATCGAAGCTAATCTTACATCATATGTCGTTGTTGGCATGATAATTCACAATCAACCAAAGTTGGATGGGATGAAATATATGATCGGTTGTATCTTATCAACATTGTTGAAGCAAGGAACATTTTGGACAATTCAACTCTTGGAAAAAAAGAGCTATTACAACTTTAAACATGTGAGTTTGGTTGACTAGAGACATATAGATTAAACATGGAGCAATTGGAGTCATAGAGAATAATATAACTCCCAACAATGATTGATTGATTGGTTCCAGTCTACACATGAAGACCTTTTCATCATAGGTTGAAAATGACAAATATTGGAGTGTTTATAATGTGTTGCATTTTTTTTTATTGAAGTTTGTTGATTGCAAGATTTTATGGAGTTCAATTTTATTTGAAAAACATTAGTATATTTTTCATTCCAAATACCATGTTAACTCACCCTACCAAAGGTAATGTTTTGGGTAGGAGGTTTCTTGTAGTTTTTGGATTTTGATTGTGTTTTGGATTTTGTGGTCCTCATGTTGGGATAGATGGCTCTTGCTTCTTTTATCAATTTTGTCAAATTCTTTGAAGGTTGTTTGAATAATAAAAATCTGAATAATAAAAAAAATTGATTGTTTGAAATTTGCAGATAAGTTTTAAAAGTTCAATATGGCAAACATAGGATTAATGAATATAATAACCCTTTGCAAATTGGGCAAAAATCAAGTGAACTAAAAGGCCCACAATGACCCAATAACATTGCAACTTACAAAAAGAGATAAATACATGTGGGGTAGGAAATTGTAAGTTGTGTTTCATTTCATTATCTCTCACAAATGTGTAATTCTTTGTTGAAAAATAGTAGACGGTTAGTTGTATTAATTCTTTTTATCACATTTGTTCCTATTCACAATTACTTGGGAGTGGTTTGAAGAATAATGGAATGGATATGGAAATATTGGAACAATGCATTGAACTATAAATGGTGAAAGTGGAACATACTTGACAAGGAAGAATAAATTGGAAACACATTAATATCTTTTGGAACCTATCATGGGAACATAAGGAATGCCAATAAGAATGCCTTAAGGAAGTTAGATTGGAACAAATGTACGTCTATTGGGAACTAATTTAAGTTGGGAACAAAATTAATAACTTTGGAGAAAATATTGACATCATAATTGATTTGATATTTATTATAATTGCAATAGATGATGTTCATTTGTGTCATTATGGATAATCATCGTTCCCCATCATAGTCACTTATAATGTCACTCCAAATTATTTGTTTTTTACCATAATTAAGGCATCTTTAATTACCTTGCAAACATAAATTGCAACGTTAATATCTAAACTACTTTGTTGAACCCCACCATAAAATGTGTCATTTGTGCAAATCATTCATTAACAATTGTACAACAACATGCACTATAGCCATGCAATTGCAGTTGTTAGATTTTTTCACATCTTCCAAGTTCATCATTATTGTGAAGCTCCAAAAGTTTTTCTTGAAAATTTTTTCATGCACAAAAATAATGCAATGATAACAAATTGAAAGGTTATAATTATTCAATTTGAAAAGAATTTTAATGATGACAATGGGGAGGAGTTATTTCGCAAGTGAACTTCAAAAGAGCTTATTCAAACTTTGGAAGATAAAAGGTGCAAGCAAGGTAACAATAGGGTGGGGCACATGGAAAATTTGTAAGTTAGCTTTAGAAGATGAAAGGTGCAAGCATGGTAATAATAAGTGGTGCACATGGAGAATCTGCTAGAAGAGAAGGAGCATGGGCATGAATGCATCTTTTGGATTATTTTGCTCTTTCATTAATGTGCACTGACTTTTTTTGGAAGTGTTAATATAAGACATGAATTGCAATCTTTTTTGAAAAAGATGCAAATTATTTATGTCTATGGTTTTTTTCTTACAAAGATGAAATTACACAACTTGGAAAGTTGCAGGTTGTTTTCAACCTAGAAATTCACAATTGCAATTTGCATGCATGCATATGGAACAAGGGTTAATGCAATAGACAAATATTGTTGACTTACCAAGATTTTGGCAATGGAATGCATGATATTTTTTATACATCTTGTAGTTGCAATTTTTCGATGAAGGTACCTTTGAAAACCCATGAAATCATACATAGATTAGTAACTCAAGATTAATGCAAAAAAATCTTTTGAAGCATGTTTATAAGCCTTGATTATATGCACTACAAACGGAAGAATTGTTTAGCTGAATGGCAAGAAAAAATTCAAACTGAAGATGGAAAGAGGTCCATAATTTTAGAAGCAATTGCAAACCATACATGAACCTCAAGATGAAAAGAAGCATCATTATGCATGGTCAAAGGAGCCAACGGTGCCAAGGGTCCTTTTCCAAGGACTACACATCACACATGTCATTTTGTGGTTATAATTTCAAAAAAATTATTTCAAGTACCCCCTTTAAAATTACATTTTAGATATAAATACATTTTGATTACAAATTGATTTTATATAATGTATATTATGCATTCATGCCTTCTATCACATAAATATGAACAACATTTGTTAAAATCACATTTTTGAAATCCATATATATAAATTTCACGATCAAAAGCATTTTGAACCAAATGTGTTCAATTAGTTATTAAAAAAAAAAAATCATCAATTCAAATCCTTTTGCCTTTATAATCATCAATTTTAAATCCTTTCCAATTTTAAAAAGAAATGGTGTAGATATGATAAAAAAACAATGTTTGAAACAACAAGGATTATTCGCTTGCAAGGTCTGAATGTTTTGAATGTATGCAAAAACATTTTTGATTTATGTTAAATTTTAAGAATGTAAACCTTGTAATTAATGAAAAATATTCTCAAAAACTTTATGATAATCCAAACTATTATGCTTCATTTGTGATCTTTTAAACATACAAAACATATAGTTTTAAAAAGTGTTCACTCACTTGGGTGGCTCTTTTGATTGTCTTATTTACCCAAGAAAGGATGAAAAAGGATGGAAATATTTGCTAGATCATTCAAAACCCATGAAATTGTGATAAATGGATGCAATTTTTGACCTCATGATGTGTTGTGTGGTTTTTCATACATGTATGATTTTTGAAGATGAGGGAGACCAAAATTTGGAACCATTGTTTGATGGAACAAATGTAACACACTTGAAAAGAGGTTTAACCTTCCAAACATGGAATACACACAAGAATTTTAAAAATTACAGTTCATTGTAATTTGAAAGTGGATCTGGTAGAACATTTGTGGGCCTAAAAATTCTTGAACATTGAGTAAAATAAAATTACATGTTTCAATTATGGTGTGTTTGTGACTCTTTGCAACATTGTTACGTTTGTATATGTTTCAATTGTTTTCCATGACTTGTGATTTTTTGTGAGCTTTAGTGATGGCTAAAAAAAAAGGTGTTTGTGATTTTTATGGGATTCAACAATGGCCATAATCTAAAGGTGTTTATGATTTTTTGTTAATTGTGTTAGTGGTGTTAAAAAAAATGTTCTTTTCATTTTTTGTGAATTTCAACAATGGCTAGAATTTGGGGTGCTTATGTTGTTTTGTGAGCTCTAATGATGGTAGACTTGGAACACCCAATTTTGGGTTTGTAAGGGTTTTAGGGTTTTGATTTCCAATAATAAAGGAATCCACCATTGTGATTTGGGTTTCCCAAAAATAGTGGGTTTCAAATTTTGACAATGAAGAGTCCACGACTGTAACTTAGATTTTGAAAGGTTTCAAGTGGGTTTCAAGCTTCAACAATAATGAATCTACCATCATGTTCATCACCTCTAAAGGTTGGAGTTATAATTGTAGGGAATCCACCATCACATGTGTCACCTTAGAGTTTCAAGCTTATATTATTTTAAAAAAAATTGCCATCATGCTTGTAAAACCTTGGAACTTTGAATCTCGCAAAGTTTGAAAGTTTTGCAAAAGCTTGAAACTCCAAGTTCTTGTATTTTTTGCCTTGTAAACTTTTGCAATGACAAACATCATGCCCACCCATTTCTAGCTTTCACCACCCTTTTACTAAGCTTATGTAATGCACCAAGTTCTAAAGCTTGACAAAAAATTTCATGGGACCTCGCATAAAAATAACAATTTTCATCATTGGTGGGGTCATGTTTTCACAATGATTGCTTTTAACAATTAGTTTTTCCCATTGCAAGGCCTTTTGGAACATGTTGTTAAATATGTTCTTAGGGGGCCAAATTAAACCAACACCCATTATCACAAATAGGTGACAACTAAGTAAGAAAATGGTTTATAAATTGGTAATGGTATTTTTTACTACCCACCTATTCAAAACCTACTTGCAGATTGTTGTTTATAAAAAGGTAGTAAGAAAAAGAAGGGAACTAACAACCACAATTAATTATAAAACTAGAGCCCAATAAAAAATTATTTCTTAACCATTTACCTATTGTCCATTTTTCATGATGCATTTCCTCACCCTAGATTCCAATTCCAATCCATAAAAAAATCGGTTTGGGTTCTACACATAAATGGACCAAGAAATATGGTTTTAAATTTGATTCTTCAAAAAATAAATTTCAATTTTGACCCCTATTTTCCTATTGAAAATTAGTTTGAATTTGGATCCAATTTTTACGTAACCCAACCAACAATTGTTCATTGTTACCCAAGTGGGTACTCACACAACATTGGTAAGTACTTTGAAAAGTAGGGGAAGTTTGTTGAAGTGCATAACTTTGATGAAAAAAGGTTTTATATCAAGGTTGAATTGAACTTTATAATGGCATTGCATAAATATGCATTTTAGATTTTCAAATTCATGTAAATTCATAAGCCCTCGTTAAAAGAATCTATGGCATATTATTTCATCACCTCAATAGAGGTGGTATCAAGTTGGGGTGTGGTTGGGGCAAAATGGGTTTTTGAAATAAATTCTCACATTAGGTGGGTGTTAATTTTGGGAACATTCACTTTTTGGTGTTAACTATAGCATTAATAGGATTTTAGGAAAAAAAATTATGTTTACATTTAGATTTATAGTGATTTTGGATTAAACAATTATTGTCATTAGAGTTGTGCTAGATAGCTTGCTTAAGCAATTCAATATGACATGTGTCAAGTTGTGTACAAAACAATTATGTGTATTGTCCACATAGATAAGTACAAATATGTAATCATTTTATAATCATTTAGAACACATGTAGTCATATTGTAGTCATTTAGGACCAATTTCAGAATGTCATTAGAGGGAATTGCAGTTTCATTTCCATGCCCAAAAACCAACTCCTTAACCATCTAACCAATATTTCAACTTGAAATATATTATGTCATTGCATAAATATAAACATGTATATTTCAAATCTTATGCATATTCATATCATTATTTAATTATGTAAGTTCACAATAAATGATTTTGACATTTTAATTACATAATTATAAGTTATTTAAATAAATATTCTTAATTCAATATTGAAATTTATTGTTTTAAAGTTCTGATTTTATTTATAAATAAATTATAATTTGTAGTTCATTTTAATATTTAATATTTAATATAGAAATTTGGATTTTTTAATAATTAAGTTATATTGATTAAAATTTTCTTCCATAAATTAAAATTAAGATTTTGAATTAAATTTGTTCCATTTTTTTAATTATTTACTTTCTATAAAATTTTAATTTTAATTTTTTTCAAATGAAATATATTATATCAATTTAGAATATTTATTTCAAAAATTTCAGTGTAAAATTTTTAATTGTAAATTTAACACAAATATCACATGATTTAATTTTAGAAAGTAAATTTAATTATTGCTGATTAAACCTATATGCATGTATGCATGTCATTTGTAAAAATAACAAACTAAAATATAACATTTTTATAAATCCCTAAAAAATGATTCCATTTGAACTTCACATATACATGTGTTTTCATCTAATGTAAACATTACTATTGCCATTACAAAATGACTTATGAATTTTTTTATGAATGTATATGTTAAATTATGTTTTATGATGTATGATGTCAATTATAATTTACATTTTTGATATAATTCATGATATACAATCAAATTATGACTATAGTTATGTTAATTTGATCACATATTTAGACCATGTGGCAAAATTGCACATGTTAACTATAAAGTGATGAACATTAATTTTTCACATCATAGATTCTAAATAACATTATAATTTGCTTAATAAGTAGTTACATAAAATACCAAATATTTTAAATATTATATGCAATATCATAATGTCATAATTATTATTGTTGGTTAGTCACTTTAACAACTTTACATCTTTAGCTTGAAAGTATATAAAATTGAATACATGTTCAGATTATGTTAAACATTCATTCCATTAATCTATTAGTTGTAATAACCATTAGATTGCAACTACATATATTACCACATAAGTTAGATAGTTACACATATGGTTCATAGTTGTTTATTTAATTGTTGAGGATCACTAGTTGTTTAAGAAATGGTTGCATAGAACATGAATACTTCTAATGAAGTAAAGCACCAACAAAAGAAAAATTTCCCCCTCCCAACCCCTGTGATATCCAATGAATATCCATAAACTATATGAATATTTATTGATATTTTGAATATCCATTGGATATAAGTATTCTATCAATATTTTGGTGGATGCCTCCTATGTTTCACATGGAAAAAAATAAAACAAAATGCTTGTTGGAATGAACATTTTGCATTTCAAAAGACCCCACTCTTTGGAGTGGAAAAGCTCCATTCATTAACATGCCCTTCAATTACATTAGAATATTTTACAACCTAGTTTATTCCCAACCTTTCACCATCCATTCAAAACTTATTACAATTTGATTATGGATTAACCCAAATAATTATTAAAGAACTTTGGTAACTCATCATGTACCTACCCTATCCACTATCTATTTATGTATTAGGTAATCCTTTATTTAAAAAGGTAAAATATGATATATAAAAAAGTACGATGGGATATAAATGGTTATTATGAAAGCAAACAAGTAGGTAAGACACCTTGATGACTACTAAATAGGTAGGAATATGTGAATGGTTAGCACATAACTAATTTCTATGGTTAATTATAAAACAAAATACAATGAAAAAATGTTTTGTCGCAACCCTAGCTTTGGGCTCGCGACCAAGGCTAAGGGGGTTGCAAGGTTGCGGGCTAAGAGGAAGGAAGCCCGGGAGTCAAGGCAAAGGCATTGCAAGAGTGCGGGCCAAGAGGAAGCCCGGGAGTTAAGGCAAGAGGAAGCCCGGGAGTCACATCACATACTCCCGGGAGTGTTAGAAAGTGTGAGGGAGTATGAGGGAGTGAACCCTCACATTCCCAAGGCAACTCCCACTTTGGGAGATGGAGTCCCGGTGGACTCCCGAAACTTTAGAGAGCGATTACAGAGGTCTAACCTCAATGGATTGTGACGTTCTTTATATCGTTGGAAAGCTTTCGACGAGAGCTACAACTTTGTTTTAGACGGCATTGCGATCCGAGGTCTGCTCGTAAAGTTATGGGGCTCCAAAGTCGCAGGAGTCCCATTTGGCACGATTTCGGGACTCCCACGCGGGAGTCCCGGGAAAAATAGCCATTTGGATGTAGCCTCCTTGGAGAGCTGCAGAGTATACTATAAAGGGGAAGGTGGTGGCTTCCCCCAAGTCCGGGCCGTGGTGAGTCTTGTGTGTCCGTGTTGCCCGTGGCTCGTCTTAGCACCAAGGGTGCTCCAACTTTGCACTAACCACTTTGTGTGGGTTATGTGCAGGCCCGTGTGAGTGACTCAAGCTTGTCAACTCTTCCTAGTCCCATCCCGGAGCTCCAACACGCCCCTCTATCCCTCAAAGTGTTGTGAGCTAGGGAGCGTGCTCCGACTCCTCCTTTTCCGCTGCTTTCTACTTGGGCTCACATTTGAGCCCTTTGAGGAGTTGGGAGTGCGTCATGTTTGCTATCCACACACCATCCATCTTGCATGGTGAGTGAGGGGATGGCCAGGTGGAGACAAGGGGGAGTTTACATTTTTCCCCCCCCCCTTTTTTTTTGGCGAGAACTATGCAAAGTAATGGGATACCTAGTGGTCATGCAATCTTTTGTTTGGATTTGAATATTTGTTTCCAACTAATTTTTAGAAAAATTTAAGGCTTTGTTTGGAGGAAAAATTACAATTTGAAGGTTAAAGAATCATTTTTGAACACACATTGGACAAATATTTTTTATATAAAATATGACTTGAATGTAAATGTCATGGATTTATTTTCAATACTTTGTGATAGTTTAAGGAATGGCCAATTTGGACAAGTTTTGGTTTTCCAAACCTTGTTCCAAGGATTCAAGACTTAATGATTTCAACTCTAAAAATGAGATTCCATTTGAAAATACATTGAGGTTGGTGTTGTGTGAATTTTTGTATTTTTAAAGAACTTCTAGTTTTAATTTTTTAATATTATAAAATTAAAAAAATCCACTTTGATTATTTCAATTTTTTTTAATAATCATGGTTTTCATGAAAAGTTTGATAATCCTTTAGCTAGTTCTTTGATTGTTTCAATTTTTTTTAGAACTTTACTCATGTAACAAAATTGATTCTTTGAATATTTTGAACCCAACAAGTAAGTGAGTATATATATGGGTTGATAATTGACAAATATTTATCCTTCATTCTAAGAATTTTCAAACATTAGTTAAGATTTTGCTTTGCATTCTTCACACTTGTGAGAATATGTTTGAATCCCAAGTCACTTTCCTAACTCATTTCTTTTGTGATGCTTTAATTTTGGTCTCGTCCCAAAGTTAGGGTCATGACAAAATGTGTGTGTATAACAAATAGTGAAACATCTACGAGCATTTGATAAGTGAAAATAAAAAATTTAAACAATACATAAATAAAATATTATTTTTTCCCTCTAAACACCAAAAAAATCAATAACATATAAGTGCTTAACTGATCAAACATTTGTCATGTAAATAAAACATACATGAGAAAGGAAGAACAAGAATTAACAAGAATTAAGGTTTGAGTATCATAATTTTCTCAAAACTCAAGCACAAACCCTTTCCCTCTCTTCTCTTGCTCATTCCAAATTCATGAACATATTAATAGACCTAGAAACTTAAGGTTAGGTGGTTAGTGAATGGCTGAGAGTTAGCAATGTAGAGACTAGGTATGAGAATGTGTCTACGGACATGAAAGAAAAAAGAAAATGTAAGTGCTCAAGAGATGAAATGTTTTGGCCGATAGAAAAAAGGATATGTAAGGGGGAAAGGGCAGGGATAAGGGAGTCATTCCTTTTTCTGAAACTCAAGCACAAACTCTTTCCCCTCGCTTCACTTGCTCATTCCATTCATGAACTACATGGACCTAGGTAGGCTAGGTAGAGTCCCCTCCCCATTTCTCTCCCTCCTCACCCCCACCCAAATATAAAAGAAACCATGAGTCACGCCCAAACTCCAAAGCACTTTTTTCTCATTCACAAGCACAAGTTTGACAAATGCAGTGTCAAGAGTCTACCTATTCTGGGGGGCCTATCTAACTTAAACCCATGTCCCTTCCCCTTGGTGGCACTTTGGCAAGCTTTGTTTGAATCATTCAAGGCGCCGTCTTAAAAGGCAAAGGGTGCTTGAATCCTGTACTTTACAGACGGGTGGAATCACCCACAAATAGCAGCTGGCTTTAAACTTAGTTTCTGAACAGCTGCACTCTTCTGCCATCTCTAGAAACATCACATTAAACCCCCCCTCCCCCCCCCCCCTTTTTGAGCATCCAAAATATAATAATAATAATAATAGCTTCCAAATTTTTGGAAAGGAAAGGTGGCATTTATGGAATGGAAGAAAAAATGGTCGGTTCTCTATGCCCACAAAGGAAAGCATTATAAAAAGGACCCCACACAATTCAGACGCATGATAAGTATTAAAATGTTTAATTAATTTATAAGTAGCTAATAAGGCTAAATTGTCTGGGTGGTAGCCGCCCATGCGCACCCCACCACACCCTTCCTTCATCTTTCATAAAACGAAGTCCAACCCCACTTTACATGGGGGTATGATTCCTTGGAAAGTTTGTATCCTATTGAGCAATTTGCATTATGACAATGCTTGCTCTTTGTACTATATTTGCTTGGACATCGAGGGAGCTTTCCTAAACACGACTTGGTAAATATTTACCTCAGCTGCACTGGATCTCCTTTTGATCTAGTCAACAACAACATTGGGCCACCCATGTGCAAGAAATATCACATATGAATATGTATGTCTCTTTACATCTTTTTTGGGGGAACATTTTGTTCTTCCTATGCAAATCTTTGCAACAAAGCTTAGGGCCAACCAAGTTGGTTTGTGGATGAGACTGAATGTTATAGTTTGTTTCAATAGTTGTCAAGGCTATATGATTTTGCTTGTGATGAAGCGTTGTTTCAAGTTTTGAGCTTCCTAATTTTGTTTTGGGTTCTTGTCGTTGCTAAGCCTGACATCTAGATGATTTTCCTAAAATGAAGATGGCAAATGAGTGTAGAGTGTTTTTTGTTTTCCCAAGGCTATGCAATGACGTTTCTTTCCTTGCAGCTAGCTATTAAGTACTTGTTGGGGCGTTAAATTTGGATGTTAAATGTTTTACATTCCAATTTGTAGAGTACCTAGTAGTGCAACCTCTAGTTCAGAGTTCAAACATGTTTGAAAACGTTATATATAAACTATTTAAAGCTCAGCTTCAACTAGTTTTGGCCTTAACCTAAAAATTTCAACTTTATGACAAACTCTCCCACCATTGGGTTCATCAAAACAAACATTACTACCACAACTATTTGAACTATTTTTGTATCCAAATGGAGCTCTAAACACCAATGGTAGAATGCCCATGTTCCCACCCCAAAACCCATCACATTTACTTCATTAATTTGTCATGAGTTTTTTTTAACAAAAGTGTACAGAGTAGATACATAGGTACCCTGCCCTCTCCCCCCTCCTCCCCTCCCCGGGCCGCCTCTCCACCCTTTGGTAATGACCTTGTTAGAGGTTTCCCAGTGTACTGGGAGGGTGCCGAAAACCAGTAAGATTCCCTCTTGACACTGGAGCTCGTCTTACGTTTCTGGGCGGGCTCTTACACATTTTGTAAGGGCCCATCATTTTTTCTATGCACTATGAAAGGATCTTGGCCGTCAGATATCGGATGACAGGTCGTTTTGCATGGTAAGGCCCGCGGACAAGGGGTCACCAGAATTTGATGCCGCCCTTGGCTCCCCTGAGTCGGCATCTTATTTTGGTAACGCCCCCCTTTGCGGGCCTTACCTACCACCACACCACCCACTTCTCGGGGTAATAACTAATAACAAGCAAGGAGTAAATTGTACCTGGTACCTAGTAAATAAAGTGAGGTACTGGACATATTGGGTTTCGGAAAATGAATATTTCCTTCTATCCACTTAATTAAAGGAAGGGGGGGGGGTTCCACAGGAGCTCTTTTGCCAGAACGGGCAAATAAATTCAAATACATTTCAATTGCCAGCGACGCTTGGAATAAATATCAAAGAAATATTCATTTTCTACACTTCCCTTCCAGATATGGCGAAACTTCTATGACGTGGAGGTAGGGTATCGCCACATGTATGATTGGGCATTTGAGCTGTGGATTTGCATGGGTGGCGAAAAGTGGCAATACTTCCGACCGCGCGCCGAGAGGGAGGGATGGAGAGAGGGGGGGAGCGCGCGAGCGAGAGAGCGCGCTCACGCACGCGGGAGAAAAACAAGGAGAGCGAAACAAGCGGGGCATGTTTACGAGAAAAAGAGTGACCGATTCAACGCTGTTGCTGCTGTTAGGTGTCTTTTGATTGTCGAGTTCAAGCAGTTTCATTTCTTGATTGACTTATTTTTGGGGACTTTTTCTGAAGGATTTGGTGATCTGTTGCTCGAGGTCTACCACTGTTGTTGTTGTTGTTGTTGTTGGGGACGGTTTTGCGAAGTTTTCTACAGCTTTTGCTTGGTATTCAACATTCTGATTGCGTCTTTCTTCCTATGTTCTGTAGCTTCTGTTCCCTCGTTAAGTGCGATTGTTTGCAGCTCAACATCCTTTGTTGTTTTAATCTTATCCTGTGTGAGGATCTTTGTATCGTAATCCAGTGTTTAGCTCCACCGAAAGAGCTAAGTTGAGTGTAATGCTCGAAGACTCGAACGGGCATAGTTGGAATCTGATGCTGAAGCCCGCATCTCGTTGCACATATGCTTTTCCGCTTCTTCTAGAGAACTGACAGTTTGCAATTCCGGTCTGTACTTGTTAAGAAAGCTTCCTTGTTTGAACATTGCTTCGGAAGTTTAGGTGTCTTTTGTTGCCCACACTTGACGCCGTCAAGCGGTGCACAGAAAATTCACAAGAACCGGTGAAATTGCTTCTTGACGCGCTGTTCTTTTCTTGATATTATTGTCGTTTTGTGCACGGTTTCGTGCACGTCGTCGTCAGTGCTTCCTGCTTCAGTTCTGCGTTTTCCTCTCTACGCATCGAATTCTTCCTGAGAAACCCGAGCACATTGAGATCTGGATTACTCTCTTTCAGAGCTTGCCTGGTCCATGATCTTGTATGAACGATGAGCGGTAATCTGGAGTCCAAGTCTCGGAAGGAGCTCAAAGAGCTTTGTAATCAGTTCGGCATCCGGACGGCTGGTGTGAAGGTAAGCAATCGCGCTACGTCTTCTTCATTATACTCTGTTTGCACCACCTGCTATTGTTGCAATTAGATCGGATTCTTTACCTTGTTCCTGCTGCCTTTCCGGCTCGCAAGCATACGATCTTCTTTCCTTCATTTTGGTTCTGTTTTCATGTGTGCTGATATGCCTATTGAATGCGAAGTTGACGAAAGAATGGTCGGGCAATGGTGGTTTGTTGATGACTGCAGCATGAGGACATGGTACGCCTTCTTCGCAGCAAGCTGCAGCCAAAGAGTGACGTATCCAGGTACCTCTTCAGCTCAGAAATCAACCGATAAATCCCTGCGATTTGAGAGAGTAGGGCAAAGGGCATTTTTTTCCCCTTCATGAATCTATTGATTGTGTGCGGAAGAAAATATAGCTTTGGTTGGGAAAATGAAGAGAGATAAGCTGGGAAGTGATGATGAACCATGCGTTGTTGAACAGGTCTTCACCCAGATTTCGAGCAACCAAAAGTGTCTCCATGACAGATAATCAGCTGAGGATCGAAAACCGAGGCTCTGGTGGGAAAACTCCGAAGAAGTTATCCAGCTTTGGACGAACTCTGGGGACTGTTCTACATGATGTACACAATCTCTTTCTTTTGTCACTTTGATGCCCCTTCTTCCTGTTATTGTATCAAAAGATGAATTTGCCACATTGCTGTTGGCTCATAGTTGGTCGGTTCATGAGATTGACTATCAACAAGCTTGCTAGGTATGGGTTTGTTGTAGTAGCAAGGGTTATTCTTGACAGTTCAAATATGTTGTTCCTTTGTACTCCAATGCATCATGTAAGGCTTCTGAGTAGAGAGATTGTGAAGACAATTTCCTTGAATTGCAGGCAAATGGTGTGTCTGCCTCAGAAAGGCGGAGGAAGGAGGCTACCAAAATGGATGTTCCACGAATAAGTCGCTCCAACAGTGCAAGGCTGCTGACTCGGGCAGATTTTCCATTAGATGAGAATGATCGAGATGCCTTCTCATCAGCAGATGTTGACTCTGTCTGCAGTCTTCCAGAGCCCAGTGAATGCTCTATTGATGATGTCCCCTCTCCCTTTGAGACTGCAGAATCTGGGCATGGCACAAGTGCAAGAGCTCAGGAACTTGAAGATGAATTTCATGATGCAACTAATGCCTCTGTTGCAAGGTACAGCTCAGGGGTCAGCGACTTATCTCTAAAAACTGCACCCAGTGACATATCGCTATACACTGCACCAAGTGAATTATCCTTGTTCTCAATCCCTGACTGGGTGAGCATGTCTGTTGATGAGCCTCCTGTTCTTGATTGGGAAAAGGGTGAATCAGTTGCCACAGGGCGCATACTGGAAGGAGGTGGACTCAGAGATGTGCCTGTCACTGAGGGTTTAGAAGGAGAGGCAGAATGTGGATATGTGGGGGTTACAATGCAGGATGAACCTGGAATTAAGTCTACCCCTGAACAGAACATGGAGAGTGTGACATCAACTCCTGCTGGAGAAGGTGTAGATGACACAGATCTGGCTACTTCCAGTTCCTCAGCACAGAATGAAAAGTTTGAGGAGTCTGCTGAGGAGGAACTCAACACCTCAAACGAGCCCAATCCTGGGCTTTCTTTGCCTCTGGCTACAGAGTTGGTTAGTTCTGAGCTGGTGGAGGCTGGCAGTCATATTCCTGCCGATTCACTCAACGACTTGACCAAGGATTTGCAGGGAGAGAATACTGATGCCCTGCCAGTTCTTTGCACATTGAATGTGGGTATGTTGGAAGATACTCTGGCATCTCAGGTTCATCTTGAAACAGAAGCATGGGAGGTATCAGAAGTTGCAGGGGTGGACTCTGCTAAAGCACCTGTGCTTGATACAACAGCTGAGAATTTTTCAAATCCAACCAACATTCTTGAGGGATCTGTTCAAAAGATTTGTCAGGAGCCTATGGAAGCTCTTGTTTCAGAGAGGGCAGAAAACTCTGTGCCAAGTACTGTGTCTGAGCACGCTACAGGCAATACTACAAAGGTGTGTTGAAAGATACTCACAGTTTGACAATGGATGTCAGTGCAATTTTAAGCTTTGTACACTGCTGAATGTGTTACACATAGCTTTGTGTGCTATTTTCTGATGTCAGGGTAATGTGAGTTTGAAGGAATATTTTCATAGTTTCTGTTCACATTATTGTATTGATTTGTGCCCTTCAAATCAGGTCCACACTGCTGTGGAGAGAGGGGAGTCCATACCAAAGGTGGGGTTTCCACTCTCTGTGATTCTTTGGTGTGCTTGGGCATGCTCAAGCAGCAGAAATTGAGGACCTCATCTGCCTGCAAATTCTGGGTCTGTACTCTGGTAAACCTTTCAGTCATGATGTAATGTAGTCTGTGTGTTGTCCAGTGTTATTTGGAAGTTACACTTTCATGAATGTTCAACTCTTTCAGTTGTTATGTTGTGATGAATCTTATTAGTCAATTGTCTGAGACTGCATTTTCAAGTCACTCATTGTAGTGTTTTTGGACTGCAGGTATACTTGGACTTTTTTGGGCCTGTAAATATCATGGGGTTAAATTAGTCCATTTAATGCTTTTGTGCCAGGCAAACATGGAGACGGTTATATAGTTTTCTCCAGGTATGGGGACGTGTCAATGTGATGTGTTTGATTCTGGTTCTGCATACATGACTTATGTCCAGTGCTTTTATAATTAAACTTGTGACTGAGGAGCTATGAACAGTGTCAGAGCTTGCAGCAGCATACCTAGTGCAATGGCAGCTTTCCCTAGCTTCAATGCGATACGTTCATTGCATATGATGAGTGGTAATCTTCTGCCCTTAAGAAGGTTATATATTCTGAAGGCACCTAGTACAGAGGGGCATGCAGTTAAAGGTCCAATATATATTTTGGTTCTGCCATAGTCAGGATGTAGGGCAGCAAGATCTTGTGGGGGTACTGTTTAAGGTTGTTTCCCAACAATGGTGGATCACAAGCAGTCTAAGATTGTTTGGTACCTATCCGAGATCTTATACTGCTGTTTTAGGTTTGTCCTGGTGGGCATCCTGGTGAGCAACCAATTTTATATTAGAATGGAAACTTCTGTCTAGCACCTACCTTATCTTCTGAACCCTCCGGATTCAGTTGGCAGTAGTTTGCTATATTCATCACAACATGAGAAACTCAAATTTTTGGAGATGTCCAAGTTTGCACATCTTGTATATTGTGTACAAGCAGTTAATTTTTTCAGATGCCTACACCATATCTTGCAAATAATGCTGTTTCAAACTTCATTGGAAAAATCTTGGACTGATTTGTACTGTTCTGTATGTATTTAGAACCCTGGAATAATTTGTGTCCATGACTTGGATCAGATAGTTGGGTGTAGTTGGTTTGGAATGCAAGTACCTGCTGCTGCGCCTCTCCAATGCATGTGTATGTTAGCTCCAGTGCCTGAGTAAATGTCATGTTCTTGACCTAGAATTTGTCTAGCTTGGAAAAAAAAGAGTATATGGCTTGCAGGAATCAGATTATTTCAAACAGCTGCAGTTGATTGCTATGTAATTACAGCATCATTTCAGAGTTTGTGTGCTGTCAACTGCATGTCTCTTATGTTTAATATGTGTGAGCCAAGCCCACACAATTAGTGAAGTTATGGATCTCATAACAGTGATCATGAGTTTTTGCAGGCAATTCACGGAAAAGGACATTACATGAATGCAGGTAGGGACTTGATTTCCATCCTTTGCAGATAAGGAGGATTAAGGTACATGCTTCCACTGTGTGACAGTTGCAGAAGATGTGCCACAATGATTTACTTGCACCGAGGTAGTGGCATGGTTCATTTGATCAGGGTCTGGGAGTCTGCCCTGAAGACATTTGTTTTTTGTCTATTGTGACTGTTTGCCTCATTCCTACTAGTATTACATGATATAGATTAAACGTTCAATCAAACTTGTGATCAAAAGCCCAGAGCACTCGTCTGTCATCTAGGGAGTGGATATGTAGTTCAATTCGTAGAGTGATGATGGCCTGGTTGTACCTGGTATCATCAAATGAACAGGCAATGGTTTTTGTACTCCTAATATATAGTCTGATTTGTGTAACCGTTTGAGACACTGCAGTGTTTTCATGATACATCTCTCTAGTTACATTGTCATGGTGATATGTCTCTCTGGTTATGTTGACATGGTAATTCCAACATTGCATGTAACAATGTTCTGTATTTGCTAATTTGTGCTCTCTTGCAACTTTTTTTGATGATGTGCATTTGAGAAACAAAACTGCTGCAGAACAAAGCTCAGGAAGATCAGAAACCAAATGCATGTAACAACATTCCAGTGAATGAAATCTCCATAGGGGCAGATTGTCATTGGTCATCTACCTATTGCAGGGGGAGGAAAATCTGCAAATTGACAAAATTAGTTTCCAGGACAAACTATTGTAGAACCAATCTTCTGGGCTCTTTAATATGCTTAGCTGACCCCATCTTGCACTTCTAAAAAGTATTGTGAAATCCTCAGGTCAGGGTATTACCAAAATAAGGGACCTGCACAAGACCTGTATTTATGAACTATTGTAAGGCCTCAGGTGAGGGTATACCAAAATAAGAGCCTTCCATGAGATGGTGCCAAGTGAAGTTCTGTATTATGCCCAAATCTGAGAATTTTATTGAGTGTAAAGACATGCCAAGATAACTGGGTGGTGTGTGGAGCATGCAGGAAATGGCAAGGAGGGTGATGGGTATAGGGAATGTGACCAGGAGGCTGGGATGGGAGGGAAGGATCCAATGTAGAATGTGTGGCATAGGTGTAAAGAGCCCTGTTAAATCCACTAAAGTGGAGACTGTCTGCTCTCCAATTGAAGTTTTCAAGAAGCCTATTTATTTGATGTCCAATTTGAGGAAGAGGGTTCCAATGTCTGCAGAAAAGAACCAGAATCTGTTACATCCTCATGATGCTATATTTCAGATCGAGTCCTTAAGGCCATTGTAATAGAGAGATTCTGACATTGAAACTTTGTGTGATGTTCTCTCTCCACTTGAGAGCTCTTGTAATTCTCCTGAACATAATGGCCTTGTTTTTCAGAGAAAGATTAGTGCTTGAGAGATAAAGGTCCTCTCTGCCTTACAGCTCATGAGAGCTCTTGATGTTCTCATGAGCCAAAAGCCTTGGTTTCCACAAAGAGGTTAGTGGTTTCAGGGTGAATCTTTGGATGTTTGCAAAGAGCTTTTGTTGGCTTATGATCAATTAACCAGCACTATGAGTATCAAGTTGCAGCCTCTGTGGGACTTGCTCAAAATGAACACAGTTGGTTTGTAATGAAAAGATGGGCACATCAAGTTCCCCTTACTCAATGGTTGTGTGTAAATGACACACAAATTACTAAACATGAATCACAGAAGTTCACATGCTTTCTGCCAAACTCAAATGAGGTGTACAAGCTTCGACCAGGAACCATCCTGACTATCTATGAAGTATTGACTATGGGTCTACAGGGGTCAAATTGCTAGGCTCACACTCTCATGAGCATCAACAGACCTACTTTGGCAAATCAAAGCTTTACATAGACACCCTGCACCACGATTGCGATGTACTGTTGAACCCATACAACCCAAAGTCACATAATACAGAAGCTCCCGGCAATGGTGATGACTCTTGACCCCTGAAGTTGCAGAATTCAACTCTTCAGATGGTTTTCTTCAGGAAGTTTTACAAATGAAGCCCATACTCCCCCAACTGGAATCCAATGAAAACCTAGATTGTAGAAATATAGAATGCATTTGAAGATCCCAAACAGGTTGGGTACTCTCTTCCTTCACACCAATAGACCTAATTCACCCCTGAAACAACTTCCCACACAAGACAATTGCTTTGCCAAAGCGGTTGTTCTTGAAATCCCTAGTGCACTTCATCATACCCGCCGATCATAGATTCATAGCTCTATTTCTAAACTGCATTTTCTTAATAGGTACATGGTGCAATGGAATTAGCATAACCTCAACCAGAAAAACTACCACTTCCACAGTCGGGCATTCATCCCTTCCATTTTACGCAAACCTTGCAACATCACAACATGACTACTCAACAAAGCAGAAATCTCCAAAAATACTTAGCTGCCTCACAATCGAGAGGTTCTTTGTACTTAAGCTCCACACTAGCTCTGTCTTTGATTGATGTCCAAACAAAAACAACCGTGCAACAGAAATATACCACACAAAGTTCACCCAAAGCAAAGCCATAAAAAGGAACACACACTATAATCATAAAACCCCACCATGCTCATAACTTGCAAGAAAACAAATAAAAGCAAAAACAAAAATCAACAATCCATTCCTTCTCCCCATCACCATCAACTGTTGAAAGCTTGTCATATTTTGCTTTTGGCGGTTGATGGTATTGCATCATCCAGATACGTTATCATTTGTTGATTTTTCATCACAAGTTTTTACTTTGAAAACTAGACTGAAAATTGGTCTTGAAAACTAATCGATCAATGATAATCGCCCAACATTGGACAAAACTGTGCGGTGTGGTGAAGAATATTGGAAGGTAAGCATTGAAAATTCATCATGCATGATATCCCTTGGATGTTATTCATGGTTTGTGGATGAAATAACTTGTTTAACAAAAACTAGATCAAGAATAAATAATGGGATCCAATAAAAGATCGATGGCCAGAACCATGACATGGGAGACAAAAAGGGAAGGCCAAAAAAAGGCCAAAAAATGAATAGCCCACAGGAACCAAAAAAAGGGAGAAAGTTAATCCCTTTTGTGGTAGGAGTTATTTCACCCATGGCCCTTTTAATGTCACCTATATGCAAATTGTGAGATCTTATAATGATTGGAGGCCTAGAACAAGCATCACTTACCAACACAATTTTCTTCTCTATAGCAGAAGCTAAAGCCTGTTGAAGAATAATATTAACATGCTGCTTGAAAAATTGAATGTAAAAAGACAAGGATAAATGACCTCCCAATCGTCTATTGTGGAAAAGACGAGCATAATACCTAATGACATGATCCATATCACGCTCGGGTGCATTGTGCACCTCCATGGCTATCGAAATAAAGTGGTGCTCTTCATGAAGCCGTTAATACTTGTGGATCTTAGTAATGATGTTAAGTTCCATAGCTGCACTTGTTGGTCGACTAATGACACTAGAAACCATCACCTCCTACATTAGGTCCGTAACCACCACATCAGTAACGAAAACTTGGTCTTTTTGGATCATGTAGAGATTGGCTTGTAATGAAACTTTTGATGTAAATGCATATTACCACTCTCTCTATATAATGTGTCCACTCTTTTGAACAAAGGCATACATGACGTCTCAGATGGTGTCATTTGTGGCTATCCATTGACCTCCTAATGGGCAATGAATTAAGTGCGTGCCAAATGCATCCAATTCGTGTCCACATTCACATGTGAAAAGACTAGGTGCCAAGGGCTAAATCAAATTGAAACGAAAATGCAACACTAAGGTGAAAGTAGAGTGTGATGCGAAACAAACGAATATATGGCCGAACAACCAACCATAGCCTTGCCCCCATGCCCAATCAAGAATTGGTCTGAAATTTGAAATTTGAAACTAAAGAATATTAGTTTTTGTGAAAATATTGTGTTATTTTTGCTTGGTTTTTCTCAACATTGATAAAACTCTAAACATTTTATAAACTTTTTGGGCTTGGGGTAAACCTATTTTGAAAGGTTATTTGGTAAACACTAAAAATGAACAATGAATTAAATGTGATGTTGGCTTCGATTCAATTGTAAAACAATGCCCAAAAATAAAAATATTTTCAATTTTTTAAAATTGTATTCAAACTATGATTAACATTTTAATTATTTTTTTGCAAAATATTTCCAAAGAAAAAAAATGGTTTAAATTTGGTTAAAATCTTCCATCTGCCAAAGGGTTTAAGGTTCGATCCTTTTTTTCAATTTATTTTTCCATAAATGAAATGGATTATAAAAAAATAGCCTATGGCCAATTTTTTCAAGCTAGATGCCCTAGGAAGAAAAGGACTTTCCCTAGAAGGCTACAAAATGGTAGCCCAAACCATGTTCCTTCAAGGAGGAGGGGAACAACTTTTCAAGGAAGAGGGGATTAAGTTGCTCTCAAGAAAAACTTCCCTAGGAGAAAAGGATTAAGTTGCCTCGATGATCAAATTCCTAAACATAAGCCAAGAAAATATAGGGGATACAATTTTTTAAATCAATTTTTTTTTCTACCATTGAAAAGCTCTCAAAACATAGATATTTAAAATGATCTTGCATTTTTTATTTGAGGCTATGAGTTAAGTTATGACGAAAAGAAAAGTTGGGAAATAATTTTTTCAAGTTACTTTTGGAGGGAGAAAGGGACTAAAGGTGAATGCAAGTTATAGTGGTTCATTTTATCTAGATGTGGGACTCCCAAGGGTCCTTAACATGTTTTTATATATTATCCATATGGATATGGTTTAAATTCTAAGATTTCATTAGGTTCCCGTTCTAAAAAGCCGTCCTTCCTATCCTCCTCATCCAACATCGTTAGCTTCGTCCAGAAGCTTCCACCATTCTCCCGTGCCAAACCGCCATTTTTCATAATTGCATCGCCGACCCAAGCCATAATTCGGAGCCGCCATACAGGCTCCATACTCATTCAGTGTAGCCGCCATGCAAATCTCTCAGTACATCACCCCTCTCCCAAATCAACAAAGCTTCCCATGCGGAAGTAAAGTAAAAGCAACCGTCATGGAAACAAACGGCTCAACTAACCAACAGCCCACTTCCCTGATCAGTGACACCCAGAAGTTGATGTAACCTAATTTAGGGTTACATATGTAGCCCCTCCCTTCTTAAAAAGCTGAGTCCCTCAGCTCTGTTCAATTTGGTTGCATGTGGAATATTTGTAGGTCCTTCCTAGATCTCTCCCATTGACGCCCATCAGCATCCTGGACAACACATAAACGACAGCCTTCTTCAAAGTCATAGTTGCCTTTCCCATCCACATGTCCAACAAATCGGTACGGGCCTTCCCAGCTCGCGGCCAACGCGCGCTTCTTGCCAGGCTTCTTCATTTTGACCATGGTTTCTCCAGCAGTGAGACCTTCAAAGAGGTGCTTGCCTTTCCTGTTTGCATACGTGTTTCGTTGCTTCTTCTATGCTTGTTCTATGTTGAGCAAGACGTTCTCATGTATGCTTGCTATGAGCTTCACCTTCTCCAGAAACTATGCTGCAAGCTGCTCAACATCAACTCCATCATCCACAACTCTAGTCAGTGCACTCAGATAGTTGTCAGCTCTGAGTCTTGGTGATCGACCGGTCAGAACCATGAATGGCGAGAACTTGGTGCTCGCCTGGACCCCACATCTGTACCCAAACAAAACTTTTGCCAGGTGTTCATCCCAGCAGTCAACATTTGCAGGATTCATGGCCAGAACCATGATACCATGCTTGATGGTTTTGATCATGCATTCTACCATCCTGTTGCACTAGGGCCATTGAGGTGCCGTGCGCTGATGTTGTATAGCATAGTCCTTGCACATGACTTCAAACTCTGCACCCCACTCCCCTCCATTGTCAGTTAGTATGAAACCAGGTACTCCATACCTACAAATCAAATCGTCCTCAAGGAACCTAGCTGTCGTCTTTGCACCATGATCAGCCACGGCCTTGACTTCACACCATTTGGAGTAATGGTCGATGGCCACAAGTATGTACTTGTTTCCTGCCTTGGTTCAGGCAGTGGTCCAGCAGTGTCCATCGCCACTCTGTAAAACAAATCACAGACTGGGATGCTTTTGAGTCTCTCATCCCCAGATCGGACGCTTCCTTCACTTTTGACCAGCTGACATTGCTGGCAACTTCTGACCACCGACTTGACATCTTCAGTTCGGCAGTGCTAGAAATACCTTCGACAAATCTCGGTCAGGAGCCTCTGCTCGCCCGAATGTCCCAGATCCTCATGCATCTGAATCACTAGTGACCTTCTTTCTTCAGGCATGGGCACATACAGGTCCTTGAAGAAAAGCCTTTGCTCTTTCCAACAGTAGTGCTCTGTTCGCTTTCTAGCCCTCTTGCCCTCCTCCTGCTCAACCATATCAGGTAGCACTCCCTCTTTCAGGAGCGCCAGACAGATCGCATCCTTCCATATGTCGGGCTCCTTCACTTCAACCCCATACTTAACTTCTTCACCCATAGTGGTTGGGTTGATCTCGCGGCCTTCAATTTCATACAATCCTTGAGTAGCAAGAACCAGCTCCAGCTGTTGCCTTCTGTCATAATACTTTATTTGGCCCTTCCAATGCCTCAACTCACCATGGTCAACTTCCAAGTTCTCATGCTCAGTCACCTCCATCTGTTCTGCACTTGGGGTTGCCTCTTCCTCAGAATCCGTTGCTGTCACCAAGTCAATCATGAACAGGTGGTGAGGATCTGAGTCATGCCAATGTTTGATCCCGTGACTATGCCCTTGACGCTCAGTATGCCCCCATAACTGCCTCCTATTTCCAAACCATTCCATATGCTGGCCATACCGAACAGCTAATATCCTCTCAATTGTCTCGGCCACTTCGGGTTGTGTATGTGGATCATCTTGGATCTCCTATTGGAAGTCCTCATCATCCATAGCCTTCCCCACCGGATTCCGACTAAGAGCATCAGCATTCGCATGCCTCATGCCCGGTCTGTGGACTATCTTAAAGTTGTAGTCTTGCAGCAGGTCAATCCATCTGCCTCTCCTTCCATGCGCATCGGACACAGTCGCTAGCCACTCGAGCGGCTTATGGTCCGTCCTCAACGTGAAGTGGGTTCTATGCAAGTATTGCCTGAAATGTAAGATTCCCCATATCAAAGCATAGCATTCCCCTTCCATGGGGTGAAACTTCCTTTGTGCCAACGTCAATGCCTTGCTGGCGTAAGCTATAACCCTTTCAAATCTACCTTCTCTCTGTGATAGGATCGCACCAACCCCCTTGGTCGACCAGTCTACATCGAGGCAAAATGGCTCCTTGAAATTAGGCCTCACCAGAATTGGGGCTCCCATCAGAGCCTTCAAATCGGAAAACGCCCTCTGGCAATCCTGATTCCAGACAAAAACCACATCTTTCTTAGTGAGCTCAAACAAAGGACCTGCCAATTTCGAATATCCCTTAATATATTTGTGGTAGTATCCTGTCAGTCCCAGGAAGGATCTGACATTAGTAACTGTTGTAGGCGCTGGGAATCCCCGCACTGCATCGACCTTACTGGGATCAGGTCTAGTCCCTTCCTTGCTAACTACATGTCTTAGGAAGACTACACTACCTGTAGCAAAACAGCACTTGTTCGGGTTTAACTTTAGATTTACTTCCCTTAGTCTGGAGAGTACAGCTCCCAGGTGCTGAAGATGATCTTGCCACTCCTCACTGTGGACATTGAGGTCATCAACAAAGATCTTCAGGAATGAGTCCCCCAAACCTTTGAAGACTTCGGTCATAGTCTGCGTAAAGGTACTTGTAGCATTCTTGAGTCCGAATGGCATGACAGTCCATTCGAACAACCCACTTTTAGTAACCAGTGCCGTCTTTCCCATGTCCTCTGGAGCCATCTTGATCTGCCAGAATCCCGATTGGAGATCCAGTGCAGTGAACCATGCTGACTTGCCCAATTGAGAGATGATATCCTCCACAAAAGGCATGGGGAATGAATCCCTCCAAGTTTGCAAATTGAAGGGTCTGTAATCCCCACAAAATCGTCTACTTCCATCTTTCTTGACAGGCAGAGTTACACGGTAGGCGTATGTTGAGTTGCTTGGCCGCATTTTTCCTAACTCGACCAACACATTAATCTGCCTGTTTACCTCTACCTCTTCCCAATACGACAATCGACCAGGGGCTACCTTACAAGGCGGGAGCCCTTGTGTGTCGATCTGATGCTCTCCAACGTTGCAGCATCCAAGTTCCCCTTTGTTCCAGGCGAATACATCTTGATACTGTTCCAGAACGCACCATAACTGTCGCTCCATCCCTTTGTCCAAGTGCTGATCAATTCTGATCTTTTGACAAA
>Ga0209611_10000396_pt1 | contig 62588 bp, 60 predicted proteins | sample S1TSphgellanicum_3_FD_187693 | JGI IMG/M metagenome (GOLD analysis project Ga0209611, IMG submission 187693) | Host-associated microbial communities from peat moss isolated from Minnesota, USA - S1T2_Fc - Sphagnum magellanicum MG (SPAdes) (version 2) | ecosystem: Host-associated > Plants > Peat...
TCTGCCAACACAGAGATGGAATGCTCAGGCCAACTGGTTGAATCAGTGAAAATGTTGAACATGTTGCAATCAGTAAAAATTACCTGGGAATTGTTTTTGGCAAGTGGTGAAAAGAGTGCTATCACCCAAGCTGTTGAACACACAAGTGTGAATGAAGTGTTATGAAAACAAGGTAGACATAGGTAGTCATACTGACAGCAAACCAGAAGTCTTTTCATATAGGAAACCTCAATTTTCTCCTACATTGCTCTTAACAAAATTCTGCAGACTGCAGCTGATCTCATTTGGGAAGCTATGTTTTCAAAGGATCTGGGGGCCTTACAGGTATAGGGTATTGATATATCCTGGAAAAGTTGGAGTTAACGACTCCAGGATGTACAGAATTGGCTGTCACATTTACTCCTCTTTCCTGACTCAGATGCAGAATCACCTTTGATGTTAGTGGCACCCTAACCACTTCTGTGCAGTGATGGCTGAAGAGTGTTTTGGACAACATGATGGCATAAGAGTGTGTTATCAACTGTGCTGTATGCATCAAGGGAAAGAAAGTCTGTGTCCATTCTAATCATCACATGGCACCTTCAGTCAACTACAAAATCTGTGAACCTGTTAGCAAGTATGTCTCACTATTTGAACAGTACCTGCAACAGTTCACAACCCCAGTGTTCACCTTAAGTGGAACTAACGAACAAATTGCAAAGCAAATACAAGAGTTTGCAAACAAGGTTAGGATAGGTGCCTGAAGACGTCGTGCAAGCTCATTGGCATGAAGAATATTGGCCAACTTTGATACTGGATAAGCAGTTAAAGGATGGAAACTGCATGAAAATATTAGAGATGATATCAATTCCAGAGATGATGTTGAAAAAGTAATCAGGCATATATACCATTCACTAACTTGCCCAACAGCAAGATTATAAAATGGTCTGGCACATTTTGTCCTTGGATTCAAGGATCAACCTGTCTACAGCAGCAAAGAGTTTACAAGAGCAAAAAGGCAATCTGGCAGCTGACCTCTTGGCATCATTCAACTTGTTGTATGGGATACCTTTTTTACCCACAAGCGTGTGGGCATTAGAGGCCAGGTTCACAATGCGTCCCTCCTCACCGCTTTTTTTTGCAGTTGCTACAATGGTCTCCAATAGAAGGTTGGTCAACAGAAATTGTCCTGCACACGGTTATCAAGTCCACAGGTGAAAATGAAACCATCAAACCTGTGACCACACATATTATCCTTTCTATGTTAGAATACACTTTGATTCTTTCATGATGTGAGAACTTGTGAAGATCTTGGACTAAAATGGTCCCACTGAGAAGATTTTGGCCCCGGATTGCTGAAGTTTCACAAACATGAGTTTGAAATGCCTCACCCATATGATTAGTTGCAAAAGTTTTCTCTAGTCCATCCTGAGAAAGCTCAAACTTGCCAAATAATGCCCCTGCATTGTTTCTGCAAAAATTGGCCATGATGTCTTTGTAAGTTTCCATGTGTCCAGACTCCACCTGCTCTATATGGACCAGACTACAGTAGCTTTTCTTCTTCTTGGGGAATGAGACAAGAAGCAGTCTAACTGTGATATGAATGTCACATGTGGGCCAGGCCACACTTCGTGCATGCAGATTGAGAGCAAAATCGAGCCCCAACAAAACAAAAGTTTGACATTCAATAATAATTGGAGAAAAAAATGGAAGCCTATTTTGTGTCTAATCATCAAAGGAACAGAATAAATTTGTGACAGCATCGCCAAGAAGAAGAAGAAGAAGCTCACTTACATGAGGATACTGATAGGAAAATCTCGAGACTTGAAGTCTTCAGCGAATTTTCGAACAGACGCCAACGAACTGACGTCTAATTCCAGGACATCAAAAGGAGCAGATGGAGTCTCCTTCAATATCTCCTCCTTCACTGCCTCGCCTTTCTTGATGTTTCGGACAGCTATGATGATATGCCCCCCTCGCTTCGCCAACACCCGGGCTGTTTCTTTTCCTATCCCAGCGGTTGCTCCTGTACGTCCAATAAGAAAAACCTCTAAGCAGATCTCTCTCTCTCTCTCTCTCTCTCTCTCTCCAGATCTCAAACAAGTTCCATAAGAACTAATTTACTCCAAGCTATCATATTCCAGCAAGAAAAAGAACAAAGCAAATTATGAATCTCATCTCTACAACAAGGAGTTGCAAAATTTGTGTAAGAAACTTTGGACGTCACTACTGATATGATTATACAGCTCACGCAGGCTCCAGATAAGATAATGCAAGGGAAAGCGAGTCTAACGGAACTGTGCATTAGACTAGGTACCAGTGATGAGAATGGTCTTGCCGTGGAGGTCGATGTTGGCAGTTACATCCTCCGCCGTGGACTTAGAGGAAAAAGAGTTTTCCGCACAAGTTAAATTGCTCGCTCCTGACCCCATTGTCTCTTGTGATATTTCAAGCTCCAGGTCCTCCTTAAGTCACAAACTTGCCTGCCCACACAGTACATCTTACTTATATAAAATAATTCGTGTCCGCACATGCTTGATTCGATAATTCGTGATTGGCTGGAGCCCTCCCCCTCCTTCCCTTGAGAGCCCCCAGCCAAAGCAAGCAGGGTTGATATCTCCGTGGGAGATTGCTATTTTTAATCCGCATTGAGCTCAAATGGAATGTTCTTACAAACTATCATTTATAATTCTTTTAACTTTGGAGGTCGGTGGGATGCCTTTTTGGGGTCAACTATGCCTTTTACTAGGCAAGACTACAAGTTGCATTCACTTATTAACCCCATTTTTTAAAAAAAGAATTTTGAATAGGTAGATTTTTTCTAGGATGCCCCCCAAATTGCTTTTGGGGGCGGTTAAACCCAATATCATATATTGTAATACCTTGGCAGGTTGAACCAATGTTTGTCAAATAATTAATTAGTTTTTTTAAAAAAAGAACATATCTTGGTAGCAAGCTTCAAAAAATGTTTGTCAGATAAATAAATAAATAATTTGAAAAGTCATTTCGACCAAATAGAATTTCTTGAATGTTCAATATTTTCTTTCAGAATTTTTTTGTTACTTGGGGAAAAAAAACTAAAACATTGAAATTTTCAACATTTTTAAAATATATATAAATTAGTGTGGAAAACTGCCAAGGTAGTAGTAGGGTATATATTATTAAAACCCAATATACCCATCATCTATGTCTCTTGCAAATGATGTCCTCACCCACCCCCAAAAGAAAAAAAAGGTTTTGGGTTTTGGCCTTTGGTGTGTGTGAAAAAAATAAAACACACACACACACACAATATACACACACAAGTTGTGAAAAAAAAGAGTGCCTTTTTACACAGCATTCATTTGATGGGTAGAAGTGGACAAAATGGACTTTGATACATAACACTTTAGTCTTTTGCTTATTTGATTATTTTGCTTGCAAAATGGGTTTACAAACTTGTATGTCACAAGATTTCTGTCTGTCTTCCAATCTCTGTGTCAATAATACAGACTCATAATTTTAACTCCCTTTGTAAATGAATACGAGATTTTGTGCCTTTCAAGTTTCTATAAAATCATGGATATTAACTCCCTTTGTTAATGAATATGAAATTTTGTGCCTTTGAAGTTTCTATAGAATGGATTTTTAAACTCCCTTTGTTAATGAATTCATACGAAATTTTGTGCCTTTCAAGTTTCCATAGAACGGATTTTGAACTCCCTTTGTTAATGGATTCATACGAAATGTTTTGCCTTTCAAGTCTCTATAGAATGGATTTAAAACTCCCCTTGTTAATGAATACATATCAAATTTTCTGCCTTTCGAGTTTGTATATAATGGATTCATGTTGAGACTTGGGTTCCCTGTAGGTACCCACTCTGATTCACTGAAGGTACTAACTAGTCTGGTTCTGTAACAGCTTTTTGTTCTCGCCCATCTCCTTGCATGATTTGCTTAGTGCTTCTGGTGATGGGTTTAGGTCCCAGGTTTAGGGTTTTCTCCTGTTAAGGCTCCCCATTGTGCGTTTTGCACTTTGGGGTGTGGTCTTTTGTTTGGACTTCAATCCTTTCTTTTTTTTTTCTCTTCTTCCCTTGCGGGTGTTTTTCCTCATTTATTTATTTATTTATTTTGGTGCTTGAAATCATCTTGTTGCTTCTTCTCTCCTTCAGCTTCCATCCAAGAAGGAGTGCAGGTTTCTAGCGTTTGAAACTTGGTGATTAGTGATTACCCGGTGTGAACAAGTTCTCCTCAGACTTGCCTTGTTCTCCAAGTGTTGGTTTATGATGGATCATGTGCATGTTCCTCCTGAGCACCAGCTTTCATGAATAAATTCTTCTGGAATATGAAGAGAACACGTCAGGTCAGGGGCGGTTGGAACAGTCCTATAATATGATGTAAAAAGTAAGGGACCAGTTGCTTTTTTTTCACAAAAGGTGACATTGATTCACTTTTTTGGCAAAAATTCCTTTTTCCTCCAAAAAAAGAAAAAGATTCGCCAGCGTTTGCCCCTTATTTGGGGAGTGTGTTGTCACCAGTCTATCTATTGGCAAGCCTTGTACAAAAGTGCCACTTGTTAAGTCAAAATTTGTTGGGGGGTTGCTTGCCATTGTTACATTAGAATTTTGAAAAAATTTTAAACCAGAAAAATAGTTGTAAGGTACTAGGAACCATGAAATGAGACCAAGCCACAAAAGAAAATAACATGGCATCTCTACATACATAATCAACAAGCAAATATTTCAATTGTGCGGTAATATAAATTAAGGGATGTAATTTCAATGCAAAACATATGGGTTTGTGGTCTGTCCAATATACTTGATCCAAAATGACATTGTTGTTAAGTTCAATGTAAAGTAGCCATGATAAACAAAGCCTAGATTATATCAAACAAAAAATTATTTTTCACATTGATATTAACCAAGATAAGTATGTTCTTTGTTATTATCATTTGACATTGACAAATCACATATGTAATGTGTATTCAAGTAAATTTTTGGAAATGTAAGCAATTTTTTCAAATGTTCATATCTTGTAAAATATGTTTCAAGTAGATGGAATTTTTAAAAATTAATTGGATTTTATTTTTTCAAGTTGACATGTCCTAACATGTATTATGTATTTTCAAAATTCAAATATTACTATTATAATCCATCAAAATTCTCAAGTGTGGAAGTAGGTTTGAAAATTATATCAATTGGCCAATTTGCAATGTATTTGAAAATTGCTTTTATTATGTCATAATTTTCAAACTTTATACTTATCATAATCTCAATGGAAGGCATGATAGTTCCAATGATGATGGTAACATTGAAGCTTATATGAAGGAAACAATTGTAGAAACCAATAGGTTTTATTTTACCAAAATAGATTTCAATCCAAAATTATTTGCTTTAAATGGAATGGAAAGTTGTCTTTTCAAAATATATCTTTTTGGAATTTTTTTCAAAAAAAAATACAAGCATATTTTCAATACTTTGTGCACCAATTTGCATCATGTTTGTCCTCAATTGAATTTGAATTAGATTAAATTCAATTTGAGCACAATTCAATTTGATTCAATGGAACTTGAATTTAATTCAATGTATTTGAATTGAATCTATGAATTTGTATTTAATTCAAATTTAGTTTAATTCAAGTTGCATGCAATGCCATTCAAATAATTCCACTCAAATGAAACTTAATTTTCACAAAATCAACTCATTTTTTTCATCATTTCATTGTTGTTAATAACATCCAACAATGTGAAAGCCAAGTTTGATAAAATATTTTGACTTTATTTTCTTGCATTTATATGACTATATTTGTCAAGGACCTATACTTTTGTATCTATTTGAATATGTTCTCACCCTTGGGAATCATTAAAAACAACTTTGACCCATTATATTTGATATCAAAATGCATGTTATAACAACATGGACCAATACACTTTGCACAAAGTCACAATTGCCAAGGGTAGAGTTAATAAATTAAATCTTGTTACTTGCACATTGCAAACATATATAGTTACATGAAATGTGTTACCAAACACTACATGTAACGTCTTTATAACTCTAAATGTTATAGAAGACATCAAGTGACAAATGGGTTTGACACATGAAGATGTGATAAATATGTTCACGGTTATGACAAAAACATGTTATGTGAGCATATTGTCGTTTGCAAGACTTGAGTAACATGTTAGACGGTTCCTGGTGATAGATGACCAAGCTAAAAGTCTTTTGATCAAGAATATCAAACTAAGATTCTTACAAACTTCCATGTTGCATGGGTATAGTAAATTAAGTAAATATGGATACCTTCACTGCAGCTCCTTCAACAATGATTGAAGCCTAAATACTAAATGTTCATTTTTTCTCAAGGTGTGGTATTGGAGTTTGACAAATCCTTTGTGCTTCTAGGTAAAGCCACCTTACCAATGCTTGGTCCAACCCCTCACAACCTAAGGATGCCACAAGTTGGCCTTGATGTGGTGTTGTAGGCTCCAAGTGGAAGTGTGTTATGGGGGTAAATTTGAAGGGGCTACAAATTGGAAGTCATTGAACCTTGGGGAAAACCATGACCATTCCATCAACTAGCTACAAATCAACTATGGTCTCTAGTGGCTGAGATAGTAAGCATTGAATTAGCTAACCTCCAACCTCCAACCCTGTTGCGTACACCTCTAGGACAATATAATATGGTCATTGCATAGTCCAAAATGAAGAACAATTGGAGAGCCTCCAATATGCCCATCTCAAAATGACCCACTTTAAGAATTCAAGCTCATTTAGATAATTTTTGTTAGAGTAATTATCTCCCTCATAGACAATACCAATAACCTTGCTAGTCAACTGTCCCATGGACAACAAGTTCTTCTTCAACTCTGGGACAAACAACAGTTTCTTGCTGGACAAACCCCAAGCATGGAAAGGATTGGCATATAAGGATAACCTCTCCTACTGACTGTTGCAAAGAACACCTGTTGTTTCTGTACAAGCTGAACATTCACATATATGAGAGTCTAAAATACCTCCTCACCCATATATTAGTTGCAAAAGTTTTCTCTAGTCCATCCTGAGAAAGCTCAAACTTGCCAACTGATGCTCCTGCATTGTTTCTGCAAAAATTCAGCCATGATGATGTCTTTGTAAGTTTCCATGTGCAGACTCCACCTGCTCTATATGGACCAGTATTTTTTTTTGTCAAAATTTTGTGATGTAGCCAAAATGGTGATCATCCACAGGAAGATTTAGCTAAATTTGGCTGCAAGCTAAACATGAAAGTAGAATTTTTCAACATCCTTCTATATTTTTTGCTATGTACTTGAACCATGTATAAAAACCTAGGTGATTTTTGTTAAATTTTGGTCAAATTCTGGTGATTGAAAATAATAAAAATCACTTGATTTTAGAACTGTGGATTTTTAATATAGCTTTTTGGCTGTATATAGCCAGCCAAAAAAAAAGGCTGATATGGACCAAACGGCTATAACTGCTCTTTCTTAGGGAATGACACAAGAACCAGTCTAACTGTGATCTGAATGTCACATGTGGGCCACACTTCTGTACACAGATTGAGAGGAAAATTGAGCCCCCCATCAAACAAAACTTTGGCATTCAATGATAACTGCAGGAAAACATGGAAGCCTAAATTTGTCTGCTCATCAAAGGAACCAAAAATTTGTGACAGCATAGCCAAGAAGAAAAAGCTCACTTACATGAGGATACTGAGAGGGAAGTCTCAAGACTCAATGCCTTGAGCTAATTTCTGAACAAACCCTAGACATCAAAAGGAGTAGTTGGTTTCCTTCAACACATCTGTGAACTAAAAAGAGGTGAACTAGATAAGCTGATATTGTGAACATATGGAGCTTTCAGGTTTCCGTTTATCAACTTTCTGCATAGTACCGGCAGAAACTTTTCTTCACTATCTATTTCTTCAGTTTAGTCATTGCCATAACAACTTCAAGAAAGCATGTGAAGGAGAGTAGGATAGTTTGTTGTTTCTGTGTAATGTAGGACTTATTTCTGTAGAGCTATTGGTGGTTGAAGATGGAGCAACATTGAATAAAGTTCTGGAAATTGGACAATGTGAGGTAGGGTAAAAGGCGGATGCGAGAAGTGGTTGAGGAAGCTAAGTCAATCTACCAAATTTTTTTGTGATGTAAAGATTCTCCTATGGCATTTGCAGTTGCTGAATCTTTTTCGTTGTGCCAGTAGCTACTTAGTGGCAAACATGTAATCTATGCATTAGCATTTTCTGCGAGGGGTTCCAAGCTATAGTTAGATGGGCATGCAATAGTCATGTATTCCTACATTAGTGAAAGAAAACATTACGGTCTATTTCAATTCATATATCAGGTCTAATGTAAATTGAGCATTAGAAACTTTTAATTGGGATATCCTTGGGTTGGTGCACAATGGGTGAAGAGAAATAGACTAAAGTAGTTCTTAAAGTTGCATTTATGCCCTGAATGTACATAAGCACATCTAGGTGACAACCTCCTTGGGTGGTACAAATAGGAATGTCACACTTTGATTTTCTTGGACTCATCAAATTTTGAAAAATTGTAGGAAACATTTAAATAAACTTTTTCATAATTTTCTTTCAATGAGTACATTTACAAGGTTCCATGGATTTTGAATTTTTAATAATATCAAAAATATTGTCTATTTTGATGTTTTTAAACATTGCATTTAAGAAGAAAATTAAGAATGTCATGCTAGTTCCTTTCTTTGAACTTTTTGGTCAAGAACACAAATTTTAAACATGATTTTCTTAAAAAATTGGGAATTTTTTTCCTAAGATAATTTGAAAATAATTTTATTTTTATGTTTTTATTAGATAATTCATTGAGGAAGTATAATTTAGTTATGAATTTTCAAAGTTAAAGCTATCAATTTTTGAAGGGGCACTTTTGATTAGGAATACAAATATTTAACGTTTTTTAATTTTTTAATTCCAGAATAAATTTCATGCTATATATTAGTGTTTATAATTGATAAAAAAAAAAGAAAAATTAATTTATAGTTGTGAAAACATTTAAAATAAACGGCTCAAAAAAAATCATTTCGTCATTTTTAATTCTTTAACCATTCCTTGAGGTGGTTCCTAATGGTAACTCAAGAATGTTTTTGCCCATCTACCATACCTTGAGTGGGTATAATTAGATGAACCTATTAATCATCACTTGCATAAAAGTTGGCACACTATTGGATTTAGTGGTTTGAGTAGTGAAATCTTCTCTTTTGGGGGTTGGGAATACATCTTTAAAATATTGCATGATAAGGGATGGTTTTTAGCAGCTCAAAATGGATAGAATGGACGTTGAGAGGTCTGACCTCAGGCTATACCTCTAGAAAATTAGATTGTAGGTTGTCTTTGGTAGGTATCATTTCGGAATTAAGAGGCAATTCAAATAGAGGTATCATTTAGGAATAATAGACAATTCAGATAGAGGTTGATGCAAGTTGAGCAAAGTCAGAAGATTGTGCCATGGAAACCAACATATCAAGAATCTTGAACTTTCTTATCTTGAATCTAATGTAAGTATAAGAATTCAATTCCTTGTGGATGATGTTTTTGTGATGCATGGAATTGAATCCATTCAAAAATTTAGTCATCAGTTGTTGTTGATACTCCTTATGTTTATTATCCTTATACATAAGTTTTGTGTTCTGTTTCTTTTTGGTTATACACATCCACCTTCATTTCATCTCCTTTGTTGGTGTTTTCAATAGTTTTGATGACATATTCCCCTCGATTTGCCAACACCCCGGCTATTTCTTTTCCTACCCCATTGGTTGCTCCTCTGCATCTTTGTAAAAAAAATGTCATGGCATCAATGTTAGCATACCTACAACTCACATTTAGCAAATCTTCTCAAAATAATTAAGTTTTTGAAAAAAAGAAGGTCCAACAATTCCAATTTTAATATTTCAAATTTTCAACAATAGTTTCTAAGTATATAAGTATGTTAAGTCCACCAATAAGTTTCAAAGTTATCTTATCAGTTTTGAACTGGGTTCAATTATCTAAAATTCCAACAAATTGTTTTTAGTTTTTTCTTTTCTTTTTGGCTGGCTTTCTTAAGAATTTATTCGTGCTGAACATGAGTCATAAAATTTAATCATGGTACACCATCTCTCTCTCTAGATTTCAAACAAACCACAAGAACTAATCTACTTCAAGCTCACATTTTCCAGCAAGAAAACAAAGTAAAATGAATTTGCAAGGAGTTGCAAAATTTGTCTAAGAAATTTTGGAGGTTGATACTACTAATAATAGGGCAGCCCATGGAACATACAAGGGAATGTGAAAGTTGCATTAGACTAGGTACTAGTGATGAGAATGGTCTTGCCATGGAATGGATGTTGGCAGTTACACCCAGTTACTATGGATGTTGGACTTTTGAGGTAGAATAATTTTGCCCAAAAGTTAAATTGTTTGCTACCAAACCCAAGTCCGATAATGACCAAGGTGAACCAGCACCCACATTTGGTACCTTGACCTTTTCTTGAGTGAGGCCTCTTAGTTGCCATATTAACCCCCAAAAATGTTAGATTTAAACTTGGAGACCCCCCTTTAGTCTATCCGCAATATACATTCAATATTAGAAGTAATTTAAATGGATTTTCAGATTTCCATCATGGTACCAACATGGGTGTTGGTCCACCCTTGACTTGTGATAATCTCCCACACAAAAAAACCAAATCACAAAATTTTTATTTCTTTCAACCCTTTTTTTACTTGCTAAATTTAGTGATTTGGCTAAAAGAAATTTTAAAATGACTAAAAGGGTAGGTTTTTTGAGTTTTCTAGTTGTTACATTTCTACAGTTTTTCTTTAAATATTGCTAGATTTCTCTATCGGTTTATAGCATGTAGCCAAAAAAGTGAAAGAATCTTAAATTTTTTTACTTTCATATTTTGTGTATAGCCACTACATCCAAAGTGTATTATTATGGATGATTGCCAATTAAACTAGATAAAAAAATGTCACAAAAAACCCAGGTCTCTATGCTTCTTACTCCAATGATAGTTTTTTTCACTTTTGTTGCTAATAAAGAAACAGATTTCCTACACTGAAAGTTCAAGCTTTGTGTTGTGCGTGTGGGGTGCTTAGGATTGTCACCAAAAAGGAGGGGATGACTTAAATAGGAAACACTTTATGTTTGTTTAATGATATCGATGTTAAGCTTGCTGCAGTGGCTACAACAAGTTTTGTATTACAACAGTTACAAACAATGTCATACTCTTATCCTTCGTTATGTCCACACCACAAACTAAGGACTTCAGGGGATCAAAACTTTCATGGCTTCCTCTCAAGAACCTAGTGGTCCCATGCATGTTTACAAATGAACAATGACATTATGCACCTATGCCCTTTCCACCAAAATCACTCAGAAAATATTTGAACAGAGAGATGAATTGGAGCCCAAAAATTTAGCTCTTTCCTTGGTACCCATAATAGTCTTAAAATCCCTTTCTCTCCGGATCTCCCACAAATGAGTAAGTACTTTCTCTCCCAAACTCAGTTAAACTGGTAGATTCATTCAAAATTCCCAAACCACAAACAAACCACGAGGACCACCTTGAAACCTCTAGACATTGTCATCATCTCTCCTAATTCAGTCCTTATTCCTAACATTGTTTAATCCTTTTCCTTTTCTGCAGACTACAATGCAATGAAAATCAATAGCTTTAGGTTAGAAAAAATATAAGAACATAGAGGCATTCCTCCTCTCTATTTTCACAAGAATCCACACTAACACACAAATTTCTACTTTCTGACTATAATTCAGAAAAAAAATTTAACTGTCCATGAAGACCTGAATTCCTCTGTTTGTATCCCCCTGCCTCCATCCAAACTCCCCAACGTGATCTGCATTCTTCATTCAAGAACCAACCCCATTATAGCATCAAACCCATTCCATCACCAAAGCCAATGCAGAAGCTCATCTTCACTGAATTAGAAGCTTCAAACACCATTAACTTGCAAACAAACAAAACACACCAAAACACAAAAATGAACAATAGACATTGGATTTTCGATGCCCTCAAAATTCATGATGAACAATTGTCTGGTATCTTGGTGTCTTGTGCAATCATGAATTAGGGTTTATTTTCTTTTTTCATCCACATCCATAAAAATTGTTTGACACTAAGTTTGTGTCACAAGATCATTCCATCGTTTTGCTTTGAGTTTCTCTTTATAGACTTTTTTGCCTCCCAAACTACCCAATGGCAACCATGTATCCAATTCTTCCTCTCTGGATAGATTGTTGCCTTTTTTCCCAAGTGTTTATTTATATTGGGCCCCAACCTTTATTTTGCCACCTATGTATAGCCAAAAAGCTATGTATATAATTTAAAGTGTTAAACTCATGTGCCTTTCAAATTTTTAATAGCTAAAATTCGACAAAAAAATTAAGAAAATTTTCCAGATTTCTATACACAGTTCAAGTAAGTAACCAAAAATATTTTTTTTAGATCTGATTTTTAATTTTTATATTTAGCTTGTAACCAAATTTGGCTCAGTCTTCTTGTGGATCATCATCACGTTGGTTACAAAACAAATTTGACAAAAAAAAAAATACTAATGGGCCCATGTTTGTGCTGACTTATTACATTCTTCATGAATTTTTCTAGCTATTATGCCACCAACACATGAAGCCTCTTGAAACAATTGGTTGATTTGTCGAGACATAGAGCTGGGAACTCATCCTTTTTCTAAATTCCAAGGTCAAATATCAAGGTGTCTAATCTTGTTTAGTACCTCAAAATGCCAATGGGCAAGAATATTCTTGCAACTATTGTGGCCAAAAAAGAAGCGGGAAACAGAGTGTTCCCTTCCTACCTACAAGTATAACTGCATCAACGTAACTTAAAATAAAGCTTCATGAAGCTTGATCAATTCATCGAATCAAATGTTACAAGTTTAAACCAAGGATTTCCCTGATTTTTGCAGCAATAAATCTATGAGTCTAGGGGTCAGATTGCTCCGATCTTTCTCTCATGAGCCTCAACAGACAATGTTTGGCATAACATAACATACAAACTCCCAAATCCCAAGAATGTAATTAAACCCAATAACCCTGGCAGCATATGGAAATAGAACAAGTTCATGATGCACATAGTCTAGATAATTGAGGTCACAATATTTTATATTGAGAATATATATGTTGTCCTCCAGAGGGCTGCCAAACATAACCCATCAACCCTTACTGGAGTCCTTGAAAAGAACCCATGACAACAAACACACTGTGTATGTTGGAAATCCCAACAAACCTCCACACCCTCCCTTCTCTTCTCGTAATTTCAGATACAAAATTTTAGAATTGCAAATACACGCCCCACATGAAACATACAATTGCCAAACTTTGTCACTCACAAGATCCCTATTGATCTTCATCATTCCCCATCATAGACTCCTACACCTAATATTCAATTGCATTAGACTAAAGGATGTAAGGCATAGCGGAAATAATTTATCCTTCATAAAATTACAGCCATCTACACCTTCAGGCATTCTTCCTTCCAGTGCCACCAGGTCTTGCAGTTTGTTTAAAACACTAATGCACACAACTCCCACAAAAATAAAAGAACGGCAAATCACAAGAAACTTAATTTCTTCTTCCTCTGCTCAAAACCTGAAAGATGCCCCCCTTGCAGAACCCCCCTCCTTCATATATGCACAGCTCCTCATCCTTCTGAAATCCCAAGCGCCAATCATAGTCACCTTTCATGAAGAACAAAAACCAACCTAGATAAACTTGCAAGCTCACACCCTGAATTAGGAAAAACAGAACGCCTGCCTTCTTCTTCCTCCTTGAATGCAAACCTGCAAACATAAAACACACAAAACAAAACTAGACACCATTTTGAGCACCATACAATTAGTGTGCTCATGAAAGTTAATGTTTTGCATCAATTGCCGTTTTAGGGTAGTTCAAGGGCAATCCCTTTTCACTTTAGGGCTCCTTTTAGGTCACACTACAACCAAGCACATTACAACTGACTTTGAAATCTTGAAGGGAAGTGGATTACAAATAAAATGGGATGTGGCATTGGCATAAGGAGAATGGAGCCTATTGAACGGAGCATGGAGCACGAATGACATAGAGATGCTAAATCTTACAATAAGTATTACTAAGATGACAAGTCCATGGTTGATAGGGCAATCCAGCATATCATCACCACTGAATGCATCAATGAGCAGCCTCTTATAGATCAAGAAGCCAATGACAACGAAATGGCTAAGTACTGTACTTGTTGGTGAGTATGTGTTTTTATTTTGAATATTTGTTTTCTTTCTAGTTTTTTTTAAAATAATTTTTTTTTTCAGTTTTCTTTTATTCTGATCATTATTTTGTGCTTCCCATGTGTCACAACATTTCAATATTCAAGAATTTAATTTTCTGAAAGGTGGATCAATTGTAGAAGTGGCCAAATCAACCACAGAATCCAGTGACAAGCATTGTTGTGTTTTGGCTCAATAAGACTACTTACACTGTGCATGACACAGTAAGAAGTGTTGTGATTCTTCTTTAACCCAAAAAAAAGGACCAAAAAAAAAAGCAGTATTACGGTTTTGAAATCATGTATACAATTGGAAAAAAAGACATTGTAACTTGATTTGTCAATGTTCATTTGAATTACTTGAATGAAATTGTTGACACAATGGAGTCAGTTGGCAACAAGATACTTGCAAATGTAAAACCTGGCAGGGTGTTACATGTAAGATCCTGCTCAAGCAGGTCTTACACAGCAGGCCCCCTGCATATAACCCACCCTAAAAACCAAAAGGGAAAATCTTTCAAGGTTTTTGCAAATGTGGGTTGCATTTTTCATTAAGAGAAGTCTGGCCACAGTGCAGAAAAGTGTGCATTTATAAGCGTTGACTGCACAAGGTCTTTGCCTTTGGGGTTCACATTTTGTAGAGAAACTACTGGAAAATGATAGAATTATAAGGATTTAAGGCTACAAGATGGTCTAGTGGCAGGAAGCAGATTCACATGTGCAGGATTCTGTGGGTTCCAATACATAGAACTACAATCTCATGTGGACAGAGAGCTGAAGCCCCATAACTGACAGCTTGTAATTGGGCTGGGGAACATAATTGTGGAACTACTGATCACAGTGGTTGGGTGACCCACAGCTTGATCCAGATGCAAGCTCTGTCCTATTCAACAGCCACTTTCTGATGCTTATAAATGGAGTGTAGGGTTTGAATTATACATGACTATATCCCTTCCCAATGATTTACAGCAATGTGCTTGACTCTGCTGTACAAATCCTTACAATTGAAAGTGAAAAATGAATAATGCCCTCTCTGTATCACTTTACAGCAGGATGCCTGACTTTACTGTACAAATCACTATGCACACAACATGCCAAGCACACTAGCATTTTGCCTTTTCCAATGCAAAACAGCTCAGAAAATTCTGACTTTGATGAGACATGAAGTGGACAAAAAATGGGGTTGAATTGGGCCTCAGGCCTGCTCAAAATGTTGGGTCCAACCAGCGAAGCTCCATCCACTTCTTGAACAGGTAAAGAAATATCTTGTGAAATTGTATGTGTGAAGGCCATGGCACTAAATGCTGCATTGACTTGCAGGTTTTGTTGGTATCAATCCTCTTTGCCAGTGCCTTCATCATCATCATCTGAGTCTGAGTCTGAATTTCCCAAAGTTATACAAACAAAGGGTTAAAGCAAGCCAACTTTGACAGTGCTCATGCCGCAATAATACATCTATGCAAATTGTGGAGACAACTCCACAATAACAGTTTAAAGTTTTGTCCTTCCAGCACAAACCGATGAATGATCATAACCTCATGAGCATCACTCACAAAGTATCAGACTTCACCATGAATTGCAATGACTAGCTACCAGGACTCCCAACTGATTTCATCAGCACCCAATGGTATGTGAAGACAAGTATAGAGTATCTGCCCAAAATTTCAACAACAACTATACAACAGCTGTGTCCTGAGTTCCTGTCATATTTCCAGAAGCAACAGGAATGACAGCACCAACAACAGTACAATTGCAACATTGCTATCAAGACAAAGGCAGAGGGAGTACCAGAGCGGACATCATCTGAGATTCTGCCTCGGGCTTCAACTTGCTTGACAATCATGCGGAAGATGAGAACCCACCAGTAGATATGCAGCACAAACAAGCTGATCAACAATGTGTTGAATATGTAGTAAAGTATTGGTCCCTGCTTGTAGCTCCTGTTCAGCAGTTGGAGAACCTCATAACTTCACAGAAACACACACCAACCAAAAATTATGGTCAATCTACTAGAGAGATTATTGCCCAAGGTCAACATTAGCAACTACTTCAACTACTTATTGCAATGGTGCCTGTCACAAAGCAACACTCTTGAGATCATTTTCTTCCAGTTTCAGAATTGAATCAGTTTTAGGTACTGTGCTCCTGTCAAGTGATGTCAGTTATCACAATTAGTACAGCAGCCCACAAAGAAGAAATCATGTACAAGCAATGGGACATACTGCATACCTGGTGCTCCAGATGACATGAAATGGGAAGTAGATAAGACGAAAAACAACCCATGAAATTGCAAAGATCACAAACGCAATGCTTGGCACAATCTCCAAGCCATAGTACTTGGTAAGCTTCCCTATCTCCAGAAACACATCACTGGCATCATGAATTGCAAGCACCACTGAACCCACACGTGCAAACCTGTTCCACCATAGCCAGAGGCAATAAGGTAACAAAACAATTTAATTTGAAAAAGTGAATCAAGCCAATAGCTCAAGTGCTTGGGACTCATGGCTGCCCTTGCAGGTGTTTCTGGCGTCAATTGCCTTCTAGAACATCCTAGATCTCACCAACCCGTCTAGGAGAGGTCACATGGTAAACCAGCTACTAAAAACCCTCAACCAGGTATTAAAAACCATGTGCATAAACTGGGTCAAACCTTGAGGGAGGGTTGGCAGCAAAAAGTGGAATCGCTTCAAACACACTTAGGTTCAACACACAACACGTCTCCCTTGCCTCCATGAAAGAATATACAAATACACAAGCATATGACACCCCAACCTCCTAAAGCCCTAATAATGGCGCACCCAAGTGGGAATAGGATGAGAAGAACCTGGCAAGGTAAGAGAAGATAACAAGAAAAACAGCAGCAATGTGGTGTGACATACTGACACCAAAATCTGCACGTCGTGTCTCCCAAAACATAAGAGCAAATATGCTGTATGTGTAAAATCCCCCCGCAAATCCATACAAGACTTTCAACTTGAGCCTGTTCCATTCCATCAGCATGAGCAACAGAGTTCATGACAAATCAAAAAACAAACTCAATTGACCAGTTGTCATATTGCAAGTAGAAACAAAAAGCTTCCAAGACATAGCTACTGCTAAAGAAGTTTGAGGGCTACATTGGTAGAGAGAGAAAAAATAGCACCTTACCTTGTCATTTGATTAGGCCAGCGTTGTTCACCAGGCCCAAGCCAGAAGTGCTTTGAGTCTGTAAACCAGGGTTCATTGTAGGTTATTGCCAGTGCAAAAACCTCAGCTGAAAAATAATATACACACTTCCACGCTGACTCCTTGAACTTTGTAAGTCGCACTTGTGCTCCGTGATGAGATTTGAATGCACCTTTCTTGACATTACCATCTTGGCCATTTATACACGACCTTCCGACTGGCTGCACAGAAGCTCCAATTCAGTAACGGGAAAGATGGGGGTAATAACGCTGCAGAGATTCTTTATCTTTGGTGGAAAATCTACACACATACTACGGTGGGCTTGCTATAATGATCCGCTAGAGAATTCTTGGATTCTCAAGAATTCATAGCCATGGGGGGGAGGGGGGAGGGAGGGAGCATCATTAGAGAGATGAGAAGGGCACCGTCTGTGGGTGGGTTTCCAACCCATTTAGGTATGGGAAAAAAAAAACAAACACAACCACCCAGGACTTGGAATACAAACCTCAAATACAAATTTGTCGAGGAAGAAACGCGCCGTGGGGAAGAAGACAGCGAAAACGGGTATGAGAGCCAAGTCTCGGAACTCTGGGTAGCTCTCCTGCTCCCAATCCGGCCAAAAATCCCCCTTGGCAAGCCACCCCGCTACATTCCTCAGTTGCTCCAAGTACGCCATCACCTCCACAAAACTAGATCTTTGCTGCAAATTTCCTACTAGAGAGCAGCTAGTTGTTGCCTGAGAGCAGTTGCCTGCTCCCGTATATACTAGATCAATTGCTGCACAAAAAAAAAACTACTAGATCATGGGTCTTATTACAACTGTGGATTTTTGTTTTGCCAAGAAGAAGCTTCAAAAAAAAAACCCAAAGAAAAGGAAGAAATGTCACCACCATCGCCACCATTCAACAAAGAAAGAAGCAAGCGTGCAAACATGCTTGCTTGCACATTTGGAATTTTGCAGATTTGGATTTGAGGAGCTCAAGTTTTTGGGCCATGAGAGGAGGAGGAATTAATGATCGGCGCTTTTCCTTTTCTGTTTTTTGGTTTGGTTTGGTTGTGGGTAAACTTAACGACAACTGTCTGTCTGACTGACTGACTTCTGGACTGGACTTTTGTTTTGTTTATAGTTCAAAATGGGAATGAAATTTGAACTCGTGCATCATGTTTGATTGCTTTTGTTCTTCTCCCCCCCCCCTTTCCTTCCTTCTCTTTTCCTTTACTCACTAAAGAAAGCTTAAAGAAAGAAAGATTTTACCCTTCATGAAGTAAGTTAGGACAACAATTTATTTTTTCTTGAAAATAAACAAAATCGCTGCTGCTTCCTTCCTTCCTCCAAGTCATGTGATCTTAGTCTTGAACTTCAAAACCATAGTCTTATTTCCCCTAAAAAAACACCCATCAAAACCTTGGTCTTCTTGCCCCCCCTCCCCCCCCAAATTCAAAACCATTGTCTAATTTCCCAAAACATTGTAAAACCAAAAAAAAAAACCATGAGCTTCTTTCCCCCTTAAAAAAAAAATAAACAAAATAAAAAAGGAAACCATGATCTTCTTTCCAAACAAAAAAAACAAATATATACATCAAGACCACTGTTCCTCTTTCCAAAAGAAAAGAAAAAAGAACCCATGGGTCTTTCTTGTCCCCAAAAAAAACCCAAAAAAAGCTTTGGAAACCACAATTGCAAACTGGGTCACCGTTCTATAAACGGGGGAGAAAAAAAAAAGTGACTTTTGTGCACTTTCAAATACCTGCGATTTATGAAAACCTTTCTCCAGTAAACATCAAGGTCAGCTCTTTTTTTACAATTTTTTAATATTGGAAATTTGGCGATATTCCCCCCCCCACCCTTCTCAAAAGCAAAATTAATCTAATTTTCACTAAAACAAAATCCCCAGAAATCCCCAAAAAAATCCCAAAATTATTTTCCCGAAAAATAATCATTAGGTACTACAGTCTACTAAGTAGTAGGTAGGGCAGGCAGGAGCTGTTTTTTCTCTGGAAGAGTGTAAGTAGGTAGGGTTGCAGGGCGGGCACCGTAGTGGTCCAGAGCGACGCATGACAGGGGCGAGTCAGTGACGCGGGTAGTACGTACGTAAGGACTAAGGACCTTACACCCATAAGGTGCCATGTGTACGAAACCGTAAGAGGCCTTCGTACGTGCTTGGCATCCGTGCTATTCACACGAGTAGTAAAGGACCTGACAGCAGCAAGGGCCCTTGACAGCAAGGCCCTTCTCTTTTAACGCCATTTAATAAGATCTCATACAACTGACAGTGCAGCCGGAAGAGCATTAAACTGGCCAAGCGTCTTAAATGCAGCCAGTTCCAAAAAAAGTGCCTTACCCTTTATGGGCCAGGTCATCTTGGGAAATTGATACGCGTCTGCTACTGGTATTGGCTATTTTTTAATTCAATTTTTTCGTACCAACTTGGTACTGGGTACCTATTAGAGCATCTCCAGCTATGGTCTCAGTATGTCGCCCTGCCAAGCAAAATTTGATAAAGAAAAGTCAAAACATGCCGGTTTGGTTCAGCAAAATTGGGCAATTTTTACGGTGGCTGGTAAATGGCCACCGTAATGGCTGTGCACCTGTAGAAAAGAGTGTAATCTATCTATGAAGCAACGTAATTTGTTTGTTTTGTTTTGTTTGTACTGATGAGATCTACTGAACTGGGATGCTTCAGATCGTGTTCCTCGTGTCTTTGGAAAGCTCTCGAGAAGGAGGGGTGCATTGGCTTGGTTTCTTGGTGTTTGTACTTGGAATGCAGAACTTCTTGAATATTGAATGATTTCTTCACTCTAAATTAAATTAAATTGTAGCTGAAAAATTTGCAAGAATTGGAATGTGCCTCTGGTGTTGGTGGAAAGATCTTGATGAGCAGGATTTAATGGAATCTATTTGGTTAGATTTGGATTCAGAATGTGGGAGATATTGATTTTTTAAGTGACTTCTGCTGCTGAAAATTCCAAAAAAATCCCCAAAACCAGGTTTTGGGAGGAAAAATCAGTTGAGATCGTGGTAACATTTGAAGGCTTACCATTCAATTAAACCTGTTCAAAAAATTGATACATCTGGTGCAAAACAATGTTCACATGTTGAGTTTTCCTATTTTGTAATGGGTTCACACTTGGGCCAATGGCACAGGCCACACTAGTAACTACAATCTGACTACTCATCATTGTTTTGGATTGGCCTAACATAATGATTGGTCCAGGTGGTTCGCTATTACTAGTCCCCCACCTATTTGCTTTCCCAGTTTAGATCATGTGGGTGAGGTTGCAAAAAAAGTAAATAACTAAACTTGGATGTGAAAAATATTTTTGCAGGGTCACATACTGAGCACCGCTGGAGATGCTCTTAGGTTTAATACTGATTTTGGGGCTGGTACATGGCAGGTATCTGCCGGGTATATAGACTGATATAAGACTGGTATGAGATTGGTATTACCTCAAGTCCCCACCAGCGGGTACTGGTATTAAGCTGGTACCAGACTGGTCTGGTGTTTCATACCAATGTTGATACCATTATTGACGCCAGCTTCTGGTGTGGACCAGGGAGTTTTTTTGTTTCAAATTCCTCTAGTAAGGTCCACTGGCGAGGATCCCCAGCATTAATTGGCATTCAATGACAACTGTCCTAAGTGGGCCGTAACATTTTTACAAAAGTGTTGCTACAAGTGGCCACCTCGGAAGTGCCTAGGTCTAGACATGGCTAACATAATTATTTTATCTTGAAAAATGGCAAAAAATTTACTGAAAATATTAAAAAATTCGTGTTTTTCCCATTTTCTGAGAAGAAATACAACCAAAAAAAAAATCAAAATTACGTGAACCAGTTTCTTTTCTTAAAGAATTTTTATTTGTAGCCAAAGTGACAATCGTCCATAGGAACATGTAGAAAAAGTGACAACTGAAAACCTCAAAAATCACTTTATTTTTATGGTAAATATTTACGACTTATGTCTGTATGGGCAAGGGTCGCAGTACCTATTATTGGTACTTAAAATTTACACTAGAATGGGAAGGCCTTGGACTAGGCCTAATATGCCTAGGTGTGAAGAAAAGAAAAATCCTTTTGACCAATGAGATTGTTAGAGATTGGTGGTTTGAATTGTTTTGAGGAGTTGTTTAAATTGAATTATTATACCTAGTAGCTTAATATGGTAATAGGATTTCATAAGCTTTTTTTTTGTCCAGATGTGAAGAAGAAAACCTTTGGGCTAATGAGATTGTTGGAATTGGTAGCTTGAATTTTGAAGAGTTGTCTTCAATGAAGGTTATGGTTGAAGAGAGAGTTCATTTTTAATCTTTTCATGATTTTTGTGTGTGTGTGTGTGTGTGTGTGGTTTTGTCATTTGGATGCAAAAGACATCCAAAGAGGAGTGAGATCTTATTGTAAATGACTAAATGAACTGCAAGTGACATTTCCTGCACTTAATAGGAATTTAGTTGCATACTTTACTTGCATGCTCAAGCTTGGAACTTCCTCCTACTAACAGCTAGGATTTTGGCACATTATTTTTGCATTTCATTTGCCTTATTTTTGGATACGGTAGTATGTATTTGACGTTTACCTTTGTTTGAACTTTGAAGGTGGGTAATTGTTTTGAAGCAAATGCAAGGGGTTGTGAGTTGCAGGGTTCTTTTTTTCTTTTTTCCCTCCCAATTTCTTATGTAGCCAAACTGGTGATCATCAACAAGAAGATTTAGCCAAATTTGGCTGTAGAACAGATATGAAATTTAAGAATCCTTTCACATTTTGGCTATCTGCTGGAACCTTTTGTAAAATAATTGGCGATTTTATAAAATAAAAAATCTGGCAAATTAAGGTTTAAATTTTTCACAAAAATCCCTTGTATGAGTCAAAATCATATTTTTAGGCTGAAGAAATGCAAAACATCCCCCCAAATTTACACCACCCACCACCCAAGGGTTGTAATTATTTAAAATATTATTTTATAGCTTTTACACATTCTCAAAGTTTTTAATGCACATAGTTATGATGGTTGTGAGTTATAGTAATTTCTTATCATTATAATATTTCAATTCTTAGATTGTGTTGCCACTTGTCATTAATTAAAATGCATTAAATTTATTATTATTAAGGGTATAAAAGGATTCATCTTTTTTCTTTTCTTTTTTTCCAATAACCCCTTAACCTCTTTTCAGTGTATTTTGAACTTTTTATGACATTTAGGGGTTAAGATGTGTATGATAAATACCTTGTGCTCATCTTTGCAATACTAATTGCACAATTACCTAATTGCCTCTCCCAAGTCCCCACTTACCAATGTGCCATAGAACAAGTTGTACAAATACCACATAATTTCAACTTATTCTACATTTATCCATTCGCATCCAAAGGGTAAATGTCAAATAAAAAGGTTAGGCTACTATGAAAAAAAATCATACACCCATCATGCAACACTCAGAAGGGACTCTGAGTTTTTGTCACTTTGTTGGAGTGAACAGCTCACTCCCTTGCGTTACAAATGAGCACACCTCTTCAAGTACAAGTACAAGGGCTCAACTCCATCATGTATTGTACTGAATAGCTAGAGGCAGATGGTTGGCTGACATTCTCGAATATATATATATATCTATATACCGTAGTACCTTGGCCATTTCAACACATGTCTGTCTTATAAATTGTATTGGGCTTTCCGGATTTTGAAAGATCTAGTAAAACGGAGGTAAATCTCAAATAAGTTAGAGGTAAGTGTGAGAAAATCAAACAAGACAGATTCAGGCCCAAGAGTGACTTGAAAATACAAAGGAAAGAAAGTGTCTGATGCTTTAGGCTTTTTTCAAGAAGCTAAACTTGTGTTCAATTTATTTTTCAAAGTTTTGATTTTAGCAAAAGACTAGTTCCACAGTCCAGTTCTTGTGCTGGCTCCACCCAAAAAAAAAAACAAGTGTCGATTCAAGTTCATGTCACAAAAACCTAAACTTGAACCCTGTTGATTTGACACTCCAAACTGGGGAAATTGTTAACTCTGGTCAGTACTTATTTATAATCCTTCGAATGGCAGACTAAGTTGACAGTTTTCTCAGCAACAAGATGAAGAAGAAGGTTAGAAGGGGAATTATCTCACGCCGTGGAAGTTTGCCTACCATGTTTATTTTCTTGTAGGAGCAACTGAGACTTGAAGAGGGGTTGTCTTCCTCTTGTACAAATATTTTGGTTTCAATTTTTGAATCACTTTATGATTTGAACTTCAAGTTCTAAAACGACCTACAGCCTTGTTGATGGCATACATTTGTGCCAAATTAGAACCTAATGCAGTGGTGGAGTATTTCAATAATGCTGCATGCCCAGCTAGATAACAACAATTTCCTTGCAGGACTAAATAATTTCCTTGGCATGAGTAACATAACAGACATGCCTAGCTAGATATCAAAAATTTCATTGCAGGGAGCTAACTAATTTCCTTGTCATGAGTAACATAACAAACAGGCTCTAGCTAGGGAACAACAATTTCATTACAGGGCTAACTAATTTCCTTTGTCATGAGTAACATAGCAGAGTGACAGTTAAGGTTTCAGAGAATCTCTGTTCGCTGTTTATCAAAGGGTTATTCAAACTGTAAAATCGACAAATGGCAGATCTGTGATGCAAAAATTCTAAGCATCACACTTGTTTGTCGTCAGCACATAGGTTGATGGGCCATTTGCCAGATTGTGGGAATTGAATTGTAATTGTTTAGAATTCTTTGAAATTGTAGGGCATTCTTACAATACCAATCGGAAGAGAACAAGAATGTTGTTGGATATGTTATACACTGATCTTTTGTGGCCACCAAAAGAGAGGTAGAACAAAAGGTGTGTGTGCAAATGGAAAAGCAATCTCTGGGACAGGATTTGTTTAATGAAATTTTCTTCCCAATCAGCCAGAACTGTTGGCCCATATGTTGGGTCTCTCAAGTAGTTTTGGAAAAAAAATCTGACAAAATGACCATGGTTTGCAAGCTTCTGCCTTCCTTGACAGAGGCCCAATGAGTTGGAGAAGCCATGGGAATCAAAGATTTTTTGTTCCCAATTCATATCACATTGTTTCAGTTGACTAAACTTGAACCTTGTATCCCTTTCTCTCTTATGCATATGGTGCTGGAACAAAAAGCTTACCTCTGATCTAAAATGCTCAAAAGACTCTCATGATTTCTTACTCTCGCATGCTAGATTTTCTTTGTACTTTTGTTGCAATTAGCACGAGATGTTATTTTGGAAGTTTACTAGTACATAGTAAAAACATTGCTACAGAAACTTGTAAAAATAATGTATATTTGTACTATTGTTAGGCTTGGTGGCTTGGAGTAGAAAACTTTCACAATCCCAGCTGTTTGGTTTTCATAATGACTCCTTAGCTTAAAAGTGGTGACAGACTCTTGGGGGCAGTTGAAAAGTGACAACATTTCTTTAAAAACCAAAGTTTCCCTTGGTTTTTTTGAGGAATTTTTTGCATAACAATCAGGCATCTGAGACAGGATATTCAAGTTTTGTCTTTTCTTGTCACTGCAGGGCAAAAATTCCCCATGAAAAAAACACTGATCACAAGTTACAACCATGCAACTGGTAACATCACTCCAATTTCATAATGTGACAACAATAGTGAGAACAGGAGTCAATCATCCTCTGAGATTTTCATCAACACCTACCCTGCACAGATTTCTTAATTTACTACTACAAAGACTTCTTAATAAACTACATTGACAAGTTTATGGGAACAACATTGTATGTGGTTCAGCAGCAGCATGACTAGTGAGGACTTTGCAAGAATTTAACCAATTTTTGTTGTTTAGATTGGATGTGGCACCTAACTCAGCGACTTCTTGACATCTGTAAGTTCCATGGTCCACTCAGAAAGTCGATGGATATGGGCATGTTGATGGTTGTTTGCCAGCACACCCTATACAGCATGAATATGGATGTAGTTTACTAGGTTGACATGCTTGCTACTTAGAGAGGAAATACGAGTTGCACACTGAAAATGTGAAATGGAAACAAAATGAATGATGATGTTCACACACCTCAACACCAAAATTTGTATTTCTCCCCCCTCCTTGTCCTGGACTGTGCATAAAAGTACACATGAGAAAAAATTCTTGGAAGGAAGACATGGAAGTGTTATTGCACAGAGCTGACAAACTTCGTTGAAAAGGAATCGAGAAGTTGGATCCACAGAATGATAAGAAACTCTCAACAGCACTAAGTTATATATTCAGCTACAAAGTACTGCTTTAGCCTCTCACTTAAGCCCCTCACGAAACTATGCTTTTGAGGGTTTGGGTCTGACATTGACCCTGGAACTACACTTTTATCAGAGAGTATTGGCTTCTGTTGAGATCATCTTCACACTATCAAACTTTCTTAGACAGAGAACTATCTGTTACCATACATGGCAAAAGTAAGTTCTGTAGACAAGCTTCACAATAGCAGATGCTGATAAAATGGATAATTATGAGGCACATCTTCCCTCAACTTCAAGGGACAAAGCAACAAGAATTGCATCTAAGAAGGACTCACCTTCTTAATGGTGACGCATTTGTTATTCCAACAATAGTGACTCTTTCGAAACTTTCAGGTCCCTTGTAACAGTACTTTATTTGGAAGGTACAGGCTGAGTCTCAGCTCTTTGCAACTGTTGCTCCTTTGCCTCTTTCAGCTGCTGTTCATATTGATCCTTCTTGGCCAATATACATTGAATTTTTTCATTCGTTTTCTCCAGCTTCTTGCTCAATGCGTCTACGTCATATTTGTCCTTTTTCTCCTTCTTGCCTTCCTTTTCCTTCTTTTCCTTCTTCTCCTCTTTCTCCTTGTCTTCATTGTCAGCTTTCTTCTCCTTCTTGACTTCATCACTGCCTTTCTTCTCCTCCTTTTCCTTCTTCTCCTTCTTGTCTTTGTCATTAGCTTTCTTCTCCTTCTTTTCCTTCTTTTGCTTCTTGTCTTTGTCATTGGCTTTCTTCTCCTTTTTTTCCTTCTTCTCCTTGATGTCTGCATGCTCTTCCACGATCTTTCCAATCTTTTCTTGCTGCTTCTCATTATGACCTTCATCTTCTTCTACTAAATCCATCTCCTGCCCTCCCTTTTCTTCATGTTTCTCTGTTGAGGATTCCATTTCTTTCTTCACCAAGTCCTGTTCCTTGCCCATCTTTTCCAGCAAATCAGCTGTAAAAGTTGCTGCTTTAATTTATTTTGCAGTAGCAGCTCCAGAGACAGAGAAAAAAGAGTTTTGAGTATCTAGTGCAGAGTGTGCTCAAGAAAAAAGAGAAAGATTGAACTTCCATGGTTGACAACACCAAGTTCATTGTTGTTCTCTGCAGTCATTGTAGAAAAGGCAAAACTTCACCATGTTACCTCATCCTCCCTGGCTGGATCTGTGGCCTGAGTTTGAGAAATATCAGTCTCAGATATTTGAGAATTATAGCAGAAAATGGATTCACATCTTGTCCTGTATTGTCCACTTTAGGAGGCTATAGCTCCTTAACATCATCATGCCATGACCTCTGAACTCCAAGATCACCCAATGGCAATGCCACTCCTGGCTTCTCAACCCTTACTGTGTTGTCTTCAAAGCTTGCCATCTCTCCAGTATAACATCAACTAAAAGGCTCTGAATAAATCCCTAAGTGCATCCAACTCATGCCTTGAAGAGTACTTACGTCTCCTGCATCAGCTACTTTGCTGGTTATGTTGCTTCACACTTACCAAAACAAACTGAGTCGTGGTTGAAGTTCTGTTTTCCAATGTAATTGCTTCACTTATAGTGTCTAGGATCAGGTTCATAAGGCGCAGCAAAATCAGGCCAGTTCAATGCCATCATCCCAGAATACATATCACAAAATCTCAGATTCTAACAGTGGTGGTCAACATCTCTTCGAAGAGAGCCATGTCTGATCTACATACAAACAAGTCTTCCACATGATAAAAAAGCTAATGCTTCCCCGGACAGTCCTTTCTGCTCCATTCAAGAAGTATCAATTGACAAGTTCACATGGTAATAATCACAGACTCGGATTGGAACGAAATTGTGAAAGATCACAAACTATGCATAATGAACAGCCAGAATTATTAGGAAAATGATTAGGTCGTGAACCTTCACAGAGCAAAATCTGCTCTAGGGGTTTGGAAACAGACAAACAATCATGCACAAAAACATTGAAAAATGAACCTAAATGAGACATGAATCTCAAAGAAAACAAAGAAGACGTTGGAAATGAGGAAGGAAAAAAACGTACAGGCAGCATCAGCCCTTCAACAGCAACAGCGTTAAAAAAATATGGAGCTCGGCTCTTCTGCGGACGCCATTGCACACCATCATCGCAAGTGCCAGTAGCCTAGCGCTGTCGAGAAAACAACTCCTGCAGCAGCAGCAGTGAAGAAGAGAGTGTCGGGGCCCGTTACTAACACGAAGATGCATCCTCGTGGATGAGATGTGGATGGAGATTCAGTATCCAACTACCGCCTGATCTATCTGAGGTTCCCAAATGAGATGTTCCATTATTCGGGACGTCGGGAATCGGGACCTGTTTTAAGGACCTCGAGTTTCGTGGTACAGACGGCATTGGTATTTGAGATCCTTAAATGAGGTGTTTCATTATTCGGGACGTAGGTCGGGACTCGGGACCTATAATAGGGACCTCGAGCTTAGTAGCTATGGTATTTGAGGTCCCCTAATGAGGTGTTTTGTTATTCGGGACCTGATTTAGGGACCTCAAGCTTCGTAGAACAGACGGCGATGGTGAAGCTCCTGTTGCTAACGCCGCGGACTTTCATTCCGGTTTGTTTTTTTGGTTTGATCCATGGCTTCTTTGCGCTGTGCGAGCCTCGGAATTTCATATGAATTTTTTGATCTTTTTCAATTGCGGAAGCTTTCTTTCAAGCCGGATTTCACCAAAATCCGTTCACAGGCGCCGAAGTTGTGCTTGAAAGTGTTGGGAGCACAAAGTTTGAGGAGCAAAACCGCGGGGCACTGTTCCGTCGCTGTTGCGCGAGCGGCCGAGATTTCTGAGACCTCGATGTCTGTTTCCTGTGAGAAGGACGACGAGGAGGTGGAGCTTGAGCACCGTAATGAGTTTCTGGAAGCGTTTTTCGATCGACGTGGGGAGCCTTTTGAGGATCAGGGTTTGGATAGCAGCTGCGTGCGAGGGATCATCGCAGCGGGTTCGGTGAAGAGTGGGGACAGCGTGCTAGTCGGCCCAGGATGCTCCACACTAGTGCCGGAGCTGAGGAAGCAATTGGTGAACGTCATGGTTGCTCACTGGTCGCTGGAGGTCTTGGCCAACTTGAAAGAAATGGATGATGAAGTCCGTTGCTGGCAAGGGGATCTCCAGCAGCTCCCTGCTTCTACGGCTCCTTTTAATGCCGTCTTCCTGGGTTACTCCCTTGCTGTCTGCTACTCTCCAGTCAAGTTGCTGGAAGCTGCTGCAAGCCGCTGTAGTCCAAGTAAGCTTTCCTACTCGCATTGACTCCTCCCAGATACACAACAACCCTTGGAGGTTTCTGCACTTAAAATGACTTGACAATTGATGTTGAGAGAGTTTTCCAGACAGATCTGATGGAAGGCAACCTTCTGAAAGCTCTTGCCCTGAAGAACCCTACCTACTGTGCATCATCAACTGCTTTTCTTGAACCTCTTTAGTGTCTGCTAAAGGTGCTGTAATGTTGATATGTCAATGTGGATACATGTCTTGTTTGCACCAGTGTTACACACATTGCAACAATGCTGTAAGTAGAAACCGACCAAACACATGGATCATGCTCAAGGACTTGATGCAAGAGCTCAATTTGCAGTTGGAAAATGCTGTAATGTCAATGTGGATAATGTCTTGTTTGCACCTATGTTGCATGCATTGCAACAACACTGCAATTAGAAACTGACCACACACATGGATCATGCTCAAGGACTTGATGCTAAGAGCTCAATTTGCAGTTGGAAATGGGCCAAGAACTAGTTTCATGTTCAAATTTTCAGGAACTGCAAAGGTTTTGAGATAATTCTCCAGGTTATTCTTGCTTTTCATCTCTTCATGTCCTGTCCTCTAGAGGGGGGCTATTCTTGAGTTCTTTGCCTTTCTGTGCTGTGATAAGAGGGATGCACATTTTTGCAGTCATTCCAGAACCAAATGAGACATTCTTTTTGCAAACAGTACACTGGATATGGAGGTGGGGCTTGTATCCAAGAAAAATTGTTTTATTTTGTTGTGTCTTCTATGATGTTCAAACTTCTTGCCTGGTTTTCCTAGTAATTAATTTCTGCTGTTCTGGAGGTTCACTAGTTGATGTGAAATCACAAGAAGAAGAATGTGGTTGACATTGTAGGTGCCAAAGTGGTGATCAGCTATAGCCAGGGAAGGGATGGCTTAACAAGGCATAAACAAAAGTATCCACACATTCTGCTGCGTGACCTGCCTGAAGAGAAGGATTTGTGGAGTTTGATCAGTACACTGCCTCTGGAACTTAGGAGCTTCACAAATGATCCTAATTCATATCTTGCAACACTTGAGGTAAGGGTTTGTTATTGAGAAGTCTCATTGAAGAATTTCACATATCCTGGTCCTCCGGAAGTTTCAGAATTTTTTGTACTTGTTTTCAAGAGCTCCTTGAACAGGTCATATTCTCTCACTCAAAAGGTTGATGAGATATATGTTGTTCCTTCACAGGTGACCAGCTCTAAGAAAATAGCAATGGCAGATGGTGACTTTGGAGGTACTTCATATCTTCCTGAAACAGTTAGAAAGGTGATTGATTAAGGGATTACTTATCTTCATGTTCTTGATCTGTTTGATGCTCTCTTGCTCGGTGCTTGCTGGAGTTTTAGGGATGCCATCATTACTTTTTTTAGGTTCCTCATGTGCTGTTTCATTGTTTGTTGGTTGTATTGCTTGAAATTGAGCTCGTTTATGTGGCATAGTGTTGACTGCATGCATTTCTGTGAGGTTGTCTGAGAGGCTTTTTGAACTTGGATGTGTAGTTGAATTTCCTTTGTATGCCACTGGCAAGGTGGTGTATGGGTTTGGACGAGGGAGCAAGCAAATGGGAATCCCCACAGGTAGTGCATTCTTTCAGCTGAAACTGGATGCATATTCCAACATAAACAATAGAAGCTATTTAATGAGGGGTTGACTTTGGCTGTTGTCACCTGCTCATAAGCAAGGTTCATGGGTGTGGGATTCAGCAAATTTGAATCCTGAAGATTTACCCCAGGAACTACTGGCGCTGCCAAAGGGTGTCTACTATGGATGGGCTCAAGTTAGGGCACCGGGGTTTGATACAAGATCTCACATGATGGTTATGAACATTGGGAATCGCCCTACATTTGCTGATAGTGGTGCAGTAACACTGGTGAGTGAGCAAACAGCCCGTTTCTTTCATCTTAATCAGCATGATCTCCTGTTTCTCTTTACTGTTTGTTCAGAGCTCACTGCTGAGACAAGATACTCATTCTCCTAGCAAGGATGTGGACTGTAAATCTGACTGTTATATCCATCTTGTCTGACAGGAGGTGCACATACTACACGACTATGAAAGTGCTGATTTCTATGGTGAAGAAGCTGCTATTGTAGTGTTGGGGTTTATCCGGTTGGAAATGAAGTTCAAGTCCTTGGGTGCGTGACTGATTGCATTAAGTTCTTTGTCATGCATTGTTCTGAGTCCTTAATAAAGTGTTTAGGTGCTCTGTGATTTTATGATCTCAAAGGTCCTGTAAGATGTCCTTTCCAAAATACAAATAAGGTACACTCTCAAATTCAAGGTACTAACATCCTCTGGTTTTTGGGAGGTTTGCAGATGAGTTGGTTGGAAGAATCCTAGAAGACATTGCAACAGCAAAAAATATTCTTTCAAGTGATGAGGTGCTACACTCATATCAGTCAGACCCTTTCTTTGCATCATGATCTGGAAGCATCAGGCAAGTTAAATTTTGTCCCGGGAAGTGAGTATGATGTGCATTATATTTATCTGGTGCACTGAGATGGGTTGCATTTAGAGTTCACAGCCTAATGTTGATATTTTGATGCACAAAGGTGCTTGTTTTGGTATTTAGGTTTTCTTCTGTTACAGGTAAAACAAATTGCAACACATTGTATGTATCTGAAAAACCCAACAGGGGTGAGAACTGAATTTTTCACAAAATGTCTTGCAAATTAAGGTTCTAACAAATTGCCAACACAAATTTACTCAGCTCTTCTGAACACAGTTTATGACTTCTAGCCCAAAACTATGGCTGCATAGTCCTTTAACCAGTTTTGATGTAACAAACATTGCATCAAATGGGGGAAGGGCCAGCAATTTCCAAGTCACAGCCTCAAGATTATTGTTACAAGGTAAAGACCACACATTCCTGTTTGGAAATAATTCATTGGTACAGCAATCGGTTGATCTAAAAACTGGCTTTGCCCACAGATGAAATTTTCATACATTCCATCTAACACATCTACAGTCTATGTATCTTATCCTTTAGTTTCCATCCTGGTGTCTTTTAGTTTCCATCAGACAACTAAAGAAATAAGATACATGCTGATATCCAAGAGTAAGTAGTTATCCTCACAGCAGGCTATGCCTATCAACCTTTCCCAAATTTTGCACAGGTGAACAGCTTAAGGTGACCCTACTTGGACAAGGGAGCAAAATGGAGGACAATCTGTATCTGATAAAATGTATTTGTGAAACTGGTTCCTCTTCAGTGGGTAATGTGCTATTAACATGAGACTACAGAGATCAATTCCTGTTGCTCAAAAATGTAGTCCAAAAACTGAAGCCATCTTTCCATCCTACTTAGTTCAAAAGTTTGTGTGAACTTGCCTCATTGCTCGTCTTCTGGCCATATAGAGGAACCTCAATCGAGGAGTTGCACCAAGTTCCAAAAAATCGTGTCAGCATGCAATTGATTCCCATCTCGTTTCTTTGAGGGGCCTGCAATGCAGAATTAGTGGTCCTTACAGCTACAAAAAGGAGAACTGTCTGATTTTGATCCCTGTCATGTGGGGCTGTTATACACAATCAGCCAATTGACAACCCCTTTTGGTGTCTGTTGCTTCATTTGGGATGCAAATGCTTTTGCTCTCAAAAACCAACCTAGATGCCTCCTCACATATGTGCTCCAAGCTCCCCAAACTGATCATCAGCTTCCTCCGTATCAAATGAGAGTCGCACTGCATCTAACTTTGACTTCAGGATTTCTATTGCATTTATAAACATCTGTGAGGCCTTGATTGCACCTGTGGACTCGACGGTGAAAATGAAGCTATCCTCTTTGCTGTAGATCTCTACCAAACCTGGCTTGCCCATGGCCTCTGCCTTCTTGATCACTTCTTCATCATATGTATAAGCTTCTGGGTCCACTACCACCACCTGTGCACAACTTGATAGAGGTTGTAAGAATTTCTTAAATTTCATATTGATAGGTAATATCTCTCATAAGAATCAAGAAATCTCCATTCCCACATTTAAGAAACGGCTAAGCAAGGTTAACACTTCTTCAACCAGCCACAGAGAATTCTGCACAAGGAAAGACAGAACAGAGAACAAAGGACCAAAAACAAAAACAACATGAAAGCAGTATGAACAACTTACCAGTTTCACACCTGTTTGTATTGATAGGTAAGAAGAAGCTAAAAATGTACACTCTGTACATGCTATGATTTTCACATACTGGCTGCAGCAAAATGAGACCATATAAATGACCAAAGTCCCCACATTTGTTCATCCTTTGACCCACCTTAAAAGGTCAGAAGACTAAAACATTTGATAAAATTGCACTCATACACCAAAGGTAAGGTTGTTTCAATACTCACTTGCTGAGAAATAGGATCAAGTTCGAAGACTTTAGTTGGGCTGCTTTCCACCCACTCTTGCTTCTCATCCAGCGATAATGACTCCATCAGAGCCTCATTGATGTGGATATCTGGCTCATACTGAAAAGTAACTGTTGCAGCTGGTGACCACTTAGCATGGTCCTTTCCAATCCCCTTTCTTGCTATTGCCCGCAACTTTAACTCCTGACCCTTCCGTAGCTTTACAATCAAAATACCCCTGTGCAAACCAACAAGAACTCTTACTACCTTTGCAAAACTAGTTGAAAACTAGCCACATTCCAATTCTTCATCATGACACAAGGACTACTTTCAAGATTATGTAACTGAGTTCACAGGTGAAGAGTTCCTAAAGCAGGGATGGTTGTAGGATGCAGACATACCTGTTTTCTGGGGGATCAAACCCATTGACATCAGCCTGGCGGCCTGCAGAATCTACAGGCACGACATCAGGATCAGAGCTTTGCAAGTCATGGCTGGTGACATCTAGTGTCTGCTCTGATGTGCACTTCACATTCAAATGGAACTCAATTGAGCAGTAGTCACACCTGCCATCACCAGCAGCCATTATAATCACTCTGGATGCTTAGTAGGATCCCCAAAAGACAAGAATAAAAAACATGTGACTTGCAGTTTAGCAACCTCTTCCAATTCCTACCAGTCAGATGTCTTCAGGGTATCAACTTCAACTAGAAAATATTCACTGGATTCAGTCTTGAGCAGATTCGCACAACAGATGGCACATATGGTATGAGCAAGACGACTGGATTGCAGCTGACAAACCTCACTTCTCCCCTAAACCCTTACCCTGAACAACAAGCAACTTCCAAAGTACAATCCACAAGAACAAAGACACCACAAAGACTTGTGAGTAAATGGTGTCAATTGACCTAAAACTCTTCTGCAGCTGCAGCACAGAGAGAAGAGAATCACATGCACAACCAAACTTCAATACCAGTACATTTGCCACAAATTGTGGTACAAACTTGCCCAGCACAAGACCTGAATATTGTTGTGTTTTCCAATTTTCCTTGTCTCTCCAGACAGTTGCCTTCACCAAGTGCAAGACTATGTCCATGCCCCACTGTGTATGCGTATGCTATTAGAGTTCCAAACCCTAAAACTCTTCCAAGGTAGAGAGAGCATCCTAACACAAGCATCTGTGCCTTGCTGTTGAGCTAGGAAAGATAGGCACAAAACATCCAAGAAAAGAGTGAGATAAAGAACAAGACTCAGTGATCCTGAAGACATTTGCGACAATCTGTTGTAGTTTATGGAAGAAAGCTCGTCACATAGGGGATTGAAGTTGTCAAAAAAGGATTGTTTCAAACCTGCCGTCGCCGTCACAGGCATCGCAGTCTCGCGACAAACGCATCTCCATGGCGCGGTCGCTGATGAGGGGGATGAGGCCCAGCCGATGAGCCAGAAACTCGTCGTTGAGCACCGACGAGTTGGTCTCAATTTCCACCAGGTCGATAGCAAGCGTGGGCACTTCAGCTATCATTATGCGCCGGAGCGCATTAGCCACACTCGCGTCCGTATCACGCAGCTCGAATTTCATCACGTCATCCTTCATGTCGCGGATACGCACCGTCGGAAACCGCTGGTAAGAAACATTGTCCATCTTCGTAGCCAATTCTTCTTGTTCTTGTTCTTCCTCCTCCACCTCCTCCTCCTCCTTGTTGTGCTTCTCAGCTCCAACCACAGGTCCTAAGCTTCAGCACTCTCTAAACCTCCAAAACTACGAAGTTCAAAAGCTCCATCTCTACAGACACCGATTTCTGAAAAACCTTTGAAGCTCCAGAGCTCAAACTACCAACCTTTGCATTGCTCAAAGACTGATTAATGGGCGAGAGATGGATTTGGCTACACGCAAGAACAGGAATGCAAAGAATTTCTCGCAAGAAACCCGCGACCGATGATTTAGGGTTTACTATTGTGGTTTAGGGACTAGGGTTTTAGGAGCGCGATGGCAAAAACCACCACAATTTGAAGCAGTGTTTCTTTTAAGAATTTTGGTTTGTAGCCAAAGTGGCGATCATCCATAGAAACATGTAGAAAAAGTGGTGATCCTCCCTAGGAAGATGTAGCCAAATCTGGCTATAAACCAAAAACGAAGTGCAAATCTTTAATCATCTTTTTATATTTTTGGCTACCCAATGATTAACCAACTATATGAATCTGGCAATTTTTTTAAATTTCAATTTGATGTGTTTCTCTTTTTTTGACTTTTCAATTTTTTTTGTTTTTAATATATGTGTGTTACGGTGGAATTTTAAAAAGAGGTTTAAAATTTAATGTAAAATGTTTTGAATTCAAATTCAAAAACTGCAAACTTAAAATAGTAAAAGCTTAGAAAATCAAAGTTTACATAATACATGCATGAACAATACAAATTTAAATGGACGATGAAAATGCTACATTATAAAATGATGGATTTTTTTATTCCATTGATTTTCATGAAGCCTTGGATGATGTTTTGTATGTGGAAAATATATAAAACATAAACGTTCATTCTTTCATAAGATTTAAAATTTAAGGTGTAAGGTTTATGTTGTTTTGACTTGAGGCTTTATATTACAAACTTTGATGGAAAATGATAATGATTTATCAAAGGATGTATTTTTTTATCCCTTCAATTGTGATGAAGCCTTGGATGATGTTATGTATTTGGAGGATACCTTGGATGACAATTTTTTGTATAGAAGTGTCCAATATCAACAAAACCTATTTTTTGGTTTTAAGGTTCAAATTCAAATATTTGTCGTTCTAATTTTGATTCTACCATTCATATGGATGAAGAAGTTGTTGAGGCCATGGACTTTGACTAAGTTGGAGAACCAAATGGAATTGTGGAAAATGGTCGCAACTTTGATCCACCATGTGATGATGAATTTTCTACCCTTTCAATTTTTTTACATAATGATGTAAAGTGTAATGTAAAGTTTTCAACTTAGCATGGCAAACACAAAGCTTATGTTGAAATGGCAATGCATCCTTCTCATTTCACATTCAAGAAGGTGATTCTAAATTTCACCTTAAATCATTAAACCATGAATGTTCAACTAATCTTAATGATCCTCTTGCCATTATAGAATGGTGGATCAACCTTCAACAAAAGAGAAAACCATTGGCCTTGTTTCCTTATAAAGTTGGTTCACAAAAGAGATAACACGAAAGCAAATCCCCTTGTTTGGAAGAATGGACAACCATCATACAAGTTGTGCATGTTTCAAACTTCAATAAATATTTATGTCTTCATGTTACAATCAAAGCAATATAAGATACTTGGAGTACTAATCCTAAGTATGGTGGTATTTCATAATAATTTTTTGTATCATTTTTCAAGTGTTGTACTGCATGTCAACAAAAATTAATCTTTTAGGATGAAAAAATGAAAATGCCACAATGCATTCAATGAATTATGTATTAAATATTAAGTTCTTCACACTTGAAAAAATATCCAAGTTACATATGGTGGTCATAAAGGTAATGAAAACACAGTTGAAAAAAACTTCCAAATAATGTGAGAGTTTTAATTCTACATCAAAGATGAAGTTGTGATTGCAAATCTATTGATGAAAAAAATTGTACCTAAATTGAACACAAGATGTGAATACTGAACATTTTTTTTAAAAAAATTTAAGATGAAGCTACAATTTCTATTCAAAAGGCACATAATGACATATTCTAGGATTTGAAAATGATCAATTTTTTCTACTTGTGCATATGATGGTGATCATTTATGCTATGAAAAAATAAAATTAAACATTTGTCATGGCCTTTACATCCATTCTAAAACAAAAGAAAAGAAAAGAAAAATGTTAAGCTTTAGAACATATGACACATATTGATTATTCATATTTCAAAATAATTGGATTCATAATTCTTTCCCTTAAATGTTGACATAGATTTGTTTTATCTTGTGATGTCTATGTGAAAGATATTTAATCATTATGATTTTCAATATTATGTAGATTCATTATGCAAGAATGATTCGGATGTTAATCAAATTGAAATACTTAAATTTTTAAAACAAAATATGTTTATTTCTATCCAAAAAAATTCTTTTTTTGACAATGAGTGCCATACATTTTTCAGTGAAATGAATGGATAACTTCATAAATGTTCTATATTTTGATTCATGTATTATAACTAAATGTAACATGTTTATATACATCAAGTAACATGTATTTTTTTCACATGGATGTAAATTCACGTAATTTTTTTAAAAATTCATGTTTCAAATTATATGATAAACATATTTATGTTTTTTAACATTTTTGAAAATCAAATCAACATGGAAAAATGCATCATAAAATCATATAAAACATTGAAACATAAAAATATGAAACCATTTGAAAATATCAATTCATCACCCTTAACATTATGAAACAATATTCTCATATTACAAGCATAAAATTACACATACAAAAAATATTATCAACATACAAATCTTAAAACATTGAAAATATATAAATATTGATTGAGGTTTCGTGACAAGACATATTCTTTATATATCCCTTTAATAGGTCTTATTCATTCATTCAATATTATACATCCACTTGGTATGTATTGGTCCACACATGTCCAAATCCTCCACCAAATGAATGATTAGGAGTGTCATTATTTCAAAAAAAGGTGGGTGGCATGGTCATCTCCAACATGCACATAGTTATTGCCACATTTTCTTGTAAAATATGCATGTGTGTTGGATCCAATACCTTAACACATATGCACCTAAAAATATAGCTAAGGCACATAATTACAATTAGGTTGATATATTTAATAGTCTACAAAAACATAATGGAAATAATTATTGTAGAAAAACATACCAGTTATATGTTTTCATGTTTGAAAACTTATTATTGGCAATGTGTCTCAAAGGTGCGTTATAATAATTAGTAGGCACTCATAATGCACTTAACAATGTATAAAAAGTTGTAATTCATGATTATTTAATACATAAGGAATTGTCGATTTCATCCACCTATTAGGAGGGTCTAAGTTTCTAAACAACCATAAATGAGGCCTTATTCTTTCTTCTTCTAAGTCTCAATGCACCCCAATGGTGTTTTTCATCCCGAAAATGGTTTGCACACCATTCACACACATTTGTTTCTCCACATGCATGACATGCAAGTAGTGATTCAATATAAGTGCTTATCCATGCAAACACAAAACAATCTAATATGTCATTATATTATGGTCAATAACATCAACACATCCCCATTCCAACTAAGTTGGTTTAATGTTCACTAGACTAGTCGAATTATTAGAAGCTCAAAATGAACTTTTACTTTCTCATTATACTAGTTGAATTTTTACTACATCAATACATAGGCATATTAAAATAATCAACATTACCCCAAAGTAATAAAAAATGGACCTTCACTTCACACCATGTTTTTTGGATGGATCACCTTGTGCCCTATGTGTGAAGCTAACATCTAATCATGTTTTTGTTTATGTTACACATGTTATCATTTCTTTAGTTGTTGGCATACATGGCTACAGTCCATTTTCCACTTTGCCAATAAAATGTTTTTTGTTTCGAAGATGCCAATATGGAGTCCACTACTCTTAAAACATGATTAATAATTTATGTGTACATGCTTTTAAACTTAGGAGGACTCAGTTGAACCTTTGTAGGGTCTACTATTATTAAGGCATGAATAATAAGCCTTTGTATATCTGTTTTTAAGCTTGAGAGCACCCAATTGAACCTTTGTAGGGTCTACTATTATTAAGGCATGAATAATAAGCCTTTGTATATCTGTTTTTAAGCTTGAGAGCACCCAATTGAACCTTTGTAGGGTATAATGCTTTTAGAGCATGATTAATGGTGTATGTGTATTTACTTTTGAGCTTGGGAGCACCCAATTGAACCTCTATGGGGTATGATGTTCTTAAAGCATGATTAAGTGAAAGCACACTAAGGTGTAACACTTTTAAGCACATAAATCCATAATTGCATAAATTAACATTGCAAAGGTAATGTGAAGGCAAGATACCTTGAATCACACAAGTCATTTACAAATTATCATTTGAAATTTATTATAAAAAAAATTACAACCCTAGTTTACCTTACATAGAACTTAAATTTGAAAGATGAACTTTTAAACTCTTACTTTCATTAAATAAAGGACTTAATAAGAAAAGACCATAATTCAAGGTATATAAAAGATTTTGGTCACCAAAACCCTTCCAAAAAATCCTCCTTGGTATCAATGTTATCACATCATATTATCATTGAGTCCTTTATTCATTAAAAAAACATTATATGGAAGTGCATGGAGTCCATACTCATTAATTGTGGACTATTACAAGTACTCCTTTAAAAGTCCATTATGTTATGACTATTCAAAAATTATCCATGAAATTCATACAATGTGATTATATTATATATGGCATTATAATATTGAGTCCTTTTTCGTTTTAATTGATTATTTTTAATGACATGACCAATTACAAATCCCAAAATCTTGTAAGAATTGCCTTGTGACAACATTTTATGAAAAGTGTAATGTGTTTTCACTCAATTAATGGCTTATGTGTAACTGCTTTTGAGCTTGGGAACACCTAATTGAGCCACTTTGAAGATCACATTCCTTTCCATACAAACTACTACGTTTTATTGGTGAAGCTTTTTTTCAGCACATGTTTTTAAATTAAGCAAATTTGCCACATCGTTTTCATTAAAATTAAGAGATTCATTATTTTCATTGTATTCACCCCTCGACAATTCAAGGAGTGTTTTGTGAGTCTACAAACTATGATTATATAGTCTATGAAGTTTTAATTAAGTAAATTTTTTTTAATAATTATGATCCTTACAAGCCTTCAATTAGTAATCATTAATAGTTGAATTAAATTTTGGATATTTCCAGGTGTAGAAAACCGTCTTATTTAATTGTTGTTAGTGATTAATTAATTTTAAAATATAATAAATCTCCATAATGCAAAGTCATCATCCTTTTTATGTTGTGGAAAAATGGGAAGGATATAGAAATAAATTAGGTTTTATTGACATGTTAGGAATACAAGCCCATAATTATCAATTGACATTTCAATATTGAGGTAGTCCTGTAGAATTAATTTCAAACATTAAGGATGTATTTGTAAGGTTCCAAAATGTTAGCTCTATAACATCTTTATTTTAAATTCACTTGTATTGAATTTTTAAACATAGCCAAAATCAAATTTAGAAAGTAACATTTTCACTTAACTAACGTTAGGTAACTTATAATTAATAAACAACTTAGGTGGGAATAATTTAAAATTGTAAGAAGTTCAAAATGTGACGAATTGTTTGAATTATATATTCAGTTTAATGTTCCATGGGGAGAAGTTGATTGGCCTCTTGAACTAATAATAATGGCCATTGTTAGGAATCCAAGTTCAATAGTGAAAATGAACATCATCATCCTTGTATTAACACTTTTCGAACCTTGTTGGTGCAACTCCACAAGCATGAACAAATTCTAAATAAATTGTTAAGGCATGAAAGTTAGGAGACAACTGACAACCCATGCTAAAGGGTCAATTTGGGTGCACACCATTTTTTTAGCCAGTTTTTCGTTGCATGGTTGTTGGGAGCAGTTACATCGAGTGGCACTTTAATGAGTTTTTCGTCATGTACTGACATTTCCAGAGGTTTTAATGAGGTGGTGGCATCATTTACCATGGCTAAACTAACAGAATGTCAAGAAAAATTAAAGGAGAGCAAACCAATTGAAGTATTTGAGTTGAGAGAGGAGTTGATCCATTTATCTTGGGATATTATGTTAAAGACAAATGATGACAATCTGCATGACAACAACAAACCTAGATGAAGATTTAAATGCCTTTATTTCAACGGCTTGATTGAGTCATATCTTAACAGTGGATTTTGAAAATACAAGAAAAATCCAAAATTGGGTCATGGAAAATTATTTCCAAGTGTGTTAGGTAAACAAATGGTATGTAAGTTGATGGAGGAAAATTAGATGATATGTTTGATTTGATTCCACCCAGGGCATGGGCAAAATTGATTACTTGTTATTATGGGTAAATTATATTATAATTAACTAACTTGAAATTGATGAAGAAATTTGATGATCAAATTCAGTGGATGGATTCAATTATGATCCAAATTCAATGAGTTCATCAAGATGAAAAGAGGAATTTCCATCCTCACATGATTGGAAGTTAAAGATTTTTTCAAGTCTCATTAGCTATAGGAAAAATTGAAGGCATTTTCATTGGTGTAATGAAGTTGTGCCATTTTGGGTGAAGGAAAAACTTTCTAAAGAAGAATGGAAGAAATAGTTATAAAAGGAAATTTTTTGGGGGAAATGGGAAAAAGTTGAATATTTTTTTCCTTGTGGCTAGACAAAGGGGCATCATGTTTCCTTGATTAGAATAAGGACTAGTTTGAATAAAAAGGAAGTTGGATGAAGAAATTTAAGCATTTAAAAGCAATTTTGAAGTTGTGATGCTTATTATTAATTTCTAGACTTGTTACTAAGGATGCAAGATCTCCTAGTTATATCAACGAAAGTTTTTGAAAATTTAACCAAAATTAGATTGGGACCTAAGGCAAGTGGTCACGAATTTCAACACATTTGTATTTGTTGTTGAAGAGATAAAACATCTAGAAATAGAGGGGGTCTATTGACATGACAATTAGGGAACTACCTATTTGGAAAGGTGTGTCAAATTTACATTTTATTAGTTAAACTTCAATTTTCTCACGTTTATGTAACTAATTGTTGACTTTCTAAAGGTTAAAAATTTGTCAAATTTCGAGGTTTTATGAAAACTTTATGCCTTTTTGAATGAATAGGGGTTTGTTGTCACATTTTTTTTCAAGTATGTTTTTTCAAATCACATGGTAGTTCCCTTCTTTATAATCGATTCAAACATTTGAAATGTGCTTAGTTCAATAGATCATGGTACTTTTAAGCTATTGCATGGTAAGGCTTGAATTTTTGTGGGGGAGTGAGCATCCTTCAAAAGATGAAAGGTATTGCCATGTTGATTTCAATAAACGCTTCAACAACTAACTTCACAACTTGTGATTTTAAAACAGTTTGGGGGTTGTTACATTTTTTTTGCCTAATTCAAAATTGTAACACTTTACAAATCGTAAAAGTAAGATTTCAAAGATAACCCAACTAGCATCATCGTAACATTGTATTTTCCGAACCCCTCTATGGTATTGTGCATGTTTACAAGTGGTGTGCAAAATATCTCACACCCTTGGGTAAAAATTTGATTATTTTGGTGTTTTCTAGTTATGCCAACATTTTTTATTACACTTAGATAAACCACCCTCTTTATAGTAAGATTATTGATAATCTCATCTCCAATACGTTCAAATTTAGCAATTGGAGCAGCTTTTTTGTACAACTATTCAAAATTCTGTAATGTTTTCACGATGTTGGAGTCATGTTAAAGTGTGTTCGTTTTTTGAATGAAATGAATACAAATTTTAATGAAATAGTGACGCATTTTTCTAGTTTTTGGGCCCCATAGATAGAAAAAGTAAATGTGTCTACATAAACACCATAATCGATGACGCACTCCCGAACTCCTTGATAGATTCAAATGTAAGTTTAAGGTGAAAACAACGAAAGAATAATGAGTCGGGGCACGCTCCCTGGCTTGTAGCATTTTGGGGGTAAAGGGCCATGCTGGAGCTCTAGGATGGGGACTAGGAAGAGTGATAAGCATCAATTATTCACACGAACCTACACAAACCAAATAACAAGTTGGTTAGTGCATAGTTTGAGCACTTTTGATGCACAAACGAGCCACAAGTAACTCAGACTCACAAGACTCACCACAACCCAGACTTGGGGGAAGCCACCACTTTCCCCCTTATAATATACTATGTGCTTGGCCACAAGACCAGCACTCAAATTTCATTTTGTCTCGGGACTCCTAAGTGGGAGTTTTGTAATTCCCAAAGTCGGGACTCTTGCAATTTTGGGGCCCATAATTTTGTGTGCAGACCTCAGATTGAAATGAAGTCTAAAGCAAAGTTATAGCCCTCATCGATAGCTTTCCAATGATATATGGCACACCACTTACACATAAGGAAATCGGGGCGATTCTCGACTTTTAGTGGTCGGGAATCAAATTGCCAATTTGACTCCCAGCCTTTTTTTTAGCCATAACTTGTGTTTTAAGTCTTTAAATGGGTCATGGGAGCCCATTTTAGACATCTATGTTCTAAGAGCTTTCCAATGATATAAGGAACTCCTTAATCCAATGGGTTGTGACCCCTGCAATTGCTCTTTGAAAATTTGGGAGTCCATTGGGACTCCAACTCCACAAAGTGGGAGTTCACTTAAGAGTGTGAAGGTTTATTCTTTTAAATTTTCCTACACTCCCGGGAGCATGAGATGTGACTCTTGGGCCTCCCTCTTGGCTCGCACTCTTGTAAGCCCTAGCCTTGGGCTTGCGAACCCAAGGCTAAAGCTGCGATAACTGATGTAAAGTTTTGTATAATCGTTCCATGATTCCCATAAATCAACTAGATCTTTGATATTCAAAGTTTCCATGGTTTTTGTCAATCTTAAAGTATAATGTTTTTATTGAGCTAAAAACATAAAATATACGAATAAAATGAATGGCTTTAATTAAAAATGTTAATTTGGATGTTATCATCTATCATTCGATAATATTTTAATGAATTACAAGATACTAGTATTTCAATTAGAACAAAAACAATCAATTGTAGTATTTTTTTGTTAAGATTTTTTTCATTATTTAAAATATTTATTATACCCGAAAATGTACATAAAAAGGAAATGTAATTTAGCTGTAAATAAAGTGCTATAAGTTTTTTTTAATAAAAGGACCCATGAAGCCTATCATTATTGTCATTGATCCTTGAGAGATAAATTTCATTAATCGTGAGAAAAATAATCTGGCGATTACCAGGTCCTTCTCCTCATGATTATTGTGAGAAAGACTATATGGTTGTTGCTAAGTCGTTTTTTAAGATTAATGTCACAAGGATGACATGGTAGACGTTAGGTCATTTCTTGCAATGTTATTAAAACTATGATTTGGTGACCACGAAGTTATTTTTTGTGATGGTATTGAAACTATGATCTTGTGATTGTCAGGTCATTTTTTTGTGAGGGTTATGTAAGTGAAGATTTGATGACTACTAAGTTGTTTTTCTACGATAATTGAAAGATGACAATTTGGCGGCTACATGATGATTTTGTTCATGATGATAATGAGAGAACAATTGAAAGCCGCCAAATTGTTTTTTCGGGAAGGTCGTGGGATTAATAATCTTGTGACTTTCAAATTAATTTTTCACGATGGTAACAAAAAGACGATCTAACAACCATTAAGTTATTTCTTCACAGTAGTAATGAAAAGATAATTTTTCAATGACATGTTATGAAATAATATGCATGATTAAAAAATGTCAATTGATTAAAAATTCATGTTACAAATTAATATGCATGAATCATCACATGGTGGACCATGTGAAGCATGGGCTTTTAATAACTTTGTTATTTAAATTTTTTTTGCTTAGTATATAATTGCGTGTTTAAACTTTTGAAAAAACATTGTCACTTATGAAAAAAAAAATTATTTTAAATAGTTGAAAGTTTTATAAAATAAATTTATGAACGAGAATTAAAATATTGATTTTAAAGAATTTAACATAATTTGTGAATGTGTAAAATTTATGGTAACAAAGATGATTGTATCATAATAGTCATATATGTAATATAAATATGTGAGTAGATATTTGTGAAAACAAGAAAATAGATCTTCATATATATATATATATATATATGCTTCATACATATTTATTCTTTACACATCCAAATTTATTTTCAACTATTTTATTTTAAATAATTATCAATTATTAATGATTAATAAATTATTAGAAGTTAATCCACCGTATATTATTGTTTTCAAAGATGAAACAAAAGTCAATTTGAAAAAAATCGAAAATTGACATTGAACAAAAACTAGATAATTTTATTATTTAAACATAATATGATGCAAATTAAATATGAAATGAATAAAAAATACAAAGGTTACAACTTGTGTTGATGAAGTTGGAAGGTGGTGTTTTTTTTAATTTTTAAAAATAATATTTAATGAAACTTTCTAAAAATCAACAGCCTTTTAAAAATCCCACCAACTAAACATTTTGAAATTTTTTGAATTTATTTTATGGTTTATTACCAATACATTAATAAATTATAAACTATTATCAATTACTTTAAACTTATTTCATCTTCATGAATTTTAAGTTAAATTTTATCTTAAATTATTTTCAATTACTTTAACTTATATCACCATAACGATTATAGGTTATTATCAATTTTTTTATTTTTTTATTTCATCTTATAAATTATTTTGGATTATTTTGTGTCAAGACCCAAATTTGTTAATTTCACTTTCATCATTTCCTTGGTCGATAATTAATATGTTTATTATTCAAATGATTGATGCAAACCCAATATAAACATTTATATATCAAAATAATTTTAATGATTTGCAGTTGATTTGTTCACATTTTCCTTGGTTTATGTGTGAGGATTTAAAATTTAAATTTTGATTCTAAACATGTCCTTGGTTCATGATTAACATATTTTTTGTTCAAATAATCAATGTTAGCACATTGCACACATTTACATATCAATAACACTTTAGTGATGTAAGAAGGAACTATTTAAAAATGATATGTTTTCAGTTTTTCTATATTTTTCAAATGTATTACAAAACATTATTTAAATCAAAATGAAACATTTGTTATATCATTTATAATATTATGGAAAACATTCATACCATTAACATGAAAAAAAAAACTTGTGATATTATAAGTTTTATGTTTTTTTCACAAAATATAGTTTCATAATATGTTTTTTAAAAATAATTGTTTAAAAATTCATAATTTTTCATTTTAGAATTGTTGTAATGGTTTTATTTGTAATTTAAAAAAATTATGAGTTAGTTACAATATTTAGGATTTTTTTCTATCATATATATATATATATTTCAATTTTTTATGACTTCATAAATTCTTGATTTAAAAAAATTTAAACGTGCACATTTAAATTCAAATATTAAAGTAATGAAATTTTTATTTTTGTATAATACTTTGAGAAAATTTGAACATAATTTTCATTTATTGTAATTATTTTTTAATGTGAATATTTTTGTAATTGATGAATGTTTTCATATGAACCCAATTCATGGTGGGGGAAAAAAAAACAATGGGTGAAGATTCCCCATTAATGAATAAATATTTGTCATTGATAATTTTTATTTTGAAAATACTATGATTTTTTATAATGAAATTATATTACAAAAGAAAAAAATATTTTAAAAAATTGATTAATATTTTAAAATATTTTTGACAAATATTGTTATCATTGAAACATTGCACAAATATTTACATTTAAAACATGGTCAATTTTCATAAAACTTTTATGTCAAGTTTGAATATGTTTTCATGTTTTTAAATTTCAAAATTATAAATTACTTAGGTTATGGGACATCTTTATGCACACATGGCTTGAAATTCAAAACAATTGTAAAAAAATCATAATTATGTTCAAACAATGGTTTTATATAGAATATTATTAATCATTAATTATTTAACAAAATTCAAATGAATAAAAATTCAATTAAATAATTATTTGACATACATGATTTTAATGAAATCAATTGAACAAAAAATGATTGAAATAAATGACTTCTGGAAATCCAAATATAATCATTGAAAAATTCATAAATATTGATTCATCAAATCTTTATAAACTGTTTTTGGAAACCCATGTTTGATTTTTTCTAATAGGTATCACATATTGAATCCCTATAATTTTTTTCAGATGAAATGATATTGAAAAATGTATTTGAATCTTCATATAAATCACAATACAAGATCGTTTCAAAAGTTAATGTTATTTGTTTTTGGTGTATTTTTATTGAATTTCATCATTATATATATATATTCTTATCTAACTTTTACATCTTAATTAAAAACAAATCTCTATTTGATGATTTTACAAGACATTTGTGGAATTTAAATAAAATGTAGTTTTATAAAAAATCCAATGTTACACAAAAAGTGGATTGACCTAATTTGTAAATATCACATTATTTATGAATCAAATATGATTTCATATAAATGTTTTTATTCATTAGTTTAAAATTATCACAAAAAAAAATCCTAGCTTTCTAATTCACATTTTAAGTAAATGAAATTTGATTTTCAAGCCTTCAAATATCACAATAAAATTTATTAAAATTATTTTTCTCTGTTATCAATAAATAAAAAATAATTATAGTTTGTCACATTTGTTGTTTTGTTTAAAATTGATCAACATACATTTTAAAACAACTTATCCATGTCACAAATTGCTTGTAAAATAATTGAATTATAACTTTTTTTATTAGCAATAATAATTTATAAATAATATAATAACCCATATATTGAACTTTTGAAAAAATGAAATATGTAACCAATTAATATTGGCACAAAAAGAAAAAGGAAAAAACCACATGCATCCAAATATTTATCTATGATTATAAACACTCACAAATCATGAAACATAGAAATAAAATGACTAAACAATTATCCTTGAAAATTATAATATCAACAATGATATCAACATACTTACACATATTAAAAATTCCAACGTTGAATCTATTTGAGATAATGTTTACACCAACCCTATAGCTTTTAAAAACCTCAATGGTATTCTAACAAACATAATAGCTTTTAATTTGACAAAACGTTTCAACTCTATTATAAATATACATAAATATTCCATCCTTCATACAATACAAATATTTTTTTTCATTTTTCCAAATTCAACCATCACCCATGTTGGTATTTGCACCTTTTAGAATGAAGCTTTTTTAATGGCCATGTTAAACCAAAAAATGTTAAATTTGCATTCAAAAACCTTCTAAATATGGGGTATTTGTAATATTTAGAAATAAATTAAATGAATTTTGAGTTTTTTTTCATGGTCCCAACATGGGTGTTAATTGACCCAAGGTTACCAAAAAAATTCAATTTCATCAAATTTCAATTTGTAGATTGTGGTGTCGGTTCATCCAATGCTACCAAACAATTCTTTTTATCAAATTTCAATGTGTAGATTGTCTAAGCTCTTTCCACCAAATTCTATGTGGCCTAATCTCTTCATAGGCAAAAAGAAAAAAAAGGAAAAAAAATTGCATTACATGAAAAAAGAGTGATACTTCAAACTTTAAAAATAAAATCATTTAATCCACTCTCACCCTCTTATGACAATTAACTCTGAAAGTTTTAACATGATCAAAAAGAAAAAAAATAGCAATAACAAAATGTTGATTGGCAATGTATTCATTGCAAATACCAACTTTGAAATTCAAATATGAATTATGAAAACTAGGTAGTCACAACTTCTACATCCACAAACCAGAAGCAGAAAATAATAAAAACCCAAAACACAAAACTCAAAGTAAATTGAATATTTTTATAAAATGAGTTAAACCCTAATATGGTGAAGAGGGGTTCTTGTGTCTAGTGGATTGCACATGAACTTTCAACAATTTGCATTCATGATTCTTTTGCATTCTAGACTTTGAATCAAACCATTCTCAGCAAGGATTTGTAAAAATCAACAAGATTCACATACCATCTTGCATGGTGTCCAACATTTCAGATCAAGCTTGGAAAGGCTCTCCAACTAGCACTGCATCTCCCAACTGCTGCTGCTGTTGTTGTTGTTGTTGTTTTTTTTGTTGCTGCTGGTCTTGAGACGAAAACTCTCCATAGTGGTGAATGTATGATGTCTAAACTCCCCACCCTCTGCTCGGAGCTGATGAAGTTAGTGGTATTTTGGTCACTACCATACATGTTGCTGCTGAAGGTTTCTGATGCAACATGCGGGTGATTGTCATCTATTGTTGAAAACCCTGGGCAATTCTAGGGTTGGGTGCTCATCTTTTTTCGTCACTGCTAATGATATGGGTTTCTAGGGTTCAGTGCTCGTCTTTTTCCTATTTGCTGTTGATATTTGGAATCTGCAGAAACCCTTAATTTTAGAGTCCTATCTCTGTATTCAAATTGACATGAATTGTGAGTTGGAGAGGTTGTCCTCAATGCTTCTGAAGCTATTCTGAAGCACTAGCCAACATCATGATTGATTGAGTCTTCTTTGCTCCTCCTGTTGCTTCTGCAATTGTGACAAAAATTCGGGATGCAGATATTTGTATAATGGGTTGCCTAACATTATCTACATTGGGAGCTAGCTGGTGAAGTCAGTGAGGAGTGATGATGGGCAGCTCAATTTGCTGCTCTTCATTCATGACGATGGTGACGCCCTGACGCTTTGTGAGCGACAACCAGAAGGGTTTCACTATGGAACAAATCCAAATCTGTCATGAGATGAATGCTCATCATGCCTTCTCTCCTCGGATTTTCGCAAAAACTCCGTTTGTCTTGATAGCAAGCACTGCTGAAGGTCCTGTCTGTGTGCTATTATAGCAGCCGTCCCTGCTTCCTGTGTGCGCTTTCCGTCAATCGATCGACGAGCCAGAGTTGCTCTCCTCTTGTGTGTCACATGCTTTCAGCCAGGGTTTGAAAACAAACAGGATACCTTGCATATGCACCTGGGAGACCACAAAGTACAGATCAAGCTCATCATCAGCAGCCAGATCCATAAAGAATGGCATCACAGAGCTAGCAAAGGAACAAGAAACCTACATGTACGCAAAACTTCCTCCATCAACTAGAGGAAAATGTACAGCATCACATCTGCATCAAACTTCGCCATTCTTCTCAGGCTGCTTCCTTGGCAGTGAGTGAATCAATAGACATGGGATCGTATGCGATAACCTTTGAGCAGGAAGCTTTACTTGTACATAAGCGAGTAGTAAGAAGGGAGAAGAGGACAACGGCCATTGTTGTTGGCATCGGGAACCCGCCGTCGTCCGCTTCGGAACACACAGCGCGTTTGTCCCGCCGTCGGACGATCGGAGATAGGCAAGCGCAGGATGTCTGAGCGCGCCATTATTGTTTTGGACCGTTGGGGCCCTCCCTCGTCACTTCTCTCTCCTGCCTCTGCAGCAATCGGGAAAAACTTTATCATTAAGGTACCTCCTCCTTCTCCTTTATGGCGTCTGTCTCCATCGACTTGTGCAATCCGTCATGCTCTGTGCCTTCTGCTATGCCCGTCAGAACGAACAGTGCTCGATTCTATTCCGGCAAGTACCACTGTTTCTGGTAACTTTCACTTATCACGCCCGCTCTCATTGCTCTCAGTTCTCAGTCTGCTACTTCTGCTGCTTCTGCTGTCGTGTTTCTCTCGCTTGCAGAGTTTCGGTTCTTATCTCTCATCTTGCGTCCATTGCGAGACTTCGCGTTGCTTATTGTCTTCTTGTTTCCGAATCTGCGACGAGTTCAGAGGTTGGCGGCTGCTAGCTAGCCTCCTCTCTGTGTCTGTCTCTTTCGGTCAGAGACAGAGAAGAGCATGGCCCTGCATTCTGCGTTTGGCTTGTAGTTTTTGGTCGGAGAAAGAGTTTCTGACTAGTGCGCGCGCGCGCGCGTTTCTGTGCATTATATTCCTGTTGAATGGATCTTGAGAGCGTTTGTTGTGTTTGGCTTGGAGCTCGTCGCAGGTAGCGTTATACCTGAGCTTGCGGTTCAGATCTGTGACGTACTGGTTGTCATCGATGGTGCTGCTTCTCTTCTTCTCATTCTCGCTGTTGGATGCGTAGTCTTTGTTGCCTTTCCTCTGGCTATTCGCGGACATCTTTCGAGCGGTTTTCTTTAGAAATACATGTTCTTGTTTGTTTGGGAGAGAGTCGTTTCTCTAATTCTGTCTTCCACTCGCTTGTTTCTCCAGGTTGTCGCTTGGCGCATTAAAAACGCCTTCTCCTCCTCCCCTCCCTCCTCCGTTTGATCAAGAGCTTGTTCTTTGGGATACAATAACGTTCGAGTCCCAGCTCTTCTGCAGCGCTCCGCACTTTGCCTGTTCATAGAGCGTTTGTTTGCATCCGACAGTTGAGAAGGGAGACAAGAGAGTATCTCTCATGTCACATACGGCTCTCAGAAACGTGAATGCTCTGGGTCTGACTGAGAGACGGAGTAACAACAACAGCGGCAAGAAGAGAGCAATGAAAGTAGTATTATTGTCAGGTCCTAACGACGAGAACTTGGACTTCAACAGGAGTACGAAGAACGGGGATTTTCAGCGGCCGCTTGTCCCCAATCCTCCCTCCCTTGAATCCAATGGCGAAATCGAGGAGGCTCCTCCTATCGAGCCTGCTACTGGCTGTGCAGAAGTCGAGTACGTTGTGTCAGAAGACCTCAAGGATTTGGCAGATGCAGATATGCAAATGACGGTAAGAATTCATTCCTGGCACTTCTATGGAATCGCAAAGCATTTTCAATTTGTGTAGTGTGCACCCAGCAATGTAGCTAACACCCTGTACTACTTGCCTGTCATCTGGAGGAGAACACGCAATGAGAGAAGCAGTTGCAGCCAACTTGTGAGGCAGTCCGTAGAGCATTGTACAAGACTTGTAAACCATGGTTTGTAAGAGCATGCTTTTGTGTTTTCTCCAACAATAGCTTGGCTTCTAAGAACAGATGCTATTTTGGACTGTGGAGAATAACTCTTTGACAACAATGCTCACAGTAGCCTAATTCCATAGTGCATTGTTGCTGCTCTTGGCAGACATTGTTGGAAAGACTTGATTCCAAGGAGTGGCTTGTGGTTTGTGCGGCATTGACACATACCCGGCAGCTTTCCATTTTCCATGCAGATCTGTTGCTCCCTTTCCTGTAAGTGTACAAATTGTTAATGTACATCGAATCTGCAATTTAGGAAAAAAAACATGTCTGCAAGCACTCGGTGCCTCCTTACTTTCATTTCAAATTTGGTGCTTTTCATTTAAGGCTGTTTTGAAAGAGACAGTTTGATAATGTTGTGCAGAGTGTAAATATCACTTTCAATATCATTTTTAATGCTAGTAAGTGTTCTGCAAGACCAAGGTTGCTGCTTGATAATTGTGCTTCAATATGGTTGTACTTCAACAGAGATGCAGTGGTGGCATTGGTCATCAAGTCTGTGAAAAATCCAAGGAGTGCTTTATGCAAGACAGCACTCATGACATCAACCGACATGTTCAAGGCCTACCAAGATCAGCTGCTTGATTTGTTGGATCCACTGGTATGAACCTCTGTTCTACTCTTAAGAATTTTATGCTGAATGTGCACAACTAAATGGCTGATATTGCTCACCAGGATTCTCTCCATTATGTTACAGTAATGTTGCTTCTAGAGTAAAGATCGGTATCAAGACCACTTTTGTTAAAGGTTTATTTCCGCAGCAAGTTCTTGCTGTCCAATGTGTGTAAGCTAAATAAATCTGATGGCCTCCTTGATTCCACGTGCATATAAATTCACTTCTGCAACTCTTATTAGAGCTTGTTTCATCTGAAATGAAGCTAGAAGCTACCCTCACAAGCTTGTGCAGCTCAAGGATACTTTTACCTTTTTCCATCAGCTTTTCTCTCAAGTATTAGCCAAAATCATCACCGAGTCTTCCTGTTGCTTTGGAAAATGTCATGGAACCTTAGGATGCAGATGTTATTATAATGGTCTGCCCAGTATGTAATGGGCAGATTTTGTACTTTCTACACCCATGTAGAAATTTCACCCACATCAGGGGCTGATGAAGTCAGTGGGGAGTCATGGCAGCTTGTCACTGCTATACATGATGAAGAGTGATTGTCTGACACTTTGCAAGTGACACTTTTAAGGCTATGATTGCAATCATTCTTGTATTGTCAGTTTTGGTTCTGCTGAAACTATTAGAATGGTTAGGTTCAGTGTTGTAGTGGAGATTTCTGTGCAATTCTTATAGATATGTTTGGAACCTGCTTGTCTCCAGATTGGCTGCCACACATGGTACTTGCTAACCTTGTCAAGTGCTCTACTGTGACTGGGTTTCATTGTGAAGATCTGACATATGGTTAGTGTTTCTTTGCAGTTGCTTCAGCTTCTGTTGAAGGCATCACAGGACAAGCGATTTGTCTGTGAGGAAGCAGAAAGAACTCTCACAGGCATGACAACATCTATTTCTCCTCAGCCCATGTTGCAGAAACTGCAGCCTTATGTCAGTCATCGGAATCCACGAGTGCGAGCTAAAGCAGCAATGTGTATGCATAACTCTGTGTCAAGGCTGGTATGTACCTTTGGTGAACGTGTGGCTTGGAGTTTGTGTTGTGATTGAGAAATGTCAAAACTCAGTTGATGCATGCCATAAGTTTTTGTTCTTTGCCTGTATCAGGACTGCATTTCTAAGCAGTCCTCTTGTGTGCAACATTCCTTTGTCATCCATAGACCATCAAAGCCTTGGAAACTCTCTTTGTTGTCAAGTGTTTGAGTTGAGTGATATGCTCACCATTTATGCTTCTGAAATTTACTCTCTGGATTGTGCAACACGGCTCAGCATTAGAGTTGTTGTGCTGGAAATTCACTATTGGATAATGTTTCTCAGGGAGTGGATGGAATCAAGCAGTATGGAATGGAGCCACTCATTCAACTTGCAGCTGCACAATTGAATGATAGGCTCCCAGAAGCTCGTGAGGCTGCTCGAAAACTTGTACTAGACCTGCATACAGCATATCAGAAATGTCATCCTGATGCCCAGTTCATGATAGACTTTTCTTCTGATGATTTGGACTTCAAGCAGCCAGACCCATGGGAGACATTCTGCCTCAGCAAACTCTCACCCACAACAGCACAAGCTGTCCTCCGTGTCACTTGCATTGCTACTTGAGTTTCCCAGGAAGGTGCATGCCATTGAGAGTCTCATTTGTTCGATGAGATATATATCAACACAATTAGGGAACATGGTTTGCTCAGTGGCAATTCTTTTGTCTCATCAGTTTGGCAGATTTGCGGTATGAACCACTCTGGCTTTGTAAAATCTTACATATAGCATTTTGCAGTCATTTTACTTGCTTATTACCATATACATCTGTGAGATTTACATGAGAGAGTTCAGGTTGATAATTCTACCCATGGAGAGTTCTTCGGTGCATCTTGTGCCTGTCCTTTGGATGACTCACAAATCCCAGATGCCTTGGGGAAGGATGAGAGGTCACACATTGTACATGGAAGAATTTACAATTATAGAATCAGTGGCAGAAACAAGGTCACAGATATTGGATACTTCAATGAGGGAACACTGTGGTGCTAACGACTCTTAGAATGCTTTGGAGACTTCTACAACCTTAAATGTTTTCAAATGTGCATTCCTTCCATTCCCTATATACTGGCATGATTTTTTGATTGGTTCACTTAGGGCAATAAGTGCATCTTTTCATCAGGCAGATGTGATGATCATAACCAAATTCATTAATTTTCCCCAACTAACCTACCTGTGTTCATAGTCGCCTTGCAGCTCTACCAGTCAAGCATTAACCCAAATGTAAAAGCTGTGATGTATGGAGTCAAAACACGAAGTGATTGATCACAAAGTGAAACCCGTCTGTTTTTTAAATAACTTGCTCCAAGATTTAGGCATGTCCCAGCACAAGGTGACATCTATCTCTATAAAAAAAGTGCTAACTTACAATTCATTCATTAATTCCTAGAGTTCTTACCCTTCACTAAATTACATATTTCTAACGCATGTCTAACCCTCAAACGTAACAAGAAATGTGACCCTATATTCATGTAACAAGAAACAAACTCTTATGTCAGTGGCCTACCATTAGAAACTGTTATGATTACAGCAGCACAGCAGCCTAATGGAAAGAGATTCCATGTGGAGTTCACCAGATATGTATATGCTTGAGCAACTTCTAGTTTTTGGCATTAGCAGCATCTAATCCTTTTTTCCAATGTCAAACTTTTCTTTTTCCCTTGCTCTCAAGCATGTGACCAATCGCTGTATTCCAATCTGTTGGCACTTAATTCAGTTCATACAGTTGAAGACAATTAATTAGCCAATTAGGGGAATTATTAGCACCCAATTTAAGACTATTAAGAGAGAAAAAGAAAATTTGAAGGAGCATTTTTTATCTTTTATTGCAGCCCATTTCACAAGAGTAGTTGGAAATTTGCACCAAAAATTTCAAGAACATGACATCGAATACAATCATTACATTATGAGAGCGAGTTACTCATGAAGTGTGTTAGATCATCATTAGCTTTCATGATGAAGAGTTCATCATGCCAAGCTCTGCTATGATGACTACTAGCCACCAACTTTGATATGTGGCAGGGTATAGAGATAAGTAAATGTATGATTCGCCCAAAAAAATTCTCTCATTTCTACATGCACCTTTTGGATTTAATTCAACCTTAATTATGATGATCATGGTGTCTTCCTAAATTTATTGCTCAGTGCATTTAAGCTTTTTTTGCACATCCAGCAAAGATCAATAATTGTGAAGAAATATGTGATCTGAGAAGTTGGATTCTCTCATGCACATTTGTTGGCATCATGAGCGTCAATCATGTCTCCAAACCAATGGGATTTGAATAAGCTGGGACTTTCTCTTCTTAATCCTCACTTGCAGCACAATCTTTTTGTTAATCACGAGCAACATCATGATATGGTGTATCATCATCGCCCAGCAGAAAGCTCAACTGCATCCATGTTGAAGGTAGAATCCTCAACCCAATCAGAGAGCGCACGGGGCATCAAGTCCATCTCCTGACCTCGTCGCACAATCTCCACTTTCTGCCACTCCTCCCACCGTTCAGCCAATCCATCACCTTCCAGCATGTGCACTACATCTGCCATTCTTGGCCTGTCTGTTGGTGACATCTGTGTGCACAGCAATGCAACCTGCATAGTTTTGGATTGTCAATGTCTTCCTGTCAGGCAAAAAATTCTCCCAATTGCAGGGAAAAAAAAAATACAAAGCCGTGTTTTTTCTTTTGACAAATTTTGTTGTTCTTCCACCAATTTCTGTTTTTCTCCTGTAGATTTTACTAATTTTGCTAGATTTTTTGGACAAAAAATTCACCAAATTGAAAAAAAAAAACCCTGATCCAAAGGAGAGAGAAAAAAAGCAAGCTACTAAGTGAAAAGAATGGCAGCTACATGGCAATTTTTAGTTGCATGTTTTAATTTCTGTTGCGCACCTGAATCAATTCCTCCACCTCTTGACGATTGTACTGTTTTTGCAGTTTTGCATCCACCAGCTGCTCCAACTTCTTCTCATGTTGCAATTGTTTCACCTGCTCATTTCACATTACAGTTTGATCAAACTCCTCCATATAGGGTCAATTTTAGAGTGATTGGAATTTGAGTGATATTAAACTGGGTGGTCAAACAAGCAGCTCAACATGACATGTCATCTATTTGATAAAGGTTCAACATGTACTCCAGTCATGTAGTCAGATTGATGATCAGAGGTAGCTGACTATGCACAACAAGAATAGGGTACATGATTACATGACTACTAAAGTTCAAACAGAATTCTGGGTCAATTTTAGAGTGATTGGAATTTTATTCTAAAGATTCTTCTCTTTTTTTCCTTACCCAGTCCAGTAGCATGACATCATCATCATTGGCGAGGCGAGAGAAATCAAAGGCTCGTTCACCAGTGATAAGCTCCAACAACATAATGCCATACCCAAACACATCAGTTTTCTCTGAAGATTTTCCTGTTGACAAATACTCAGGAGCAATGTGGCCAGCAGTTCCCCGCACTAAGGTTGTGACATGTGTGTTTTTGTAGTCCAGTATTTTCGCTAACCCAAAATCCCCAACAACTGCTTCAAACTCAGCATCAAGTAGCACATTTGCAGCCTGCATCCATTGGCTACCTACATCAAAAGAAAGTCACACTACAACTTGACAATTGGATCTGAACCCCAAAACTCCAACCTTCTTCAATCTTGTGTCGTTAATGAGAATTTTCTTCAGCTTGTGTTGTAATTGTTCAACGGATTACCACAGCATTCTGGTCAAAGTATGCTTCCTTGGCTCTTCAGAATGAAGAAAAAAGTTTAGAGAAAAGATTTTACATGCCAATAGATCAGGTTTTAAGGATTTAGTATGGTAGAGGACAAGGACATCCCAGAAAATAATGAATTCTTCCAGAAGAACAATTTGCATGTGAAGAACATATAACAAACCAATTGATTGAAGGGGGGAAAGAAGCAAGAATACACACAATCTGGTTTGAGGTGTGAAAATCTGCACAAACCTTTACGTCACGGTGAATGATCTTGGGATCACAGTGTTCATGCAAGTACGACAATCCCCGAGCCGCACCCAATGCTATGTGCTTACGTTTTGGCCAATCTAGGGCTGGTGGAGCATCATAATTGTTCTCTGCACTCACAGCAACACTGTTATTGCCTACTGAGCATTATGTAGAAATAAGCCAATTGTGAACCTATCAAAACATTAGTGCTTCCAGAGTACCCAAGGCCCCCAGTGCAGCTCAGGTAATGAGAGAGAGACCATGAAGGCGGTCTGCAACACTGCCATTAGGCATGAATGGGTACACCAGGATCCGCTCAGTTGGTGTGATGCAAAAGCCCTGCACAATGTTGTTGCAGAGAAAATGTCACTAACACTACAAACTTGCCAGAACAAGGAAAGGAAAAGGAAAGTAGGAGTCCTCCAATTGTGTTCTAAACATGGTACAGCAACAGAAGAAATTGAGACAATGGAGACCGTCTAAGCCTTGTATTGTTGAAGGCCAAATGAAATAGGTACCAGCAAGCGCAGCAGATTGCGGTGCAAAGCCATGCTAATAATCTCCACCTCTGTTTGAAATGAGGCCTCCCCACCAGGCGTTTTCTCCTCTTTGAGACGTTTTACTGCTACTTTCGTCCCATCAACCAGTGACCCAAGATACACTTTTCCAAACCCCCCTGACCCAATCACATTTTTTGAGCTGAAATTGTTGGTAGCTATTTGCATCTGGCGAATTGAAAACTTCTTCATTTGCCCAAGGCTTGCCTCAAGGTCATCCTCTGGTGCATATCCTGCAAGAAAAAAAAGAAAAAACAATGACTAAATCTCAAACAGTGTAACACTGATATGTAAGATGTGAAAAGAAGCGAAAACCCAAAGAAAAGTGCTTGTGGGTGTGGGCAATATTATGATCTGTAGCATTCAATGGAGTAGGGAATTTGCAAAAGGAGAACACACCAGTACATGACAGAAAAATGCATAGATTGCTTATATAACATAGTGTATTGCAAAGACAAAAGTTGCAATAGTACAAATGGCAGATGGAAAGAAACATTTTCGATTGTGAAAAAAACAAACCTGGAACATCATAGAAGATTTCTTTCCCAGCACGATACTGCCGGTGCTTATACCGTACAAAACAGAGAGCAGGAAGGGCTAATACTAAGACTGCACCTAGGACTCCCCCAGCTATAGCTCCAGTAGCAGTTGACGCTGTCACCACCACCCCCAATCCCCATGACCCATGTGCCTTTCAGAACCCTTAACTTTCACACTTCTGTGTTTCTGGTAAGAACTAGAAGCGTGCTCAATAGACCCAAATTTCATACCATACTCGGGCAAACGGTTGTTAGCCCCCATGTGTCTGTCTGTACCTCCTACATCTACAGATCTAAATATATAAAAGCAGAGGTCATGCCTTTTGCAGGAGATGGAAAGGAAGATTCTCCTGAACAAGAGCCCCTTGGTAAGAGTTCACATAGGAGTGGATTGCCTTGTGCCCTGCACACAGTAATTCATCCCCAGTTTCACCCAATGTTTCAAATGCCTACTTTTTTCTTGGTGGGGGTGGCCATTGTCACTATTTCACAAATCACTCACATAAGGAATCATTCAGTCACACAATTTGTAGTCTATTACAAAGGAGTGGGTTTAGGTATTTGGAAGCTTACAGAACTTGGGCATGTGTTGATGGGATTTGTCCACTCAGATTGTTGAAAGAGACATCCCTGGACCAATTTCAATCAAGAGATATCAGTATGGAAAAAACACCCCTGTCTGGATTTCGCAGTTTTATAGGACTGTGAGGTAGAACAGCTCTCAGGCCTCAAAGATGCTGCATTTGCATGATCTGGTCACACAAATATTGTATTCGTGGATGACACTGAATGCAGTTGAAACGGAACCAAAGTTTGCGGGTTCAGGCATTTACAAAGTTTGTAGGGATGGAATGTTGGAGATTGATGAAGGTATTGATCCATCCAAGCTATTATTGTTGACTTTCCTGTCATCACCCATCACTCGTAGATTGTCCATAAAAAGCCCAACACTTTCCCTCAGCAGTGACTTGTCATTTGTCCATCAACAAACCCCAACACTTTCCTACCAATAAACTCAGCCAGCCAGGAGATGACAACAGAAGACCATTTGTAGCACGAGGGGAAACACATGTACATGTATAAGAAGCATGTGCATCAGCAGCATATATGAATAGACTTACAGTAGTTTTAGACCGGAGAGGTTTCCAATCGCAGAAGGGATCTCGCCTGTGAAGTTGTTTGCATACAGGAAAAGGGTTGTGAGATTTGTCAGCTGGCCGATTGTAGCTGGAATTTCCCCTGATATACTGTTATTCTGAAGATATCTGCACAAATCAGCAGGAATAAAAAGTCAATAATGCTCAAAACACAAACAACCAGAGTGAAGAAGTCATAAGAAGATTCTTCATCAGATTCTTCACTGTAATCCAAATGAGGGCCATGAGCGCCAGAAAACATCAATGCCCGACTTCCTCCTCTAAACTGATTTAGCTCAAAGATCATCAATCTTTGCTTAACCCAATTCAGCAGAGTACTTAGGGAGCATTGTGGTTCAGTGGATTCTCAAAGTTGTACAAGTTTTGTAAAAATGGTAGGTTGCCAATTTGTGGTGCAAGAGTCCCCGACAGTCCTTGATTCCCTAAGTTCCTGTGTGCCCCAAGAAAGAACAAGATCATCAAAAAGGAGATTTTGTGCAAGTATATATATCTTTTCCAAATGACTTCATGTCTTGATGCAAAGTTTAGTACTGACCAGAATCAGTGGCAATCTGCAAAGATATTCCACTAGAATCTGGATGAGTTTGCGTCAAGAATTTGGTGGGGAAAATTGGGATTTTTTCAGATGGTCCAGAATCAGGACTTGTGAAATGATGGTTGATGGGTTAAGGATTTTTTTCTATTTTTCTGCAATGGGATAAAAGGAGGCAGGTGGCTATGGGGTGGGAAGGGCAGGAGCAGTTACAGATAGATAATGTTGTTCTGAGAGTCGCATTCCACATTGATCCAAGTGCATGGATTCACCAAGGTTATGTCCCATGTCACAAATGCTTGCCCAGAGCCAGTTAGGCTTGCTTGCACTGCCTTCAAGGCATCACCTGCACACACAGAAAAACCCTTTGCTTCAGCTGAATTTTTTGCTACATTCTCAAATGTAAATCCTAGCCAGCACCCCAACAGAATTGACAAGACTTGCCAAATCTGTTTCACAAGCTCCACTTTGAGCTAACAACCAAACAAACTGGCTAGAAAAGTACCTTTGTTGAGGAGAAGATGGTGAAACTGAGAGTGGGTTTGGGGAGGAGGGAGGGAGGGAGGGAGAGGGGTGGTTTTCACATACCATCTGCATTTGTAGCATCAGCTATGAGAGGCATGAGCAGAAGCCATGACAGACATAGCAGCATCAAACACCCCTGCAGCAGCATTTTGGAGAATCTCTGCTGCAGCAGCACCCAAAAATCTAGCTCCCTTTTGCTTCCAGCAGCTCAAAAATTCTTAAGAAAAACACAAAACCCACAAAAATTCAAAAAGAACCTTTCTCCTAAAGAAGCCTGAGGTCATCGAGGACATCAAAGGAAAAATGGCTACAGAGAGCTTCTCCAAGGCTCAACTCTATCATACAATGCAAATCATCCCCTTGTGGAAACTCAAGAACAACAACCCTAGCTCACTACCTATATCTCTTTGGAGATGGAAGAAAAGAAAGACAAATGGAGCACCACCACCCATGAGAGCTGAGAAAACAAAAACAAACTAATGTGAAGTAATAATAATAATAATAATAAGAGGTGAAGAAGAAGAAGAAGAAGCTCAAGCATGATAACAAAACAACAACAACTTTGTGCTCCTTTGCTCAAACCCCATCTCTCTGAAATTCACACAGAAAAAAAATATAAATAAATTGCAGCTCCCATGGATTCTCTCACATGGGTTTCAATGAAGTTGGACTTTCCCAATAACTCTCAAGAACTATTTTTTGTGACTAGATTTCAACAACACCCAAGAAGATCAATACTCTTCAATCATCCATTTCTTGCTCCCTTCATCACCATCATCATCATCATCACCATCAACACCATTTCCTTGTTTCCTTCTTCTTTCTTGTTCCTCTAGCCTACTTCTTCTCCTTTTTGTTGTTGTTGTTGTTGTTCTCTTTTCTTCAACCCTTTTTTTGGGGGGGGAAGGGAGTTTTCAGAGTTGGACACAAGTTTGGGATCCTTGAGCATCACCCCATCATCTAATGCAAAGTCAAGTCAAGCAAAATGTCAGCCCAGATGTTGCACCACCATCACCACCATCACCAGCATAACCCAACCTCCTCACTCAAAGTTGGCTAAGTTTGCAACTCATTTATTAACATGAAATGTGACTTTGAAGGGACTTTGTACTGAAGCAGCTACTTGGAGCATCTCAGTACAACTGAACTGAGTGTGTAATGTACTTACATAAAAATTGTAGGATCAAAAGTTTAAAGGAATTGGACAATGATGAATCTGTTGATAAGTACTTTACTTCTGGGCTTTAGTACAACTGGGTTTGTATCCCCTCCAAAAATATATATATATAATAATAATAATAATAAATTGTCATTTTTTTGAACAAAAAAAGATGGGAAACTTTTTTGGATTTTTTTTTGGGTTTTTTTAAGTGTCAATTAGAATTTAGATTTTTTAAAAAATTCTAACTAATTAGATTAATTTTTTAATTAAATTTTTTTGGGGGAATTTTTTCCACTTTTTTTATATCACAATTTTAATTTTAAAAAAAATAAATTTAAAAAAAAAAAAAAAATTTAAAAAAAAAAAAAAAACCGTTACAACTTTTTGGGAGTGTATCAAAAACTTGTGCATGAAATCATGTTTGAACCAAATTAAATAAATGTACAACATCTTCAAAGTGTGAAAACTACCAAATTTTGCAAATAACCTCTCCGTGAACACTTATCAAGATCTGGCCATTTTTTCTTGAGAAAGAAGATCTCTCAATACATTCAATTTCTGTTTTTTTTTTTAAGCTCGGATGACAATGAAGCTCCAATTTTGGCATTTTTTCACACTAATTGTACTACTTTCAGAACTCATTGGAAAATTTCACCCCAAAAAAAAAAAAAAAAAAAAAATATGTGAAAAAA
>Ga0209611_10000397_pt1 | contig 62561 bp, 39 predicted proteins | sample S1TSphgellanicum_3_FD_187693 | JGI IMG/M metagenome (GOLD analysis project Ga0209611, IMG submission 187693) | Host-associated microbial communities from peat moss isolated from Minnesota, USA - S1T2_Fc - Sphagnum magellanicum MG (SPAdes) (version 2) | ecosystem: Host-associated > Plants > Peat...
AAAAAAAAAAAAAAAAAAAAAAACTAAAATATTTTTTATATTTTCTCTTTTTCCAAAAATAAAAATAAAAATCTTTCTTTTCATTTTTGCCTCTTTTCTCATCAAGCCAAAGTATTTTGCACTTTCTTTTTTATGTGTGCTTACACGGTTCAATTCCTTCCATTCTAAGCTTATATGTTCCTTATTTTGCCAACCTATCATGCTTATAATTAGATGATAAATGAAATATACAAGATAATAAAAAATAAAACATAGTACAAAAAGATTTTAAATATGAGAAGTCTTTTATAAATTTGAAAATAAGAAAGTGAAATAGGAAATAAGAAATAAAATAAATGTGTTTTTAGCTCTAGTTTGGGGGGAGCTTTTCTTAATTACCATGAATAGAAAGAACACGTATGAGAACGTTTCTATTTACAAACCATTGAAATAGTATGGGTGTCGTCATGCCACCAAGCACAACCATAAAGAAAAGATGAAATAAAAAGTTTTGTAGTTGGACCACCTATTTATTTTATTTTTTGGTACTTTCACCCCTCCAAACAATAAAATACAAGATAAAAAACAAAACAAAAAAAGATTTTTTTGATATGAATGTTTTTTTAAAACCTTTAAATTCTATTTGTCCTAAGCCCTTAGCAAATGTTCTGCGCCCCTCTAATACCCTCATAGCTCCTAGAAGCATAGAACATTTTCATAGCAAATGAAGGTCATTTAGGTTTTGCATAGAGGGTCATATGTGTAATCAAAATTAAGCTAGCTTCTCACCTCTTTGGCCTAATAAAAAAATGTAGCTTTCTTTAATGCATTTTACTTGCTTTATATACAACTACTTTGTCATGGCCTTCTTTGCCCTCCATCAACCTTAGGAAATGAATGAATTTGTGTGAGTGCACAAATAAAGTGTTTTGCAAATGCCACAAAATATGGTTTACAAGTTTTAAGAGTGTTAGGCCTTGGTTTGATGATAAACTAGATAATGCACCAAATAGTTAATTAATACTCAATTTTTGCTTTATTTGGAAAAAATAATTAAAAATATGTTGGTAATTAAAAGGAAAAAAACACCATAAAAAGATTCCTTGTGTAGAATTTGTAGCAAAACTATGAATAGAAACTAGCAATCGAAAATGTACAAAAAAAGTTCCTAAAACAAAACATTAAGAATTAACCATATTAACACACAAAAAAGTCCAATAATTTAATTTAGGTAAAATGACTAATGAGTACAAGTTGTAGCCAATATCCAAGGCATAAACGAAGCATTTTCTAGAGGATCCCAAAACCACCAACCCCCCCCAACCTAATTCATGATAGGCCCACCAACTTCCTAGCAATATGCCTACAATTAATAAAAACCAACATGTCAAAATCCAAATTTGAATTTGTTTCCACCAATGGTAGTTTGGGCCAAATACCACTTTGTTTGTACCACGAATTTAACCAAAATGCAAAGACATATTATTTGCTTTATGAACAACATGCTTTGTTCACTTTCTCTTCCTAAAAAGCTCTTCTAGCCAAAACAAAAAGGAGGCCACCAAGTGCTGACAAAGCATGAGCAAGTTCTTGTTGTGTAGCAACATAAAAGCAAAATTGGAATGGAGGTCTCCATTCCAATTCTAAAGAAGAAGGATTTTTTATTTTATTTTTGATAATTTCATTTGCATTTTCCTACGTAATCAACTTGTTCATTATGCGGGCTTCAATTAGGAAAACACCAAACATTTGATTATATTCAGTTTTGCCCTCCTTTTGCATCAACAAATAAAGCGCAAAAATAACGTTCATTATTTTGGATAAACATAGGTGAAAGCCAATGGCATTGGCAACAAATCTTGCATAAATGCAAGGGGGATGTATAATTAATATAAGATCTTGTAAAACATGATTTAATTTTGCAAATGATTTAGTGCAAATAAATGAAATTCGAACAAAAGGATTAGAACTTCCCAATTAAAAAATCAGAAAAAAGAAAACAATGCCCATGTAAATTTGCCATTCATCAATAAAAAAATCTTAATTCTTGCAAGTAATTCATCATCATATTTTTCATAAAAAAATTATATTCATGAAAGTAATTTAAAGTATAAATAAGTAAAAAGAGTTACAATTTCTTAAATATTACATGTTATGAATATATAAGAAAAACCCCTTTATAAATTTGGAAAAATATATAGTTATTACTAATTTTGTGTGGGCCTTACATAAGAAAAAATAGTTGTTTATTGTAAACAAAAGATGATTAAATTGTCACTTGATATTGAATTGAAATAATCAATGGTTGTAATCTAGTCCTTGGACAACCTTCTAGACAATGAGTTAAAAATGAAATGGTAAAAGTAAAACAATGGAAACTTCCACTGGGACAACAAATCATAATCATATATATGAAGTGGGTGGTCATATATAAATATATTTACAATTAGTATTACCAAGTATACTCAATGGAGGGCCTTATGGTTTCATTATGAGATTTAAAGAGGTTTTGTATCTACTTTCTTGTATTTACAATCAAAACCAATCACTTTTAAACTAGAGTTTAGAACATTAAATTTTCCATAGATACTTTATCACACTTGCATCCAAAATGAAGGTTTGTATCAAAATTAGAAGTTGAACAAGAATGGTGTCACCTTCATTTGATTAAGTCTGTTTAAAATGTTAACATGAATTTAGGTCAAAGCAAGATAAACTAAACACAAGTTTAAGGTGGGTTTCCACTTAATTCATGTGTCATTATATGATTATAATAAAATAACATCAAATTGGTTGAAAGTATGTGTCAAGTACCATCCATGCCTTCTATAAATGTATAAAATTCTAGTTCATGATATTAGACCAAAGGAACCTAAAATGTAAATGAAAACATGCTTGAAATCAACTTGTTAATATGTGTTGAAATGTCTTTTTAGGTTAGAAAACTTAGTAAAAATATAGATGTACTTAGGATATCAAGATCATCATAGATTCAAGGACATCATCAAAAGAAAAAATATTTATTATTATTATAACCTATTTGACACCTACTTAAAATAACAATCCACATTGCAAAAGTAGAATTCACAATAGACTACATTTTTGAAAAGTTATTTGAAACTTATTGTTACAATGTGAAATTTGAAAATTAATGTACAATATAGCAAAAATATGTTCAAAGGAGCCAACAAAATTACTTTATAAAATGACCATGGTCTTCTTTTAGTGCTTTTCACTTTTCATATGAAAGAAAATTTTAATTAAATATATTTCAACTTTCTATTAAAAATACATATAGTTACCCCAATATATTACATGTTGTGTTAGTCATTGTTAAATAAATGAGAATTTTTCAAATGTCCAGATTTTTTGTTTTAATAAAAAAATTATCATAATTTTGAATCGTACCCAAATATGTTAACTACTCTAGGTTTTTTTCTTGTATCATAAGTTATATTTTCTTAAAATATGTCATGTACATTACACCCCATTTACATGTGTAAAGGACTCTTGAAATTTTGAGATTTTGAAACATACTTTGAATTTTTTTAAATTTAAATTCCATAAATTTTAAATTGTGAATGATTTTTGAATGTGGGTAGTAGGTTATAATCATCTAAATTTTTTTAGCATCAAAGATTTAATGTTAAAATAGTCCTTTAGCTAATTTTTTGTAAAATTGATTACTTTTGATGCAATTATTATTCAAATTCAAAAGTCTTCAACTAAAACCAAAACCAAAAATTAATTTTAATCAATTTTTTATTTGAATTCCTCAACATATATTATTCATTTAACACAACTTGGAATGATTAACATAAATTTTAAAATGTCAAAAAAAACATATATTAAAAAATTTACAAATTTCAACACTATTCGAAATCATTTTTGGCTCCTTTGAACATATTTTTACCCAATAGTGAAAAATTATTTTATCTTTGATTATTCAACTTAAAAATTCAATGTTCAACAATTTTATGATGGACTTTATTGCTATTATACCTACTTCCATTCAATTTTGACAAAGTACTCAAAATGTCATTGTATCTTGCTTACACCCATTGGTGAAAATGGATGTCAAATGTTTCTAAATTTATTTATTTTTAAATTGAAAAATATTCAATTAAACATACAATGCGTAATTCAATTGCTTCAAGTTATTTTGTGGCCCACATGGCATTATAAGGTGTCAACTTCTAAAATATCTTGAAAAACCAACTATTACCATAACTGCACATAGATTATGAACCATATAGTTTTGCAATACACACATTTATTGTGACCAAAATGTTTTATGAAATATATAAATGGTAGAGGGATTGAAAGTTAGATTGTGTGTGTTTTTTCAATTCACATTGTCATTCTTCAACCCTTTGTCAAATGTGTTTTCCTTCCGTGAGCAAATGTGCTCTCATTTTCTTCTTCTTTTTTCAATTCCTTTAAATTCTTGAAGGTCTTTTTCCTCCATCTAATGATATATAGAAATTATGAACCTCAAATTGTTGAGTAAATTTGTGTTTCATGCTCAAAGGCTTTCTACCAAAAGCCAATTTGTGTATTTGTCAATAATGATCTTCAATTAAATCACATAGAAACCATTTTCATGTCAATCAAATCAAAATTGACTTGCATTAGTTGAATCCTTCCATCTAAGATTCCACATTCAAAGATTGATTAAAATGTGCACAAGCCACTCTAATTGTTCAATAAACAACATGGATTTTTTCGTATGAGAAAGAATATATATTTATTGCTTTCTTTTTTGTGATCCAATTGTAGTAGTCAATTGTAGTGATCCAATTTATAAGTAGTCATGATGTTGTAATCTTGTGACAAATTGTGACACATTAGTCCTTTCAAGGTTGAGACATTGTGACTTCTATATTTCAACCATGTCACAATACTATTGGTTATAACATTTTTATCTTGTTGTTGAATGATAGGCCTTGCAAAATCTATTTTCCCTAGTCAAAAGACCATGAACTTTGAGTCTCATTTGTGCTCAAGGCCCACTTTGGATGGGGTTTGAGGTCCAAATTTGTAGGAACCAATTTGGCCTCATTTGAAGCAAATTGAATCCTTGAGTTGAACCTTGGCTTGCATCTTAGTTTTTCAAATCACAACCTTTCCTTTTTTAGCTCTTTTTTTGGGTTTGAACCGATTGATTTTCCCTCCAAAATGGTGCTACATAGATTTAGCCTCAATTTGTTGCTTTTTGGTCTTGGAACCTCATCAAAAGGCCATGAGTCCAATTTACAGCTCTCATCCAATAATATTGTTCTATTTCATTGGACCCTAGACCATGGATCCTCATCTAAAGTGGCCCTAAAACTCAATGTCTAGGATACAAGGTGTCCATGAAATACTTGTATTATTTCCAATTCTTGGTCATTTGCCTTGCCTTCATGATGTTAATATGAATTCAAAATATGTGTATTAACTTGCAAGGGTGAATCAAATCAATCCCATTTTCACAATAGTCAAACTTCTTCCAACAAGCATAGAGTTATTTAAATCCTTTTGAAGTTACTTCTTGTATTCGTATAAAAGTTTTATTTTGCATCCTTCCTCAAGTCTTTCACATAAAGTATTGAAGAGATTGGTGATACCCTAGTTCTGCCATCACTGCCAGAAACTAAGATGAATTTGTGAATTCTACAATATTCTCAAGTTGTCATGAGTTTGGTCCAAAGTTTTTCCATCCAACATCTTCAATTATTTCTCAAATGTTTTTGAAGTACCTATACTTGTTAGTGGGTGCTCCTCTTGCCAACCATGAAGCACTTCTCGCTTACCAAGAACCAAAACAATGTGCTCATACACATGAAGACACTAAAATGTCAATATTCTTATTAGTGTAAATCCAGCTATGGTTTGTGACAAACAATTATCATCACCATAGTGTTTTCATAATTCTTTATGAGCCACAATTTTTTCTCTGTCCCATCAAGTCTTACACCCAAGTAGGGTAGTACGAAGTTGTTCTCCATGTAAAAATGTCTACAAGGTGGCAAGGGAGTGTACCCATGTAAACAAACCTTTTCAAGTATTCAGTTGTTTGCTACTTGGCCACAAATCACCATCCTCTTGCCAACAGACTAACATGTGCACTTCCATTGTTGGGTTCATCTCAAAAATAACAACTCCTTATCAGATTATGATTTCTTGCCTACTACTTTAGTGATATGTTAGTCTTCAAGGCAATTGGTACTTCAATGTTTATTATCAATATTTTTAGATCTGCAATGTATGATGTCACCACCTAGATATTTGGAGGGTGATGCTTTGGAGGCTGGCAGCTGGACATTTGAAGTGAAATTAGTGATGAACAAAAATCAGATTGATTGATGTTTGTCATGGCATATAGATGCATGTGTATTTTCATTTGTTACCTTGATGCACTTCATGTTGCAAGAATCAAGGTCCAGACCTTGGTCTAAGTTTCTGCAATTGTCATGTTTCCTCATAATGATCCCTTTTAAAACATAGGTTTTCTACTTCGTTTCTCTTTGTGATTTCTATGCTATGCTAGGGAGGTCTTTTTTTCTGGAGGCATATCAATTGTCAAATTCGATCACTGTTGATCAATTTTGGTCCTACAAACTTTGGAGAATTCCTCATATGGAAATATCATCAACTGCAAAGAAAAGCTCAGGCTGATTAATGATATGAGAGATCCATCCCTTTCAAAAATATGTTGTTTCCAGTGTCCCAAACATGCCCAAGGTCTTGACCTTAAGTCTAAAAATCAGAAGTCCTGAAACTGTTAGAACAGAGGGCTCTAACAATAACAATAGTGTCTGTTTCTGTAAGAACTTAAGTTACCCTGCTGCACTGAGCTTTGCACAAAATTACATTTGAAAGCAGGCTTTTAAGGTGGAGCAATACTAGTTCAGCTAAAGCAATATAGCTTTACAGAAGGCCATACTGAAGTGATATCTTTGAGTTTTTTGGAGTCCAAAGGACAAGAAAAGGGGTTTTAACACATCAAAACTATTTTCCTTGAGAAGGCACCCAAAGGGAAGTACTTGAATTTGGTCTCTTGTGGGTTTTTTTTTCCCCAAGTGTAAATCATGGATGATGGTCCATCTAGTTGAACTAACTGACTGCTGAAAGCAGGTATCAGAACAGACAATCAATCAAATATGGGTTGTACATTCCAACTTATTTCCTCAGTTACATCCGATCTCTGTATTGGTGGTTTGTTGGTTCTAGAGGGTTTTTCTGACATTTTGCATCAAAAAACATGCCTTAAATCTTTGCTCCAATAACAAGATGCTGCACAGCAGTGATGTATTAGCAATTCACATGACCCAATGACGTTTATTTGTTGAGGAAAAACCAATTTACTTTCTTAAGTGACAGAAGAGAAGCCATGCTTCATAGCTGCTTCCCACACCACATCAATGCGGTCAACATCAATGGCTCCCACCTCATGATGTTTCCATCCCTCTAATGCATGCACTAGCCCTCCTGCATGGCATGCATGCACTGCTCTCCTTGGCATCATCACCTGCAGTCAAAAGACCCAATGATGTATACACATCAGCTTTAAGCATCACATGATTCAAGATCAAGCTCCTCCAGAAGTTTGAAGTACTAGCATTGAAACTGTGGGTAGCTAGGGTAGATAGGTCGGTAAGTGAACACTTAAGAACACATGAGATCCGCACACATTGTTCCTCTCCTTCTAAAGCTCAAAGAACATTTGTTGCCCTCGAATGCTACAAAAATTGCTCAATTCTGTAAAGCAATGGGGAAGGTATGGGGTGTTCCGTGTAAAGGGGTTCAGTGTTTGATGATGGATGAATTTTGAGCTTAAAATCTTTGATGGTCCATATTTGCCTCTCAAATACAAAGAAGTTTTGTAAGGCCATAGTTGGAAAACCCATCAGGTTTTAAATCACTCAAAATGGACTAAAAATGAGGAAGATATGGAGCTGGAACTAGAGAGGAGTCTAGAGCTATTTTTTCAAAAAAATTGAAGCGAATTATCACTCATTCTCTTCCTGTGTTTTCTGCATTGCTTGTTTAGTTCTGACACTGAAAGAACATTTTGTAACCCTCCAATTTGCATGTCCAAAGACACAAAAAATTGCTCAATATAGTTAAGGAATGAGGAAAATATTGGAAAGTGTTTAGTGATGGGTACATGTTCAGTGATGAGTGGTTCTACCTTAGTAGATTCATAATTTTTCCACTAGAGAAGAAAAATTCCTGGTTTGGAGGTTTTTAGTTTGAAGGCACTGTTGAAACCAGTGTTGGTAAAGTATCAACTTTGGTCCCTGGTATTGAGAACTTTTTAAGACTTTCATACCAGCTTCATCCTGGTTTTGGGTCCAAGACTGATTTTTGGCTGGCATGAGCAAGATATATACTTGGCATTAAGAGAGGTATGTACAAGGCTCGTAAAACACTCCGGACATTTCTCTACTGTAGTTGGAGGGCACCTCCTAAAGCAGAATCTGACATCTAGTGAACATCAGTGCCTTCAGTTCTTTTGTAGGGAGTTTTGATCTTTGTGAGGTATGTCCAGTTTTTTTAGAGGATGCTTTTTTTTTTGGCATCATGCTTTATGTCCAGTAAGGCCCTCAGTCAAGGGAATTACCAGAAGCAGGCCCAGGCTTGGCTCCCACCTCGTTGGGGGCCTTTCTTCTGGTAATGCCCTTGCCTGGACCTGAGATACTGCGTGGTATTGCCTCAGGTCATACCAGCCTGGTAGGGTCCTTGCCACCAATGATGATACCAGGTGGAAGCCTTATATACCAGACCCAATAGACTGGTTGAAATTTGAAATGTACAGGAAAGAATAAACATGGGAAGGAGTCTGGCATACCTCACAGGTATGGATACCGATTGTTTGCTTGGGGAGGATCATGCCAGCAACTGGTGCATAGGTGCAGTCCTTGCGAGTCTCTCTTACAGCAGGCACTACAAATTGGTGGAAGTTTGTTCCAGGGGGAGCCCATCGCTGGTCTGCATTCAATGTCCATTTGCCGAACAACCATGTCTGTTGATGACAACATTTTCACACATGAGTAGTAAAGAAAACTACATATTTTTGAATGCTGGCAATGGGTGCCATTGAGTCCTTCTATGGAAGCCTTGACAAGGCTTCTGCAATTGGTGTATAGAAGAAAAGTTGCCAGAATTGACTTCTTAAATAATGATTGCAGCGGGTGATTCAAAGATCAAAATTGGGTAAAGGCTTTAATCCCACACAAAGAGCATCTACCATTAGAAATGATGGAGAGAGGAAGTGATACCTTGCAGTTTTGGCCAGCTTGAAACTTGGTGACTCGGATGAGGTTGTGTCTAACATCATGTGATGCCTCTGCTACGATTTTGTCAAAACGCTCCTTTGACTTTGTAAGCATCTACAGACCAACTCAGAGATACCACCAAGTTCTCAGTCATCTAGTGTGCATGAATGAAGTTGTCCAAAAGTTTGGAGTTTCTTAATCATTGTACTATACACCTCTCACAACCCCAAAATCCAGTGTGCAATTAAAAGTAACCTCCTAATGCACATTGCCAAAGTCTATTCTCTTGGGGCCTTGAGTTTTTGGATTTAGCAGAAGTTTTGATAGGAAGCTCACCAACACACGCACACCACGTCTGCAGAGGTAAAGAGCAATGGCTCTTCCTAGCTTGGAGGTCGATCCTGTCATGAAAACTTCCTTCACATTTGTGGGCAGCTGTTTGATGATCACTGCAGCTGTGAGGGTGTTGCCATGTACCACTCGCACCCTCAAATCCTTGTGCTTTTCCACGAACAACGCGCCTCCTCCGTTTAATTCCTCATTCTGTAAAAGCCCAAATAATTTGGATGCCAACCTTTAACTCTCAACCCTAGTAAGGCCTGCATGAGTTACCATTACAGTTGAATTCCTGAATTAACAAGAGGAAAGGTAGGTAGGTGCAACTGAGTACATCTGGTAGCACTAATCAAAACCCTTTTGAAACATGACGAGGAATTTACCTTGTTGAGAGCTGCTAGGCTAATAACCTTGACTCCTAGAGTATCAGCATTCAGGATAGCTTTTTCAATGTGCTTGTTGATGTTGTCCTTATAGAAGGGCAAGAAATACTGCAGTTTGCCAAAAACACAGCAACTCAATGACTTAATTAACTTAGCTCTCTTGCACACAATTGCTAGGGTACAAAACATACTAGTCTAAGCCTTATTCAGATGGAAGATTTGTTTTCAGGAAATTGGCAATTAGCTTGATAAGGCTTGAGGTTAACCTCTTTGGTTTACTCCTACAAGAAATTGTCAAAAAGTAAAATTATAGTTCACTGACATACATCAGACAATAACACCTGGTGGGACCACACCAGCCTTTTTCCTTGACAATATTTTGCCAAAAAGTGAGATTAATAATTAAAAATTCGGAAATGAAGTGATTTTTGGGGTTTTAAAGTGCCAGAAGTCAGGGGGAAAAAAATCACCAGAGTTCTCTATTTGGTTCCAATAATAGCCTAAAATATGAACACATGATTCAAATTTTGGACATTCATATCTAGTTTATAGCCAGATTTGGTTAAATCTTGCTATCGATGATGATCACCACTTTGGCTACTCCACAAAATTCATAACAAAAAACACTGGACTACACAACTTTTCTTGACAACTGGACATAGTTCTTGATGCTGCCAAATTGACAATATATGGAGAGGTTTGGGTCAAAGTACCTGAAATCCATGTCTTGGAATGACCCAAGTTACACAGTTCAAATTGTCGAGCATATACCGATATGCCACAAAGGTTTGTGCCCAAGTCCAGAAGATGAAGAGACAAAAGAGAGTTGGTAGCCACATTAAACGGATAAACCAATGAGGAGTGAATGGGTGAGCAGCCAAAGTGCGGATGCAGAATGAGACATGCAGAGATGTCAACACATCAATGCAGTGTGCCAAGAAAACAAAGTCAGGAACCTCCTCCTCCTTTCCTGCACAGTTTACAAGAACAGAAGAAAATGTGCTCTTGCCTCAATTATGAGCAGTACTAAACTATGAAACAAAAGTTAAAATCCTGCAACCTGGAACCTCCAGTGTTCTGGACCCACTGCATTATGGCTCTCCTAGGCCTGTTGCAGAGTAACAAAGGAACAACATAAACAACAACAACAAGGTTTAGGTGATGGGTGTGCTCAGACCTTTTCTGAGGGAGGCATAGAATGGGAGTGTATCGGGATGGACTGTGCCACCCAGATAATCATACAGTGGCATGAAGAGGCAGAAATTGTAATGCAGCTGTGTGTGGTGGAGAGAATGGTACCTGCACTCAACCCCACACAAGAGTCCATACCCCTCAGATGGCCAGTATTCATGTTCTCACAAGTGCCTACTATGGTCCAAAAAGTGATTGTTGACATGACTGTAGGGTTAGTCATGTGGGCAAGTTGTCTGAATGGTGGTGACATGAGGCGCTTCCTAGTTGCCCTAAAACAAAACACAATTGAACTGATATCTCAGAGTGGGACATGTGATATGGTAGGACCACATACGTGGGTGTGTACAGCAGGTACTTGGCAGCAGGGAACAATTGGAAGACCCTTGCTGGAACAAACTCACAGTTGCAGTGGCCCATGCACTTGAGGAAGTCAAAGGTGAGTAAATAGATGTATATCATACTGATAGATGCACCTCCAAGTATTATCGTGCCCACCATAGCCAACCCAATTAGCCCTGTCTGCAGAACCTGCTCCAACATTGTTGTAACACTTCCTGCAATTTTTATTCTCAGAAACTTGAGATCAATACACTCAGAAACTTGAGATCAGTCCCCCAATTGTCCTTGATTATAGAACCCACTAAGAACCTTTACCCCCAAAAGCTGAAACTCCAGAAATTCAAAACATCCAAAAGCACAACCTACAGTAAACCCCTGTATCGTGGACTACAAGTTCCACATGAAAGCTACTTTAGTGAAATTTGAAATAAGTAAAACTTTTCCAATCTACAATCTTCTGTTGTCAATTTATTAGACACTTGAATGATTGAGAATTAATCAAACTGAAAAAAATCTGGCAACTGTCTGCAGACTTAAGTCATGTTTCTCCATAATTTCTCTTCTTTTCTCAAGATTCTTGAGTTTAATGCCCTGCTCCAAATGAGAACTTGGAAACTTCAGAGAAACATGCAAATGCAAAAGTCATTACCAACAATCAACCCATAGTTAGGGAGATCAGTGTACTACTACTGCATTAGGTCTGAATACAGTTGACATGAACTGGTCTACATCTGCAACTCCCAATCAATTGGGTCTGGAGTAAAGCAACTGACCAGTAGGTGGTTCAGTGACAACAGACAGGTGATGCAGGGAGTGATAGCGCTGGAAGAGTGGTTCTGAGTGGAAAGCTCTATGCATCCAGTAGTAGAGAAACTCTACTGGACCCATGTGAAGCAGGAAGAGGATCACGAGTCCCCTCATGTTCCACATGGGTAGATTGCTGAATCCTGGAATCCATGAGTGTGCTGCTAATAGCAACAGCAGTTGTAGTAACATGTGGTTATCTCTGCATCATCCAAGGACCCAACACACATTGTGAACCATTAACATAATATCATTCAAGCTGCTCATGCCTCAAATTTGGTTTTCTAAAAGCAATTCACCAATTGTTGCAAATAATTCCAAAATACAAAGAAGAGCATGGTGCTAATCTGGTTTCAGGTATACATAGCTTGTGCATATAACAGTCAACATCATTTCAGGTCACTCAAATATAAAAAAGGAAAAAAAATAAAAAATCAATGCTGCTGTATGGTCGAGATCATTTTCGATAATTATTAGCCACTCTAGATGAGTACTCTTGTGAGTATCCTCTATAGACCCTAACCTTCCTTCCTTCGCATCATCTCCTTACAAGATGACCTCACCAATTCTTCACCAGAAAAGTTGCCACTCACTGCAAAAGAAAAAAGAACTTTACAACTTCAAGCAGGTGGCCCAATTCTTAACCAGTACTGAAAGACTTTTAGGCATGATAGAATCTCTTAATTAATCTCAACTCTCAAGTGCCTAATTAAGAACTAGGAGGTGATTTCTCATATGATTTCCAATAGGTTCAGGCATTGTGCATGTTCTTTTTAACTGATGGGATTTCCATTGATCATTCAGGTTGACAGTTCTAGTAGTGACAGAAATTTAGGAACATATATATTCTTTTAAGTTATCTGGAAAGAATACCCCTGTTGGGCACCAGTTTGGGTGCTAATTTGGACCTTAGTTTACCCCCATTTCATGCCCAGTTGGAGGTTACCTGTATATTCAGTCAACCAAAGTTATTACCAAACAGCTAAAGTAAACAGCAAAATTCTGCAAACTGGGGAGTTTAACTAACAGCTTAAGTGAGCACCAAATTCTGAAAACTGAGTTTCACTGACTGAGGTAATAATTGGCAAGTGTACAGGTTCCAAAGCAATTTTTGTGGAACTCTAGATCTCATTGTAGAGATCCATTATTCACAAAAAACTTTTTTGGCATTCCCTGGAACAAAAAGAGTGGAAACTTCTAACAAATTGAAGTTGAATTAGCAAACACAGGGAAAACTCTTCATTGGAATTGTGGGACCAATATTTCAATGTTCTCTTCTAATCTTCCTATTGTGAAATAGGGGGATCATTCAATTTTCCGTTTGTCAAACAAACCATTTCATGTTTGCATAATGGAAATTCAAGTTTTTCTTGAGGGTCCCACAGGGAATTCTACAAAAGTCTGCTGTGATTGTGATATACATCTTGCCTAGGATGAGGGCAGATTGAGTACTGTAGTAGTAGCGCTAACATGGGTGGTTTTTCTTTAGTTTGCTGCATGACTCTGTAGAGCATGATCAGTAGAAGTTTCAAGGAGCTCTTCTGCCTCTTTTCGAAGGAATAGAAATCTCTTGTCAAAAGAGAAGTCCAACGACCAGATCGTTCTTGTCCTGATGATGGCAATCGGTTCGGCTAACATGCAGCAGTGCGAATTGTAAGTAGCATGTATGCATGGAATATAATCTGGTGCAGGGTTCGAAGTTCGAACCCATGACCGATCGGCCTAAAGCCATTAATATTACCATAGCTTGCAAGCTAGCTAGCTAGCTAGGCCATGGGCAACGTGTTACGACTAAACTAGTAGTACTAGAGACTGTGTTTGATGTTACAAAGAGCCAGAGCAGAAGAAAGTACGAGTGAAACTCGCGATCCACTTGTTCAAACTCGATGCCGCACGCGTTGATTTGATGCTTTTTCACCAGGCAATGCAGGCGTGAGTAGGTTGTCCACAACTGTTGGCAGGAGCAGCGGAGAGCTCCTAGCAACAGCAAGTGATAGCACCAGTTATCGACGTCCTTAGCTCCCGAGACGAACCCATGGATAGCGTTGGCCACGACTGGAGCCGCAAAAACGTACTGCAAAAACGCATGCATGCAATGCAGCACAAGCCCACTCTTCCTTAATAAAAAAAAGCTCATGAGCAGCAGATCCTCATCCTGACTACCAAATCGAACTCTGCATTGGATCTCATGATGCAAATGTCCTGGATGGCCATCTGTAAGATATGATTTTGATCTGAAGCTAAGGGACCCAGCAGTTAGTTGCCCGAACTGTTAGCTGAGGTGATCAGGAGTTGGAGGAAAATATTGCCCAAAGGATTGGCTCACCTTGAAATTACCAAGACGCTCCCAATGCCACTCGAAGAAGATGGGTGTTCGAACGCCCATGGCACTCGACTTCTTCGTCTTCAGACAGAGCTACCGCGAATCTTGTCGAGAGATGTGATTTACAAAAACTTTAATCCGAACTGTGAGCTCATCACTCCACCTTTGACCAGCAGCTATTTACAGCTTTGGTTGATCTGCAGTCTAGACTAAACAGTACAGCAAAAAGGATTCAGAGAAATCCCTCGTCCCTTTGAGCAGATCCATGGCGTCTCTAGAACAAAAAACACTGACCCAGAAAGAAAATACGGACGTAAAACGAAGACTGTGTAAACCTGCAAGCAGGACTACCTGATGGTGGTCTCTTGTTCTCTTCACCCACTTACGAACGACGCAGTCATCAGGGCTTCATCGCGTGCTTGCTAGCTTTTCATGAGGCAATGGCTGAAAGGTTGGGGGGGGGCGGGAGGGGGCACTAGCTAGTGCACCTTAAGGGGCATGACCCAGAACACACGCACCTGCAGGTACTAAAGTCTCTCCTTAGAGGCAAGCAATCGGCTAGATCCTCGCTGCTCTTAACGGAAGCAGGGAGAATCCGGTACTTGCGAAAGCGTCGAAGCTTAATAACTGTAGTCGTCTTCTCAGGCTCCTAGTCCGAGCAGGGAAACCGCCCCGGGGCTGCAAGCTCGACGGATCTAGCCGCCCAAAAGCGAGCTTATTCTTCTTCTTCTGTGTTCAGTACTACTCATGTGCAGACACTTGCATGACAATGCGTCGCTGGTCCAGTAGCAACCACTGAAGCAGGTGCCCACTAGAAGAGTCAAGAAAGATTTGTGGAACTCGACAAATTCATGTGCATCTTAATCTTCAGTGACCAGGCCTAAGAATATTTCCAATCTCTCGATATATACCACCCAAGCTAACTAGCACGTCCGACAGCAGCAACAAGCTAAACTGAACATCCGCTTTTTGGTGCCCGCAGTTCAAGAAACTTGTCACCGGCTTCTAGTGCAGGAGCTCGCGCAATAAATAGTACAGATGGCGTCTGGTAGAAAGAACCTGGCTCTATCCAGCTCGTGCGGAACTACTGCCAGATAGGTAGTCTAGAATTACATAATTCCTACTACCTATAAGTGAACTTTTCTCGCACCTCAAATTTGTTGTTGCTAGCTAGTAGCTACTTACTTGCTGCTACTGTATTTTAGTAATCCTCTCTTTCTCATCAGTAGTATAATACAAAAGCAGCAACTACAAAATTTGTCTCTATCTTTTTGCACACATTATGTGACCCCTACAACTACAGAATCTCCCGCATACTGTGGTTCCATAGAGAGATACTTAACTTAGTTAGAGCATCTCCACCTACATTCAGTAGGTTGAACCTGCAAAAATATTTCTCACATCCAAGTTTTAGTTACTAACTTTTTTTCAACCCCACCCATAAAACTGAAACTGGGACTGCCAGTAGGTGGGAGATTGCTGATTGCAACCCAGTTGGACCAATCAAGCTATCTTGCCAATCAGAAAGCAGTCAATAAATACGATTTGTAGACTGTTCAAGGGCTCCCCCAGGGCTCTGAAAGCTGTACACTTTTTTAGGGTTTGCAGTGGATTCACTCGATTCCAGTGATGAACCTCATCCAAGATTTCTAGCGCAGGATCACATACTGAGCGTTGGTGGAGATGCTCTTACTTATAATGTTCATGAAGGAAACAACCACACAGTAATATTACTTTATAGATTAATCAGTGAATGCTGTAGATATTCAACTTATACATAAAGTCAACTTGTCTTTGGGCCCTAGATTTTTAACCCTCTAACCCCTTTTTCAGACCTAATTAACTTGAGCGGAGCAAAATTGGGTGCTCTTTCCTGAAACTGGCCATCAGTTGAGAAGATTTGCAAGAGGCTTATTCTGACAAGGCTTCGATTTAATCAAAGAACATGAGCAGCAATAACAGCACACATATGACAAATCCAAAACAGGGGGGTGGGGGAGAGGGGTGGTACAAATCCTACGAGGATCCATAAACGTGAGAAAACTAATTTGGTCCCCTAATTTTGTTCCTGTATGCTATTTTCATCCTCACTTCTCATTTAGTCCCCAGTTTCGGCAAAACGGTATCTCCAATTTGAGACAGCTCTGTTTAGCCTTCCTTTTCAGCAGCAGTAGGAGAATGAGCAACAGCAGCGGTGAGACTCTACTAACTCCATTAATTCCCACATTCATGTTATGAGTGATAATGATCACCTTCACTCAAGAAAGCCAAACCGCAGCAACCTGGGTGCCTGGCACATTGATTAGAACCAGTCGCAAGCAACTAGTGTCAGGCGGCTGAGCATGAGTAAGCCGGCACCACCACCACGATGATGATGAAGTTTGAACCAACCAGGCCACGGAGTGCAACGGGTCGAGTCATAATAGGGACACCGAAGAGCATTTAATCGTTGATTGGATTCTTTCACAGAACTCCCGAGTCCCCCATAAAGGCAAGGAAAAAAAAAGGACTGGGTATTTTTACTGTGTCATTTATTGTTACTAATGTCGCAACGTCATCTGCTACTACAGATTATATTAATTTCTATTACTTTGTCATTAATACTAATTATGTAGCTAGCTGGTTGGCTCAGCTGGTTCCACACATCTGTAGGTCAGAGTGAATGAACAATGAACCAGCACAGTTAACACCAGTGTTGTCCGGTTATTAAAATTTTTGACCCGCTTATCATCCCGGTTATTACTAACCTACCTACCAGTCAATTGTCCATTTACTTGATAACCAGTTAAGTTGATAATTGCCAGGTATCGAATTTTCAAAGTTTAATAACCTACCTGATGACTCAATTATCATTCAGGTAGGTTATCAACATTAAAACTTTAATATAAATATTTAGATAACAGATAATAATGATTCTAATTCTAATTTCTTAAAACCTTATAACTAGTGTATAATTGGTACGTCAACTAGTGGTTTTCAAATGGTTATTTGAAAACCTATCCTTTATGCACAACTATCGGTTATTACCCAAAATTTCAATGACGATGATTCATCACAATTGATTTAAGTAGCATGACTTTAGATTTTAAAAATTTTAAGCCGTCACTTGGACAATTTTCAATTGGGATTTGGCAAATACTAAACAATACCAATGAGTTAAATGTAGCATCAGGCTCAATGCAATTATAGTACAATACAATACAATGCCAAATAGGGAAAAAAATAGACTTTTTATACTATACTTGGACAATATATATATAACATTAATTTCAAATTAAAAAACTAATGCAATGGTTAAAATCCTTTTTATAACCCAAAGGTACTAGGTTCGAATCTTTTCCTAAATTATTTTTTTAATTCACGAACAAAATGGATGAAAATAAATTGCATTTGAACAATTTTTTTTAATTAGTTGTCCAAGAACAATTTCTTTGAAAAGAATCACATTCCTAAAGGAGCAAAGGCTTAAGTTGTCTCAAGAAATAATCATCTTCCTAAAGGAAAAAGGGGTTTAAGTTGCTCCCTAGGGAATAACCATGTTCGTGAAGGAGCAAGGTTTTAAATTACCCTTTGGGAGAAGGAGCTTAAATTGCCCCCCTCCTTCTCCTCGAGGACATTTGATTTTGCTCAAGGAAAAAAAGGTTTAAATTGCTCCCTAATGTATTTTAAGCTTTTTTTCCCTGGGATATGATTGTTCCCGAGGAAAAAAAGGTTTAAGTTGTTCCCTAATGTAACTTAAGCCCCTTTTCCCCAAGGACATTATTGCTTTTTGAGAAATTTTTTTTTTTAATTGTTCCTTGGAACAACTTAAGCCTCTTCTTCGTAGGGACATGATTGTTCCCTACAGAAAATGGCAACTTCTTTGGGGAAAGGCCCAAGTATTTCAAGGAAACATATGTTTCAAATCTTTTTGCAATCAAAACCATCTTATGTTTGTTTTTATATAAGTTTGCAACCTATCATTAAAAAAGTCTTGAAAAAAAATATAACTTTGTAACTAAAAGCATTTCAATCAAAATTCACAAGAAATAGTTACAATCACACAAAATTTCAAACACATTTGTTCCTCAAGGAACATGGTTGCTCCTCCAAACACATAATTGCACCTCAAGGGACAGTTGTAATTATTTTTTTAAACCTTTCCAATGATAGGTTGTAAGCCTATGTAAAAACAAACATGAGATGGTTTTGATTACAAAAATATTCAAAACATATGTATTTCCTTGGGGAATTTGGGCCTTTCCCCTAAGAAATTTCATTGTTCCCAAGGGAAGTTGTTATTTTCCTTGGGGAACAACATGTTTTTAGGGAGAAAGAACTTAAATTACCCCGAGGAGCAATTTAAATTGTTTTTCCTCAAGGAGAAGGAGTTTAAATTGCTCTAGGGAACAACCATGTGCTAAGGGGAGCAAGGGCTTTAGTTACCCAAGGGAGCAACCATGTTTTTCGAAAATAAATATGTTGAAACTTTGTGTGATTATAATTTTTTCCTATGAATTATGATTAAAGTGCCTCTAACTATAAAGTTGTAACCCTCCTCAAAACCTTTCCAATGATAAGTAGCAACCTATATAAAAACGAACATGAAATGGTTTTGATTGCAAAAAAAATTAGAACATATGTTTCCTTAAAAAATTTGAGTTTTTCCCTTGGGAAAGTTCATTTTCCACAAAAAAGGTCCCCTTCTCCCTAAAGAACTTGGGCGCTTCCCCAAGGAAAGTTGTTATTGCTCCCCGAGGAAGTTTTTTTGAATCCCAGGGAAGTTTTTTATTCCTTACGCAACTTGTTTTTCAAAATACTTCATTTGTTCCTTAGGGAACATTTTTGCTCCCTAAGAAATTCATTTTGCTCCATGTGGAACTTACATTATTCCCTAGGTCAACTTGCTTTGGATTAACATTTAGTCTTTTTTTCCTATAAGAAATTGTTTCCTAAAAGCAACTAATTTTTAAAAATTATTTAAATGTCATATATATTTTTCATCCATTTTTTTTGTTGGAAAAGCAATTGAAAAAAGGATTGAACCCTAGACCTTTGTGTTGAAAGGAGGATTCTAACCACTGCATCACATTTTTTCTTTGAATTTATTGTGTAAAAATTATACTTACAATATTAATCATTGTGCGGGTATAGTAAAAATAATTCCATGTTGGGCATTATACTCCAAATGCATTGAACCTAATGCCACATTTAACTTGTTGTTATTGTTTAATGTTTGTCGACTTGCTTATCCATTCCCCAATAAATAAGCATGTAAAAGTGCCTTTTCATATTTGTGTTTGTTTAAAGTATAACTTAATTGTTGGACATTAAGTAAAAACAATAACCAACCAACACTAATAATTTAATTTAATACCTTAACCTACTTGAATGAACCTTGAATGAACTAAAACCTACATTGATATTAAGATAAAAATTAAAAACCAATGTTAGGCAATTATCACGTAAAAAGGAAAAAAACCCCAATGTTATAAAAGTAAACTCATGGTTTATGATTTCGATTTTTAAAAATAATCAAAGAATCTATTTTGTATTTATTGATGTTAAAAAAATTTAGAAGAAAATTAATAAATTACCTTTTTAACCACCTATTCTTTACCAAAAACATTCATGAAAATTATGTTTTTTTTACATTTTTAAACTAACCACAACCAATGGTTCTTTGATTTTGAAAATATCTAAGCAACAGCAAAAATCAAAAGTAATAGTTATCTAATTTTGACATATTTAAAGGAGCTAAAACCCATGGTCAGAAACAAAATCACATGTTTGTTCAACATTTATGAAAACCCTAATTATTTTTGGGTTGTTTCTAAACATCATAAAAAGTTCATCTCAAGATTAAACTTGGGTCTCTAAGTTCAAATTTATCATTTCTTGGATTAAATTCAACGTCCAAAAGGCCTCATTAAAAATATGAAGTTACCAATATAGATGTTGGTTCACCCATGGATATTGAAGCCCATTTTGTGATTAAGATACTTACACCCATCACCAAACATAGTTTGATGATTGATTAGGGAAAAAGTTTGGATATAGGCTAGTTAATGGGCCATATGATTAAAAGTGTGGTGTAAAAAAATTATGTTTAATTTTTTTTATAACTCACAATTGGCCCAAGCTTACAAATTAAATGTTTGGTATAAGGTATAAAACTACATAATAAATCATTAGCATATTGTGGTCCACCAAAATATTTGTTTGATAAAAGGGGTGATTTAATGTGTAAGTACAAGATTTAAAGTTTTGTGGTACAAACAATCTTTTGAATGAAAAAACAAGACTTCATGATTTAATGCATAATAACATCTTTACATTACAACACCAAACACATAATGAGATTTAAAAACATGCAATTCCCCACCCCCCCCATTGGATTCCCACCAAAATTGTGCATTTCAATCACAAGTTAAATCATAAAAGTAATATCCACTTGAGTAAAATTCAAGTTTATCAAGATCCCCTATCATTCATTCAAGAATGTCAAAACATTATAAGGTTATGTTAAATAAGCTTCAATTTTTTTTTAAGTTTCTATGTCCTAAAGCTAAAATGTTGAAAGATAATGTAGGTGAAAATAAAGTAATACTACAATTGAGAGAAAAGGGAGGACATGTCCAAATAAGAACCAACTCACAAGATTATGAAGTAGAAAGTAATTTACAAAATCAACATGCACAACCATAATTATAAAAATAAAAAGTTCTTATGTAGATCAATTCTACGAAGAAAAGTACATCAAGTACCTATGTTACTATTGGATCCAATGACCTATAGTCTTGATAATAGCAAAAAAATTTAGCTACATGTGGTAACAACATATTTTTGTGTATTGCAACTAACCTAATTTCGAAGTTCACACCTACAACCTACACATTAATTACAAATGTCAATTTGGTTTTGGGATGATTTCATAGATTGTCATGCAATGATTTCTTTTATTGAAGCTTTGGAAAGGTATGCACTCCTCAAATATTTAGGATTAACCTATTTTTTGAAATCTTGGGATAGTTATAAAAGGCTGAATTTTATACCTCTTATAAGTCACAATTAAACACCGTCAAGTTGTTGGAAGTTACGGCCTGGAGGCAAAGGGTTCCCATGATGCCTAATTTACCTCATAGGCGACAAAATGGATTATAGGAACAAATAATAATGGACAAGGAAAACACTCCACCTAAAACTACAATATGAACAAACAAATCAACAAGAAGAAACAAAATTCTTACCTTAACCCAACGAAAAAAATGGACGAATGAAGCCTTTGAAAAGAAATAGTGGATGTCAAACCTCTTTAAAGAAAGTGAACAAAATTTGGCACATATAACTAACCTCACTTTTGGATCACTTAAATGGTAGGACAAGGTCAAAGAAGGTGGGCCCAACAAATGTGTTAATGGACAAAAAGGATAAAACAATTGTGGTTTGAGTTTAGGTATGCATGATTGTGGACTTTCCATTAATTTGCAACAACTAAAGATAAAGATGGCAAAATTTACCCAAACTAGACCTACCCCCTTCAATGATGGATTGCTTGAAAACAATTGGTGATATTGGTTTAAGTGTTAACACTTAAAACTCACTATTTGATGTGTAAAAGAACTTGAAAATATGTAGGCCACAAGGTTTGATAAGTTAATCATGTAGCTCATTTTACAACAATCTTTAAACATTATACATTCAACATAAGTATAATATTGATCATATTTAGAACTTGGACAAAATAAAAAATATAGAAATTTTGCAGGGGACAAACATGATCTAAAGCACAAAGGAGGGGGTATGACCAATAGAAGGTGATGAACATGATCAAGAGCACAAGGAGGGGGAAGTAGGGGGTGAACATAAAAGGAGATGACAAACATGATAAGAACACACAAAAAGGCAATGATTATGATCAATAGTGAAAACACAAGAGAAGGTGACAACCATTATCAAGATCATAAGAAAATGTGACAACCACAATCAAAAACACAAAAGAAGGCAATGACCAAGAGCAAAAACATAAAAAACTGAAAATTATTAAGATGGAAAACATAATGAATAATAACTATAAGAGTACAAGAGAAGGCAACAACCACGATTAAGATGAAAAATATGAAAATTGTGATTAGGAGCACAAGAAAAGGTGACAATGATGATCAATATGAATAGAAAAGAAGGCAATGACTCCAACCAAGATGAGAAAACAATGACCATGCTCAAGAGCACAAAAAAAGGCCATGGCGATGATTAGTAGTAGTTCCAAAAACCCAAAAGAACACAATGATCGGGATCATAACGAAGAAAATGACAATCATGATAAGAAAAACCACAAAAGAAGACAACACATGATCACCTTGCATGAACAAAAACACCAAACCCAAGATGTTAAAAGTGTGACACTACTTTAGATTTTAGAGTTAAATGGACCAGGCTTTGCCCATGAAAGTATATTTTTTTCAACTTTTTGTGGTAGTGATCTCTTCAACGGAGAATGTATGTTTTTAAATAAAGAAATGAACTAACACTTTCATTTTGTTAAAGTTCAGATCTTGTCCACTTGTCAAATGTGCATTTGGGGGGGGAGAAAAATGTTTGTTCATAAGGAGAACAAGTGTTTGCTCAAAATAATTTCTAACCAATAGACCCCCCTTCCTTTGGGGAAGCATAACTTTCCCATCTCTTCACCAAATCACTTGATTTTTGTAGCTATGGATGTGCCCAAAAATGAGGCACAAGTTCTCTTTGGATCCCATGCCCCCAAAAAACCACTCCTAACGCACAAATTTTTCTCAAGTCCTTATGTGTTTGGTGACTAGCCTAGCTACCAAATTTTTAACCCAATAAATGTTAAATGAGGACTCAGAGACCCCACTTAATCTTTACAACGGGAAATTTATAGTGTTGGTCAGCCACAACAACAAAAAAATTACCTACACCATGGTACTGGTGTAGGTGCTGGTTCACCCAAGGTCAGATTTGTGTACATTTTACAGGCCAGAGAGTGAACCAGCACCCACCAGCACATCATGCATGATAGATGGTGTGTGGATCCAAAACTGCTTTTTCGTTGTATACGTGTCCCATATTGAATTATGGTGGTTACTTATGTACTAACTGTTCACATGCGTCTTGTTACCTGGTCCCCACCTAGTGTCTCGGTTACCTACTTACGGTACTTGCCTATGGTACCACTTACATTGCTAATTAGGTAGCTAGGTAGGTAAAAAGGAGGAAGCAGGAAGGTTACCAATGTAAAGCCTTGCCAATTCAACACCACTCATAAAGGGTTTCCAAATTCCAATGAATACTTCCTCCGCACCGGTGGGTGCTAGCTTACATATTAATCCTGATATTATACTCTACTTTGTCATTCAGAGTACTAATTTAGCTCATGATTGAAGCGCTTAATTTTGGTGGTGCTGACAAACCTTGGCCACTGACACAATGGCGCTTTTATTGGCCTGGTTTGGGACGTTAGTATTATGAGCTTTGCAATAACTCCAGCAATTCTTTCAGGATATGCATATGCATACCTAGCCTCCACATCATTTAGTGTATTGCTGTAAGTTTTGGATTGGGAGATGATTGGACATTCCTGTTCCTGTTAATCATTTTGGAGAAAATTTACGGGTTTGTTGATTAGAAAAATACCTCTTCCTTGTCCTGAGTTTTCTATAGCCAGAGGTAGGAAAATATTATTTCAAATTATCATTTTTTAAAATTTTGGTTTTCAGTGTGTAGCCACAAATATAGAAGAATGATTAAAGATTGTATTTCATCTTTGGTTTACAACCAGATTTGGCTAAATCTTCCTAGGAATGTTCATCACTCTTTCTACATCTTCCTATGGATGATTGCCATTTTGCCTGCAAAGAAAAATTCCTGTGATCCAGTCCATTTTAAAAAGCAAACCACTATTGCACTTGTTTGCACTACAATTCCACAATACAGCGATTCTTAAATTGAGGGCTCACAAAGGTGAATTTCTAAATTGTATCCAATAGTCCCCTAAGGATAAAGTTTTATAAAGAAATTTTGAGCATTTAAACTGACAATTAGGATTAAAGTGTAGATCTTCATAAGTACCAAGAATTTCTTAATACTCACAGTAAATAAAATTGAAAAAAACAATCAAGATGACTGTATTAGAAAGATTTCAGATCTGACCAGCAACCAACAGCCACAATGGAAAATAATAAATCTCACCCCTAAGAAATGAGAAAACCAAATCAAATCACAGAAATACTTAACAACAGCAACTGGTATCGCACTGACCACTGATCCAAACATCCCCGCTGACTTCATCAGTTTCAGACATTGGTTGCAAGCTGTTGTCAAACATTAACTAAAGTACACAGTTTCCACTTTTTTTGTGGGGAATTAGGTGAAAAGTATAAAAACATAATATTTTGCCAAATGTTTCCTTTTCTTCAAAAATTTTTTGGATAAATGTTCTTTAAAATCGTCATGTTTCTACCCACTTTTCCAGGAATTAATCAGGATATCAAATTATTTTAATTATATTTCCATAATTAATTTGTGACCACATGTGACTGAATCTCCTTGTGGATGATTAATAATGTAATAACATCACAAATTTTGGGGGGAAAATATATATATACCCTGCTCTGTTTCTGTCACAAGACTAATAGTGACCTCAGCCATGGTGCAAGTTAAGGACAAGCATTAACCCATGGACTAAAGTTTTTGTCACAAGATCAACAGCAACCAGAACCCTTGGCCATGATACTAGGTAGCTTAAGAATAAGGAGAAACAAAAGAACTTTAAAAACCAAGACAAACAGAGAAAGGGGGAAAGGGTCGGAAAAGAAAAACAAATAAATACAAAAAAGGAAAGAATACAGAGAGAAGAGAGGAGGACAGTGAGACAAACTTCTAGAGGCATATGAGGAACAAACAACAAAGAATAGCAGACAATGGGGAGGAGACAAACCAAACAGAAACTGTAGACAAACATGTATGTCAAAGAATCCAACAGTCTCTACCTTCGTGCCCACCAACACAATTAAAGAACCTAATTAACAGGTCCCTACCTTCATATGCACCAACACCATAAAGAACCTAATTAACAAGAGATTGAGTGATGTAAAATGTATGAACCCCAAAAGCCAAAAAAAACAAAAGAAGTTTGAACAAGAACTTGGTCCAGGCCTGAGGGCTTTTTTACAACACCAAAAAATAAACATTCAACTCCTCCAAATTGCAAGAGCTTTAGTTGATCTAATGTGGGCAGTAGTAGGTACAAATTATCATTTACCAATGACCATCCTAGGTCACTCTGTGAAAATATTAGGCTGCAAGCTAAGTAGCTATGTATGACAACAAATTGTTTTGTACTCTAGTAGGTTAGGGACCTAAAGTTGTAGATATTACCATAGTCCTTGGGGAACCAGCACCCACGTTGGTACCATGCTAAAAACCCCAAAATCCATTGAAATCGCTTCTAAGTGTTACAAATATGGCATGCCTAGGCTAAATCAGGGTCTCTGAGTTTTGTATTATTTTCCCTTGTGTAAAGAATCTGTTCTTATTTCTTTACCTTATTGTGGCATGGTATTTTACTTTGGAAGCTATCCGAGTATCTCAGCCAGAGTATCTGAACCAGTACCAACGTTGGTACCTTGACCTTTTTTTAGTAATGCCCCTTAGCAGTGTTTCTATTACTGGAGAATTTTCACTAAATTTCAACCTGAAAAGTATGATCTCGAGCTATACAAAGGATTTTTCATGGGAAAAAAATCGCCCAAATTTGTCAGATTTCGAATTTTAAAAAGTTCAAATCGCCAGAGTCTTATGATAACTTCCAGAAGGTAGCCAAGAGTGTAGAAGGATTCTGTTTTATTTCTACCTTCATATCTATTATGTAGCCAAATTTGGCTAAAGTATTTTCTGGATGGTCACCACTTTGGCTACATCACAAAATCCATCAAAGAAACCCTGCCCCTTAGTGTCCATATTAAGCCCAAAAAATATTAGATGTGAACTCAGAGACCCTGATTTAGAAATCTGGGCATGGGATATTTGTAATATTTAGAAATAATTTAAATGGATTTTGGCCCTTGTACCATGGTACTTATGCACAAGTTCATTGGTTCCATAATGTCAGATGTCAGAGGAAATTATGTTCTGTGGGCATTGACATTTTGGGTATTCATGATGAAAGGTCTGATTCCTATACAAAACACACAGAATACTACTATGCATGAGTATAAAGATTCCCCACTGTAAGGAGAGAGGTTCACTGTTCATTCCAAAGGAGTAGCTAAGAGAGAAAGTACAGAGGGCGATTCCTCATTACAGGTCTTTTAGCCATAAAAGGAGAAACCTACCTTCTTATTAGGTCTACTTGGGTTGTTGGACAATATCTTTAATCTTTGGCCATAGCACAACTGCTGGCAGCCCTTTGTAGGAGGAAAACATGAAGTGGTGGTGTGAGTCACATGAAGAATTATGTATTGTCAACATTGGTGAAGTGATGTGAGTGTCCAAAGGAAATACTTTTATTGCTACTGAAGTACCTGGGCCAATTCGACACTAATTATATTATTTTCAGAAATGTTGAAATTCTAATTCAGGAAATATTTTCTCTCAAGGAAAGTAAAGAATCTGATGAAATAGTTGGGAATGTATCATTTCTCAAAATGGAATCCTCAAAATTAATTAATTATTTAAAAAATTTGTGTTTAAGTGGCCAAGGTACCAGTATATTAGTTATGTTGGATTCAGGATGAGGAGAAAGGGATAAACTTAAAGAATAAATTCACACAAGCATCAACAATGTCACATTGTAGTATAAATTATACATATATTCAACCTTGAGAACAAATTCCTTTTTATCATGAGCCAATGTGCAATGCATGCCATAAAATTCAACCCTTCCACATTTTCTACAGTAAAGTGAACCACATGGATGAGATTGACCACTAGAATGCACACATGAATTTCACAATATGGATGAAATCAACCATAAGGATAGTTTTGCCATTATCATCCATCATGAGTTTAATTTCATCCATGTTTTAAAAATATTTTGGCACTATTGTCATTGAATTTTGTCCATGACATACTTTTCATCTTCCATGTAGTAAATTTCATTGTATTTGTGATGTTCATTCATGAAATTCATTTTCGTCTTTGCAACATGCCTTGGAACATACATTCATCCATATGATATTGTCCATTTGTATAATCAATTTGATTCATATAGTTTATTTTAGTTTGGTTGTCAATATTGGGCACATTCATAGTTGGGGTTTCAAAAAGGAATGACCTATAAAAAAAGGACTATGAAGGACAAATTTGGACTTCCATAATGTTTACAATTATTAGAATAATAGGTTTTTTTAATTTCTACAATTAAAATATTAAGTTTGTAAACAAGGAAAAGTATCCATTAATGTATTGGGTATTGCTTATGAGTCCTTTTGAGTCCTTAAATTGTCAAGGGTCATGTGTCTAGGTTACATTTATTTTTTCAAGGAATGAAAAGGAATCCAAATAATCATGCAAATAATTTCAAAAAATTTGCAAAACAAAACCATGCCTCCCTCTATGCTTTGGCATGCATTAGGCAAACCTGATTATAAATGAAAAAATATTAAGGCTTCAAAGTCCTTTAAAAAAACCTTATAGGGCTGCAATTGAAAGAATTTTTTAAAAAAACATTTGGTTATTTTTTTATGGTCATTGGGTTCAGATTTTCTAGCTACAAACATAGGTGTCATTTATAGGACTCAAAAATGCAAAGTGCAAAGCAAAAAGGATATACTATGGCTATTAAAAGTATTTTTAATGACTTGTCACATTCCTCAAAAACATTCATGTCCTGCCTATATGTCTAACACAACATTTGTCCCATCAATTTTATATGTCTAATTCAAAAACAATTTATTGAGAAATCTAAGGTCCATATTGAATCTAAATTATTTCATGTCAAATAGTTGATTGTTTGAAATTAACTTATTAAGAAAATTATTTTTTAAAATCATTTAAAAAAAAAAACTCAACCCTAGATTCTGAACTTGTGATTGAGGCCATCAATGCCTTCATCTTTCTCCTTTTGCCAATTTTTTGCAAGTGCAAGCTTTTTGAGATTTGGAGCTCTTTGTGGCCATGGCATTTGACCTAGGTGGAATAGATCTAATTTGCTATGTTTTGTAAAATTTGCAACAATTGTGTTTCACAATTGTTGACAACTATGGCATTTGGCCTGGGTGAAGTTTGTAAAACTAGCTCACCAAGTTTCACAGCTTTTAGTAGGTATGTTTCACAGCTCTCGACGGTTATGGCATTTGGCCTAGGTGAACTTTGTAGACCTAGCTTGCCAAGTTTCACAACTTTTAATAGCTTTGGTGAAACAACAAATCCATCTTGTGAAATTCTGCAACTTTCAATGATTACAACTATGGAATAGTAAATCCATATATGCATAACACAAAGTTGCCTATTATGTGAGGTTTGCAAATTTTGTACATGAAACTTTTGTTCAAAATCATTGCGGATGCTTCCATTGTGAAAGATCATTTCCTATCTTATTTATATTTTTTTTCAATATAGTAGCATTCAAGCCCATGTGATTTCCAACCCATCTTCTAGGTCTATCGATGTAATGTGGAGTGTAAACCATTTTTTTTGCCTGCCATAAAATTTGCCAAAACAACTTAAAGTTGGTCATCAAAGTTGATAGCAAAAGGTTTCCTAGCTATCTATCCATACTTTGTTACACCTTTCCCCTCTCCACTGCAAGCTTGGAAGTTCCATTGGAACAAGTCAGATAATCCCTCATGACCTTATTTGTTACCAATTAGCATCTTTGATGATCTTTGTTTCCTTAAAACATTTTGGGGTGAAGTTTTTCTTAACATGTTGAATTTATGGACCGCATCATTACATTGCAAATTATTTTTAATTGTAATTTCTCTTCAGATAAGACATCAAGTTTTTGTAAAGGTTTGAAAGGCATGATTTTCATAGTATGTCTAGCAAGAAATAAGTAAATGATGTTTTTGTTTGTAGTGACAATGTGAACAGCAATTTGCTAGATGCAAGAGTTGCATTTTGAAAGCAAAAATACTTTGGAACATAATCAACAAATGCACTTGCAAAAGGGGTGCAGCCTATGTGTGTCACCTATGTGGGTTACAATATAGATTGTTGGTATTGTTGCGTTTGGAGAAGATGATAGGCATATTTACATGGGTAGATTTTTATTGATGGGATTTTATTTTTTTTTACTAGTTGATAGTATCCAAGTTTTGGAGATGTTACGGCTAATGTTCATGCTATAAAGGTTGTGTGTCAATGGCATAGGGAATTATTAGCTCGTGATGTTATTGAGAGATCAAAGCTTGCCATTCAAAGGCGTCAAAATGAAGTTGTCCACAAAAAAAGAAAATGAAAGGTTCTATCACATCAAAGGAATGCAGAGTTCAATGAGTATTCTATTATGTTCCCTTATACTACAAGAAATGTTTCTGACATTACTGCAACAAGTTGTGCAAACAAAATAGGGTTAGACTTATTATGCTCTATTAGTGTCAATGGACTTGAGTTCCAAAGAAAATTGTTTGGGAGATTATTAACACTACCCATGTTACAAATTGCAATGCCAAATTATGTTGTGACACATAAGGAATTGTTACAATGTGAGATTGTTTGTAAAAGTTTGAAAGTTGCTTGGAAAGGTTTGAAATATGGTGTAGGGAAGGACCAATATGTGGCTTAGAATGTTGTAAAGGTTATTGTTGTCTCTACATCTTCCTTGTCTAGATTAACACCAGCTAAAAAGTGTGTAGGTTTCAATAGGAAATCGCTTAGAAGAGTTGTGTGTTGAAAGCAAATGTTGGATGCAAAACAAGATGGAAAGCACTAAACTAAAGGGGATAGGAGAGTCAAGAAAGATGCAATCTCAAAAGTTGTGAAAGCCATTGTGGTTTGAGTGGTACTTTGAAGAAATGAGGATTATCCCAAACAAAAAAGATGTTATTCATCATCGAATTGGGCACAAATCTTGGGAAACACAAGCTGCCCATTTCCTTCAAGAAAATGAAGCAAGATTCAATTTCCCCCTACACGTGGCTTTTTTAGTTACACTTCAAGCTATGAATTTTAACTTTTGAATGTTCAAATATAGTCTTTGTGTAGTTATAATTATGAGTATTGTAATAATTTTCAAAATTCTAAGGTTACACAATTTCTAATTTGGTATGAATATGCAAAATCCAATTTTGGTTTTGGATTATTAACATTAAAGTAGTAAACATGGATGTATATTCATAGGACTTTAATGCATTATTCCTTTCTATAATAACATAATACTTTTGAATCCCCATAATTTGGAACATATTCTTGAGTCAAGGACTTATTTTAATGCAAAATCCTTGACTTCTTTTGGAGTCCTCAATCCTACATCAAATTTAAAGTCATGACTTGAATCCTAAATCTTGCAATAGATTCAAGGCACATAATCCTATGATAACTCCAAAGTCCATAATCTTTTGTTGTTTTCATTAATCTTGTCGTAACTTTCAAGTGAAAGTCCTAATGTTCTTAGAACATTGAGTCATGTAGAAATTTGGAATCCCAAGTTGAATGAATCTTCAACTTATTTGAATCATGTAGCAACCCCAAAGTCCTTTGTCATGTAATAAGTTGACCGTCAATAGTCCTTTCACAACCCCAAAGTCCTAAGTCCTTTGTTGTTTTTAATCATGTAATGTTTTTCAAGTCAAAGTCTTAACCATTTTAAAGTCTCAAATCACGTGCACTCATTTAAGTCGTGTAGAAACTTGGGATTCCTAAGTTGAAAAATTATCCTAAATTTAATTCAGTCCTGAAGTAATTTCAAATTATTGAGTTAATCTTATAATCATTAATCATGTTGTAATTCTAGATTGTCTTCAATCCTTTAGTTGTTTCAAATCTTGCATTAACTTTCAAGTCAAAGTCTTGGTTATCTTAAAGTCTTAAGTCTTGTACATTCTTTTGAATCTTATAAAAACTTCAAATTCCTGAATTGAATAAATCTTGTATTTATTACAATCCTGTAATTTTAATAAAAAAATCTTGAAGTAAAGGTTGAAGGTCATAAATCCTTTTGTGTTTAGGATTATCTTGATTACTTTAGGTTATTTTAAGTCTTGTTTCAACTTTTAAAGCAATGATAGATTTTATTACCTTTGAGTTTTTAATCATGTACACTTTTTGACCAATCCTTTTCATAAAGTCTTAAGCTTACCTTAGTCTTGAATTTTCAATAATTTTCTAGAAGGGCCATGAGGTAATTAATTCATTGTGTGCACTCATGCATGTTGGATATTTAATTGAAAATTGTTATTAACTAAACATTCATGTCTCAAATAGGTGCAACTTGATTTTTTTACAAGGTTCAAAACACAACACCCACAAGTGGAAGTTGGATTTATCACATTCCATAATCTCAAGCCCTATTTTGTCCAAAAATTGAAAGACTTCAATTCATGTTGTTGTTGATATCATCAGGAGATGTTAGATATTAAAGCAAAATTCAACAATATGAAGGCTTCAGTTGTGCATCACGAAAGTTAGGATGGCAAATTTTGCACTTGTGGGTGTGAGGCAATTTGTGCAAATCTAGGGCATGGAACACCAATAGAACACCAAAACATACTTACCATTCCACTTTTGATTTGTGGTCCAATTTGTTGTGTCCAAAATAGATGGGCCCAAAATGGTTTAGGTTGGATTGTGTTAAAGGTCTTTGTACACAATGTGGCATCATGCAACTACCTATATGTGATAGAGAGCTTGATCCTTCCAACCAATCTTTAGTAGAACGGAGAGCTTTTGAGAAAATCTCAATTGGAAAAATAAAAAAGGTGAAGTCAAAGAGGTTTTTCGCTTAGAAAATAAGCTAACAAAACCTAGAGAGTTCCTCTTCTATGCTACTCCCAAGATCCAAAAATTTGTCATGCACAATTTTGTAGCCCAATGGCAAGATTACCAATTTAGATTGTGCAAAGAGAAACTAGAAGAAGATGAAATATTGTCCTTGATTGATTTTGCTAAAAATTATTCATTTTAAACATCAAAATGTGGTCTAAGAACAACATTGGTATAATTTCCAGTTGTCCATTTTGGTACATATTATGTACACCATAAACCCTAACTATGACATTTAAGATCCCAAAAGCTCGCACCTGAAAATAGAATATTACTATTACATATCAAATGACCGGAAACATGATAACCTATTTGTGTAGCGTGCTCTAAATGTGCATTGGCAACACCTTATTTCATGAGGTATTTACCCTAAGCACCATTTTGTTTGGAGTGATGGTTGCTCTTTTCAATTCACAGGTGCAAGTTCATGGTTTTACAATTCTAGGTACCCAAGCTTGAATGTGTGTGACCAACTCCCTTCAAGGTGTGCCATGGAATGGAACTATTGGGGTTCTAGTCATGGGAAAGGGCCCCATGATGGAGCAAAAACTTGTTTGAAACAAACATTACCGAAAGAGCAATTGAAGTCAAATGGGATTTTGCTCCAAAATGCCCAAGATGTTGTTTCATTCCTTCGAAGTTTAATGAGTTTAGGCCATGCAACTTATGAAAATGTTCGATTACATGTGGACCAAAACTTTATTGAAATCAAAATTGGTGAAATGAATAGGACCCATGGGTATAATTGTCAAATTATTGAAGGTTTTAGATCCCTGCATTTTATGCAGTCAGTAAGCAATGCAAGTAATGTGCTTTTGGAGAACAGAAAATTTTCATGTTTTGTAACAAGTGTATTGATGATATTCCAAAAGGGGATTGTAGTTCACCCATGTGGCCCCTTGGACTTTAGTGACATTACAACCTATAGTTTTTTTTATGCCCATTGTGACATTGACATTGATGGAATTGGTTAGGGAAACGATGGAGAAAATAATGTTTTAACAGAAGATTTCGAAGTTGGAGAAAACTTGTGATGCACCCCCAAACTGCTAAATAAACTCAACAACGAATCCTAAGGTGAAAATAACAGAAGGATAAGAAGTTGGGGCACGCTCCCTGGCTCGTAGCACTTTGGGGCTAAAGGGGCATGTTGGAGCTCCGAGATGAGGATTAGGACAAGTGACAAGCGGGTCAATTATTCACATTGACCTGCACAAACTAAACAACAAGTTGGTTAGTGCACAGTTTGAACATTTTTGGTGCATGGACGAACCATGAACAAACACAGACTCGCCACAGGCAAACACGAACTCACAAAACTCACCACGGCTCGGACTTGGGGGAAGCCACCACCTTCCTTATAATATTCTCTGTGTCTAGCCACATGGCCCCCACCTACATGTCATTTTGTCCCGGAACTCCCGAAATTGGGACTCCCACGACTTTGGAGGCCCATAACTTTGTGTGTAGACCTCCAATTGAAGTAAGGTCTAAAGCAAAGTTGTAGCTCTTGCCAAGACTTTTCCAACAGTATGTGACACATCACCTACATACAAGGAAATCAGGGCGATTCCTGACTTTTAGTGGTCGATAATCAAATTAACAATTTGACTCCCAACCCTTCTTTTGGCCATAACTTATGTTTTAAATAGCCAAATGGATCATGTGAGCCCATTTTAGACATTTAAATTTCAAGTGCTTTTCAATGATATAAGGAACTCTTCAATCCAATGAGTTTTGACCCCTGTAATTTCCCTTTGAATATTTGGAATCCACCGGGACTCCAACTTCCAAAGTGGGAGTCCATTTGGGGGTGTGTGGGTTCATTCCCTTACACTCTCAAACATTCCTGAAGGCATGAAATGTGACTTCTAGGCTTCACTCTTGGCCCGCAACTTTTGCAAGCCTTTGCCTTGGTTGCAAACCCAAGGCTAGGGTTGCGACAACTTTGTTATGAAAGCAGAACCTGGGAATGTTAAAGGAGTTGACTTTTACATAGTCTAATGTGTGGAACAATTACATGTTGTGTAAGAGGACAAAGGTCCAAATGCTTATGGTTTTAGTGTCAAAAAAAAGGAAATGAAATGGTCACTAGCTTTTACGAATAGTGTGGGTGGAAAAAAATCTTCATATGAATTGTTGACTAAAGAAGGTCATGCTTTCATTTACTCAAATTGGGTTATTGTTAACAAGTTTGCTATGACACAAGCAAATCACAAGTTGAAATGGGGCAAACTAATGTATAAATTGCCTTCTAATTCATTAAAACAAATCAAGGTTATCCTTGTAGAAAGTGATATTGATCATGAAATAGAAGGTCATGATTGACCTAATTTGTTTATCTTACAATGCACAAATTTGATGGAGGATTATCATGAAATTGTTCAACAATTTCTATTGCAAATGCTGGAATCATTTAGTGAGTCAACTTTTTTTGGCTGGAGTCCTTAGAGTCAAGATTTTGGTTAAAACCTAGTCATGATTTTTTTTGGGGAACTAATTAATGGCTCAAACACATATTATTTAGTTTCTTAAACTATTATATGGATTTGTGAATGCGTGATGTCTTATTGTAGGTTGGTATTGGTGTAAGATTTGTAATGGCAGAAGTTTGAAAAAAACTTGGAGGGATTTCAAAATATTGTTTTTTATTCAAATTATGCAAACTAGGAAAATTTTCCTTTAAAACAAATTATATACCTCCCCCCCCCCTCCCTACATTTGTCCAGGTCATGCATTAAACTTCCCTTCACATGTTTATCTCTCTTTCATATTTTCTTATAATAAGATTTGGTTGATGATGAACCTTTTACTTTTTTGCCTTTACTATACACCATAGTATAAAATGATGGTATACTAGCAAGTCCCACATGTGTATGGCTTGTCCCACGTTCTACACATGTAATGAGCCATGTGTTACACATATAATGTAATGGCCCAAATTGTTCCATAATTAATTTCTTCTTTTGTCCTCTATTTTGTTGTATGCTGGTGATAAATGTGACATTTGGTAGCAATGCAAGTGAGATTTAATGAGGGGAAAATTCCAATTGATGTAGTTGATAATGCATTATTTATCTAATTGTTCAATTATCGTCCAAATATTCATGGTGAAGAAAGAGTACTACAATAAGAGACATGTCATCATTGTCCTTAAACCCTACCAAGAAATTAGTATTTTTTTCCTTAAATTTTACCTAAAGCTATTCATCACCTCCAATCATTCCATTTGTTTTTTCATGCCTATTTACCTAAACATTTGTCTTCTCCTTCTATTTATTTACAAGTTCCTTGCACATTCCACTTCTTTCATTAACTCATTTTTCAAGACTTGCTTAGGGTTTTTTTTGCCTTTACAAATCATCTAAGTGGCCATTGTCAAATCTTGTGTTTGGCTGGCAACAAGAAGGTTCAAATATTTAGCATTTTAAACATTGTAGATCATCACTTTTTGTTTACTATTGTGCTTTGTAGACATGGTTAGGGAGGTAGTTCATGGGACTACTGAGTGGTTCAAAAGTGTAATAGATTTGTATGGTCGAGGACTTGATATTAAGAGGGAGTTAAATGATTCTCATGTTTTATCTAAGGAATGTGAGGCATTGTGGGATCCAAGGCAATCCAAAAATGGTTTCAAATTGTGCCATAGCAATGACCTAACTATAGATGCTAGAATACAAAAACTTTGGCCATTAGTATATCAAAAAGCAGCATTTCCACGATATCGTTATGACCAATTAATGAGACTTGGTTGGAAAGTCTTTTTGCCTTTATCATTAGCTCGGGTAGTCTCTATATCTGGTGTTTTAGTAGCCTTTGACTGGCTCCCAATTTTATTTCTCTAACATTTGCTAGTGGAGTTCTTGCAGAAAAGAAAGGGCACAAAGTAAATTGGGTGAGATATGTAGCCCAAGTTTAAAGCATGGGAGGAAAATCACACAAAACAAATATTGCTACGAAGAATGCGCACACATAGTAATCAATTTTGGGAGTGGTAAGGGTAGGAGGGATGTCAAGGCAAAATGAGAAGCATAATGCATCAATTGTAACTATAATAAAAGAGTTGCAAAACATGTCTAAAAGTTTTGCTCTCTTGAAAACTCCAGTGGTTGGTTCGATTAATGATGGCACTAAAATCCTCACTACATGTGCAAGAAAAGTGGTTGAGATCTAATGTCGATTAAGCAAACTAAAGGGTCAAAAAGTTGAACTGTCTTCTAACATCAAATCCCAATCTAACAAGGTTGAGGTATGTGTTGAAAAGTTGACAAATGCATTAGGTGGTGCAAATAATATGGCAAAAGTTTTTTAGAACATAGAAAATGCACTTTTTGTTGTTCAAGGTGGAGTGAAATAAAAAGAGAACCAAATCATGGTTGATGGAGAAGATGCAGGAGTTGGGAAAACTCAAGCTAAATGGGAAATTTGAGAGGCTAAGTATAAGAAAGCAAAAATAAAAATAGTTTGCTTTTGAAGACAAAGAGCATGTGCATTACCAACAAAATCTCATGCTCTTGATTCCAAGATTTTGTTAGAAACAAAAAGACCAAAGGAGGCTATAAACTTATAGTCAACCTTGAAATATTTTCTTGTTGTTGATGGCAATGGAGGGAAGATTATGATTTCCAAGCCTAGGGTGCCACCTTACTATGATGACAACATAATCCACCTCATTAACAATTGAAAAATGCACGATTTGTGACTATTTCTATGATCACTATGAAATAATGGTAGCATCTTGTGCCTACACATATCACCCATGGTGCCTTGGATTTCATATGCTTCAATCTTGTACATGTGCAAAAAAAACGTGCAGAAAATCTTTCCATCATATGTGGTGCAACAATGTGGGCTTCAAGCTTATTGACAATATTGATATAACATATCAACACAAAATCAATACACCCACAACCGGGTCAGTAGGTATTTTTTTTAGATCTTATATCCAATCTTCTTACTATATGTAGATTTCATTTGTGTGTTGTCCAATATATGTTTGTAATTTCATTGAAAACATTTGGACCTCTAATTATTTGTGATTTTTTATGTAGAAGCAAATTCGAGAAGCTTGGGTTTTCTTCAATGCTCAAAAGATGGTGGGAATGAAATGTTTGTTATAACAACAAAAAAGTTGTCATTAAAGAAGAAGATGACCCAGGTTGAATGTTCACCATCCAATTGAGGTCATGAAACTTCATTTGAATTCAATTATATGTAAATTGGATTCCCATATCATGTAGTAGATTAGCAATGGAGAAAAATGCAATGTGAGTAACCTTGAGTTTTATGTACACTATATAGGACGTATGGCATGATCATGTGCATGTTTCTTCCCAATTTTGAAGGTTTATTTCCAAAGGACCATATTGAAGTGGAAGCACATGTATAAATGTTATTCTTTAAAAAGAAATAATTGTTTTGAAGGTTGTAAATATATAGTTCGGTGAAATCCTCGAGTCAAAAATGTTTTTATCCCATAACAATTTTAATAGGTAGGAATGAATTTGCAAAATATGGGTTTCAAGTTGATGGCAAAAGATGAACCTATGCCTTATCAGGTTCAAGCAAAATACCAAAAAGATGGATGCAAAAATAGTCATAAAGGGGAGCAGCACATGAAGTATTTAAAAAGGAAAATATCTTTGGTTTTCTCTTCGTTTGATTTAGAAGGCAGAAACACATAACAAAACTTCAAGTTTTCAGTATACCAAGACCTATAAATATGGAGACATTAGTTTTGCATAGCTATTGTACCCAATTTTATCATTTGCGGGCATTTTTGTTGTGTACATAACAAGGCTACTTGAAGCAAGGACTTTGTTTTCAAGGATTAATTGTAAATGAAACAATATTGACAGTTGTTGATATAACTTAAACTTGTTTAAATCCCGATTTAAATTATCAATAACTGTAAATTGGAACATGTTCATAATTTTCAATTATTCAACATGTTCATGGAACATAATTTATTTTTAAAAATTTTAAAATTCAAGGACCAATTCATGATAGACTATAGTTTTTTTTTTGAATTGACAATACTCTTAGTTTTGTAAACATGGTCAAAATGACACATGCGCATAAAAAAAAAAGGTGGGATATTTATATCACCATAAATTAAATTTTAGCCGTATCTAGAAAGACCTAGAAGCAAATAAACACACTAAACATTGTGAAGAAAAATAAACACAAAAAAGTTGGAATTGAAGCTTGGTAGAAAAACAATCTACCAAATTTCCAAAAGGCTCCATAATTTCCCATAATACTTTGTGACAAAAAAATTTATAAAACAAAACAATTGTTGCCTCTTAGTTGAATTCACAAAATACATCCAAATCTCCATAACACTTTGCTAGTAGCATTGTGTCCAATTATAAAGGTTGATACAAAATCAAAAACTTAGACTACGAAATCCAAATTGTAAACCACATTATGGCCTAAATTTTGTAGGCCAATCAAGTGCTAAACCCACTAACTTTGTATACGTGCAAGAGATTTGTTTTGTCTTGTAGATGGATTATTTTCTTGCATGGAATGGGTACTAGATCGTGTGCCAACATACCTTCCTTTCTTCAATGCATAATTAGCTAATAGGTCCTCACCAACATCTTCCTTTTTTCTTTTTGGTGTAGATTTTTTACTATTCCCCACATGTGGTTGACCAAAAGTTTCAAAATTCTCTTCAACTGAAGAAATCTTTGCCTTGTTAGATGGTAGACCTTGACCCAACTTCTCTTTCAAATGGGAATTGCCTTTTGATGGTACATTTACTATAGACTTTCTTTTGGCTTTGGGGTCTTGTTTTGCATTTTCTTACATAGATGTAGACATAGATTTCTTGTAAAAGACCTATTTGAAAACTAACTTCCTCTGAATCTAATCATGATGTTGGTTAGCAATGAATTTCCTTGTTTCATTTAGGCTAGGAAGTTCAGCTATAAATAATCCACTAGCTACACAACTAATACTAATGATTTCAGTCTTAGCTTGGGTAGATAGTAGAAAAGATTTCATCATACCTAACCCCCTTGTTATGGTTGTCTTGATGTTCTCCTTGTCCTTGATAATCAATATGTCAAGTGCATCAAAAGTGGAAGAAAGCGTCTTGCTATGTGAGGAAGGAGCTGTAGGTGGGCGAAATGTTGTTGTCCTTTTGTCCCGCATTCCGCCCAAAGTAGCTCCACCTCTAACATGTTATGTTATGGTTGTTTTTCCAACCATTTCTTCCCATGCAGTTTAGTAGGCTATGTGTTGTTTTCCAATTGTTTCTCTAATAAATTATTCTTAAAACAATTTTTTAGACTCCCCAAGCATTGGTTCTCTGGGCTCATCAGTTGTCAAAAGGAATGCTTCACCTAGCCAAATCATTTTTCCACACAATATTCAAGAAAGTTAACAATGAAACAAACATTAAATCAATCGTTCAAACATGCACAAATGTTGACCAAATAGATTTTACAAATAATCTATTCCTACCATGAAACTACATGCATGGAAAAATCACAATAAAACACCTACACAAAGAACTTCAAATTATTTTACATAAATTGGAGATAGCAACCAAGTTGCACATGAAACTTAAATCACCAATATGTTCCCATCATTTTGGAGCTAACCATGTCCATTGTCATTGCTAGAAATTCCTTAATGTCTCAAATGCAATTTGCAATCAAAATTGCACATGATGAAAATATTCAAAATTCTCATTTCAAATTTTAAAGTATCAAAACGTGCATAGTCCTAAAGAATTTTTTCTTTCTCTTACCTCTGACAATTGTTGTAGGTCTAGAAAACCTAGTCTATTGCTTCGAAAGACTAGAAGGCTAATGATGGTTTTTCCTTTTCAATTCTTGATAACTTGTTTTTATAGATGATGTTGGGTTTTCATGAATAGAGGCATCTAATCTAACCTCATCAACACAATCCTTAGATGAAGGTTCCTAGTTATGAACGGTCAATTTAATACCCTTTAAAGGTGACAAGCTAGGGTTCATATTGGGAAGAAGTTCCCCGCCTAGGTAAACAGTTTGGCAAGCTCATCTACCACACCTTTATAGATTTGCTCATGTTGAACACTTGCATACCATCTCACATGGTTTGATTCATCATCACTACTATCCTCCTCACCTATAGAGTCAAAATCTTATTATTTGCCAATTTTTTTGCACCTTTCTTCTTGGCATTTGTTTTTAAGCCTGACGCACTCCCAACTCCTTAAAGGGCTCAAACGTGAGCCCAAGTAGAAAGCAACGGAATAAGGAGGAGTCAGAGCACGCTCCCTAGCTCACAACACTTTGAGGGGTAGAGGGGCGTGTTGGAGCTCCGGGATGGGACCAGGAAGAGTTGACAAGCTTCACTCACTCACACGGGCCTGCACACAACCCACACAAAGTGGTTAGTGCATAGTTGGAGCACACTTGGTGCTAGGACGAGCCACGGGCAACACAGACACACAAGACTCACCACGGCCCGGACTTGGGGGAAGCCACCACCTTCCCCCTTATAGTATACTCTGCAGCTCTTCACGGAGGCTACATCCAAATGGCTATTTTTCCTGGGACTCCCGAGTGGGAGTCCCGAAATCACGCCAAATGGGACTCCCACGACTTTGGAGCCCCATAACTTTGCGAGCAGACCTCGGATCGCGATGCGGTCTAAAGCAAAGTTGTAGCCCTCGTTGAGAGATTTTCAATGATATGTGGCACGCCCCTTGCAGCTAAGTAAATTGGGTCGATTCTTGACTTTTTGTGGTCGGGAGTCAAACTGGCAATTCGACTCCCGATCCTTCTTTTGGCCATAACTTGTGTTTCAGATGTATGAATGAGTAATGTAAGCCCATTTTAGACATTTACACTTCAAGAGATTTCCAATGATATAAAGAGCGCCATTAGACATTGAGGTTTGACCCCTGCAATCGCTCTCTAAAGTTTCAGGAGTCCACCGAAACTCCATCTCCCAAAGTGGGAGTTGCCTTGGGAGTGTGAGGGTTCACTCCCTCATACTTTCTAACACTCCCGGGAGTATGTGATGTGACTCCCAGGCTCCTTCTTGGCCCGCACCCTTACAATGCCTTTGCTTTGACTCCCGGGCTTCCTTCCTTTTAGCTCACACCCTTGCAAGCCCTTTGCCTTGGTCGCGAGCCCAAGGCTAGGGTTGCGACAAAGCCCTTGGTTTTGGTAAATGTAGTAGGTAATTTTGCTTTTGAAGACTCTAGTACGTTGGCAAGGGATAATACAATAGGGCTTATGGTTGCAACATGGGAAGTAGCCATTTTCCACCCATTTATGCTAGTGTTGCATGTGGGGAAAATTGTTTACCCTTCAATGCATGCATAGTATAACTCATGGTGGCCACAAGGCTACAAACAAAAATGAACATAGGGTTAATCATCAAGTTATATGAATAAGAAAAAAAAAAAAATTAGTCTGAAATAATGCAATATCATAATGTACGAAATCAACAAATTCAAATCCTTTTACCTCTAGGTAGATTGTTGCCTTGTTTTTAGAACTTTTTGCACATAATGATGACATTTTAATCCCTAGCCCATCTATTGTAAGTACACCCGATTTTGAAATAGTTGTTGTTGTTTCAATGCAAGTGTCTGGTGAAAGGCTTGGTGTGCCTTCACGGGTCGATGTTGGGGCAAGACTCAAGGATTGATCCACTTTAGAACTAGATGTCAAGATTTGCCCTACATAAACCATGCATGTTAATCAAACACTATGGTGGAACTACATAAACAACCATAAAATTATATAATAAAAAAAAAACACCAACCTAGTGATTATACAATGGTCCTAGTCATCACTACCACATGAAAAAAACCATGTCCATTTGCATTTTTCAAATTGGGAACTCTTAGGATGTTATATATGAAACATTGAAATTTAGAGGACTTTTGAACAAGATGTGATGACTTTTCTTTAGTATAACATACCAAACTATGCCTATAGGAGTACATGTATCCATGAGGCTCAAGACTTCTAGGACTTAAAAAAGGACATTGAATAATTTTAGGACTATGTAGGACTTTCAAAATCTATAAAAGGATATAGTTCAATCTTGCAAGATTTTAGAATCCAAGATCATGACTGTTACAAACTAAGAAAGGAAATTGAAGACTTTCAAGACTTAAAATTTGAGCTCAGGACTTTTCAAGTCTAAGAAAAGTTACAAATGACTTTCAAGCTTGTTTGTTGGACTTCTATAATCTAAGAAAGGACATTGATAGCTTTTAGGACTTTGGAATTTGAGTCACTTATTCACAAGACTTCTACGTTGTTATGACATCAAAACCTATTTAAGTACTTCAAATTGACCAAGACTTGACACAAAATCTGGAAAGTCCTTCAAATATTCAATTTTTCCCAAATGGGATCAACATAACCATCATGAACCAACGAGTCTTTCAACACATGACATTGTGTCTATTTAGGATTTCAATGACAACTATCCATGTAGGATTTATTTAAGGTTCAGGTAGTTTTTCAACAGACCCTACAAGACCATGATCTAACGACTTAGGTAGTTTTTCACAAACCCAACAGGACCATGATCTATGCCAAGAAATTCTAAAGTCTTTCAACCAAATATTTTGATTAATCGGGACTTTAGTCACAACTATCTAGGAGATTTATATCTAGGACTTAAATAGATTTTTGTCTACATTTTAAAGGACCATGATACAATAAATAATCCCTAAACTAAAACACCTACAAGTTAAACAGTACTTTGAAATTATTCTTGAAATTTCATTTGGACATAAAGGACTTAAAATTTCAACAAACACAATTGTCAAGATTGCATTCTTCAAGTTCATCTCAACAAAGATTACCTCTACATCTAGAAAACACATTCTACAAAATTGAAATAAGGAGATTCAATCGAACATGACCTAGTATTGTAGAAATCATGTGATGGCTAAAAAACACTTACTATTGTTTCTTGGCTTGAAGGAATGCCTTGTTGCTCCTTTGTTTCCACCTTTCACTATTCCAAAGCTTTTAATAACAATATCTAAAATTGTAGGTCTAATCCCCCATGTTGCACACCATTCTAGATAAAAAGAAATTCCACAACTTGGAAGTAAACACTTTGTGTCAATAGCAAAATGTTCAAGCATACACCGTGGGTGATAAGAATGGCCACATGAAGCTATCAAATGATCATGGCATTTGTACCAAAACCCACAAATTGGACAAACATTTAAGTTGCAGCTTGTGTCTTTTGGAGTCTCAAGGTTATTCTATGGGGATAGGACACAAGGACAATCCTAATCCCTTTTCCATTATCTCCAATTGACTTTGAATCTTGTGTATCCCCAACTCTATAGCTTTGAGTTGTTAAGAGGTAATATCATATTCAATGATGTGTTTTGCCTCAACTTCATCCAAGCAAGTACATTTTTCTTTCACAATTACCAATTTTTTTGTTGCACTTCGAAGTTTGTTTTCGACAGTTCGTTTGTCTCCTTAAAGGTCTTTGACCTTCTCACCTTCACAAATGGTTTGATCCATCGAGTCTTTAATTTGATTGTCAATGGGCTCAAGCTCATCCTCTATATACCTAGTAGTTAAAAAATTTAACCTATTATGAAAGAGCTTGTCCATTTTTGCTTTCAAGCTATAAGCTTTTTCTTTTTCTACTGCAACTTTTGCAACATTATTTTTTAATTCAATTTGTGCTTCTAAAAATAACTTGTCCTTATCTTTCATAACCATATGAGCTTTACAAACGTCTCCATAGACCTCTTTAGCCTTCGTATCAAGAACTTTTAACTTCTTTATTAAAAATGCACATAAGTCTTATTTCAATAGTAAAACAAACCTAACCTTTTCAACCTTAGACATCGACCAATTTGGAGTAATGGTAGCCTTAATCTATGATGCCTTTCCTCTCAACATTTTCATATCATAAGGTTCTTCTTTCAACAAGTTTGTTGGACTAGGCTAAAAAGCCGAACTAGGATTAAACGATGATGGGGAAGAAGATTTTAGAATGTGAGAAGGAGAAGGGTGAGGAAGATGCGGATTTGGAATAGCAAAGAGGTCAGTAATAAGGAATGACTATTTGTTTTAATGTTGATTTTCTTCAATTCTTGAATTTGTGAACAAAACTCATGAAAGTGTGCACCAAATGTTGCCCAATTTAGTTCTACACTCTTTGCTTTGCAAACCATAGCCCTGGCAATTGTAGGGAAAACTCATGATTGGGAGGTTGAGCTTTAGAAACCACCTTCTATTAAAATTCTTCTATTAGCTTAACCTCCTCTTCATTAGGTGTTATAACACCATCGATTCTTGCTTGAACAAGGCCCAAAGTGCTTGCAAATCTCTTTTATAGTCGCATGTTCAATAGTTAACTTGAGAGAATGTTTCTTCCCTTGTTGCGTAATCCATGATTTGACTCAAACCAAGAAGCATCCATAGCCATGGCCATTACACTTGAGCCCTTATCCATAAAACAAAAATTGAAAACAAATGTGTGTAAACAATTATAAACTTGATACACAATCTTAAACCATATTATAAACTCTTTTTTTTTTGTTATGCACATGAAAACTACTTGAACATTAAGGACAAAATACATAGCACATACCTTGGAGCTTCCTACCAACTATCGCAAAAACGTGATGTTGTTTTCCATAGTATTATTTGAACACACAAAAACTACCTTCAAACTGCTATGTTTCTATGGTTGAAAATGGGAGATGTTAAGAGGGAAACTTGAACTTCAAAGAAAGCAAGTAGGAAGGAAAAGTAGCTCCATGTGCTTATGCATTAAAGGAACCCATTGAGCTAACAGGAACTAAAATGAACTAGGTAATAACAGATTATAGGAATCATGCAAAGGCCAGTGCCAAAAAGAGCAAAAAACCAAGACCTAATGGAGTTGACCTTGGCCTGACACCTTTCAAAAATGGTACCTTCCATAATTCATCTGGGCCAAACTTCGGCCAATCAAATTACAATGCGACAAATTTACAAATTTTTAATAGAAAATAAATCAACAAAAGTAGGGCAAAAATCCTTGGATCCTTTTTCCTAAAAATGGAACCCCAATCATGAATAACCCCTATTTATTTATTCTTAAAGTTCAAGTTTGTCCATGTCATAAAAATCAACTAATCTTCATGTATTTAGTTAATTTTGCACTTTTAAAAAACTATGAATTAACAAATGACCATTTGGAGATTGAAAATTTGGAAAGGAATTCTGATTTGGGAGCCACCATATGATGGAATAATAGATATTAATAATGTTAATTTGTTTCATTATATGATCCAAAAAAAAAAAGTTTTCAATGTTTTATTTCAAATTCAATAGAAAATTTGATCCTAACCATTGAATTTCTAAAAGTTCAAAATTAACAATTTAGTTTAGAATTAATTAAATACATGTTATTGTATATCTCATTTCATTCATATTTTGTGGTTAGTTTATTAGTGATACTTTTCTACATGTTATTGACTTGGGAAAAGCATTAGATATTCTTTTAGTTCTTGTTCCTTTTGTTAAATTGAATACCATGTACCCAAACTAATCATTTAAATATGTTATTTTGATACCTATCTATGGTAATACCCTCAAAGTTCCAACTGCACACATTGATTTCCATATACTAACATACTAATATGCATGCCATACCTCACTTGGGCTCCACGTTGCTTCATTCTACTAGTGACAATGAATTGTTTTTAAAAAAAGGATATATATGTCATATTAATTCATATTTTGGGAAGGGAAAGATGTATATGTTGTTTATGGAGTTTTGTAAATGTGTTTGCATTTGTGTCATAACATATTGAAAATTTTCAAGATCAAATTGAAATGTCATTTTTGTTGCATATGCTATTGTGAAAACACCACATGATGAGTTGTCTATTTGTTGCATTACATTTGCACATGTGTATAACAAGTTGTTCACATTTATAAGTTTGCATAATAATTAGATTGTGTTGCTAGGCAATTTTTTGATCATTGCATATGTTAATCGTATATTGTACAATGTATATTAGGAGTTGACATGTGGATTTATACTTTAGTTCATTGTAGATCTTCAAAAAATTGAGAGAGATCAATACCTCGTGGTGGTCTTTGTTATAAACCACAATTAATGGAAAACACTTCAAATGGGATTGGAAAACAATGAATGCCAAAAGGATGTGGAATAGGGAATTCAAGAAATGCTTGTGAAGATGTATATTGACAACCTAAATTTTTTTATAGAAAACATTTCAAATGAAGCATACCAAGCATGTTGATGCATTGAAATGGTAGATGTTGCCTCCCCCATTTGTTGACATACACAATTTCTTGAACAATCTTTCACTCTACAGTCAGTATGTTATACTTGATGGCTTAGAAACTTTTAGACATGGTCTATCCATGAATGTCAATGAATTGAAACATTTATATAGGCCCAAAAACCAACCAATACAAACCTAGTGAATCAACCTAGGATATGCACCAGCAATGTTATAATTAATATTTTAATATTAATTATAGCTACTTCTTTCTCCTTGGGGACTTTTTAAATCTTTTTGGACTTTTCCTTATGTGCATGTAATAAAAATAATAATGGTCAATGATTGAACTAATGATCTCAAACATTGACCAAAACCAAAATACTCATCCTTGTCTACACCCTCCAACAAAATAATAAAAGCAGTGACTTCTAACATGGTTCAAGGTTATGTAAATACCTCATAAGCTTTAAAGATCCAACCACCAAATGTATACACAGTGAGTGGATAGACCTCAAAATGGAGTGATAGAAGACTACAATTCTTGAAAGCTTCAAAGAACAATTTGTGCAAAAGGTCAAGAGGACGACATATGCAAGATATGATGAAGCCCAACCTATTTGTGCTTTGCTAGCAAACAAAGATTCATAAGCGAACCCATTGAGCCGAATATGACACTAACAAATGGAAGAGAAATATGTTGTTATAATTTCATTTGTGTTAATCAAACCATTGGTTCAATGTAGTTGGGTATGCATATTTTAGCTATGACATATGGCTATTAGCCTTAGTGGCCTTGTAATCCACTGAACTTCAACAATCACCAAACCTCCACCATTTCTAGACAAAAAACTTACACTAAGTTCCAAAAAATATGCATTCCATGTGCCAAGATATGAAATTAATTCCCTATCACACCAGTTTCACTGTTTGCCATTGGGCTACTGACCATTTCATGTGCTAGACCTATACATTATATCCAAAAGAGGCTAACATCTTCACTATCAAAGCAACCAACATAATGGTTTACTAAACAAACGAAAACCTTGTTCAATACAAGATATATGAAATCAAAATGAAGACTCGACAAAACTGGAGCTTTTGTGATTCCTTCACATTCTCATTTATGTGCATGAGGTATTACAATCTTGACACTTGGAATCAAAACATGACTGACTTAGTAGAATTGAATGCTCCATAGTTTATTGCACCAAAAAAAGAAAGGCAAAAAAAGAAAAAAAAACCTAAACCTCACAAATCCTAGATCCTATTACAAACACCCAACATACCCATATTGCCAATGCAAATGTGACCCAACAGCAAAAAAGGTTTGTTACCTCTATAATGGTCATGTCATCAAAAGACCTATTGAAACCTAGTTATGCTATCTCTAGTGGTGATCTTTTTCATCCAGGAACATCTACAAGAATGTCATGCTTTTGAATTAGCATTTGCTTAGCATAAACCTTAAACCTTAAACCCTAAACCTGGGCTTGCATACAAATGGCCAACTCGCGCACCTTATAAACTACCATGATCACTCAACAACAACATCATCTGAGTCGGACTTAACCCCCCCCCTCCCTCAACTAAAGCCTCCACACATTCCACCTCTATTGCAACAACCTTTTCCCCTTCATTTGCATTACCAGGATCATGATCTTTGGCATTAGCTTGAAGGTCTACAAATGCCATAATGCCTTGCTCATCTATGTTTGCCCCAAGTGTCATGTCTTCCACCATAGCCACTACACGTCGAGCATGAAGTTCCTTGTCCTCTACAAAACTATTCACCAGTCTCCACCATTCACCTTGTCCTTTAGAAAAAACACCTACAAATTACAATGATAAAACAATTAATTAGTGGGTAGACAATGGAAGATGTGTGCATGTTAAAGATATCAAGATGCCCCCATTTAAGACCCTTATATTGTTTAGGTCATCACTACACCAAGTGGGACAGTTGACCTTCATATATACATAACTTTTGATATTTCTTGTCCAATATAATATGATCCAACAATCACCTTGCAAATGTTGGGATTTCTTGTGCCAAATGAGGTGGCCACACAATGGGCAAGCCCATGGTACCTATGCATTACTAATGCTTTGAATTCTCTTTGGTCCTTTTGCAATTGGGACCTTGCTTCTTGCCACACTTTACAAGCACAGCCCAAGGTGTTCCATCATGCATTAAATACCTCACTCCACTAGCACATTCCATTGAACAATCACTCCCACCACTAACACATTCCATTGAACAATCACTCTCACCATTAACACATTCCATTAAATAATCATTCCCACCACTAGCACATTCCATTGAACAATCACTCCCACCATTAGCACATTCCACTAAACAATCACTCCCACTAATTAAAGTGAAACTATATGGTTCCATTTTGGGAACCTTTTAGCCCCATGTTCCACTTTGACGTTCCATTGTGCATATGTTATATCACTATGTCATTTCCATTATAAACCTATGGACAAAAAATCCACCAACATGTCATTGATTGAAATGTATACATGTATAATGCATCTATTCCCACAATATTCGTGATGACATGTTCATGTATTACTTTTAATTCCATTGCATTTAGTCTCTTAAATTGAGCATGTCCTTCCAACACCTCGCCAATGTCTGCCTCCTCTTCATTAGTGTCCCACATGCGGTGACACGTGACAAATATAATGCAAAGTAATATGTGTAGAACCCTAGAACTTCGTCATACATGTAGCCAGATGCCATGCAAGCTTTTGGCCTAGCCTTATTCTTCGCATACCTTTTTAAAAGTGATAGATATTTCTCCATTGGGTAGCACCACATGGCACTTATTGGCCCACATATTTATAATTCATCTACAAAATGGATAATCATCAGGTGGGTCATCATGTCAAAGAACCTTGGTGGAAACCATATGTCAAACAAACATATTGTTTTCACTACATATGTTCGCAATGCCACAAGGTTTTCTAGGTTCAACACCTTAGCACAAATTCTCTAAAATGATTTCCCAAGTTGTATGATTATCGTTCTTAGGCCTACTTGTAACAAATTTTGCACATTCACTAGTAATATTTATTGAACCATAACATGGTGGTCATGGCTCTTCATGGCATACTACCTCTTTGGGCCCACATGTTTCTTATAAATAGTAGCATATCATGTTGGAGTTCAAATATCCTAGATATGACATTATTGATGACTTTGGAGGTCACTCCTATAGAATTATTTTGTGCACCAACCTAGTGTAATATGTGTTGCGAGGTGTTGTTAAACATATGGAAATGAATGTAAATCTTATTATTTTTATGTAAGTAACACACAAGTGATCCTAGGTGCACTTATGAAAAACTACCCCATACAAATGTGGGATGCATATCTTCATTACCTTTGGATTCCAAATGCCAAGTGAGAAAGTTCAAGTATGTGTGTTGTTCATGGAAAGGTACGAGATCTCATAGCTTCAAGGTGAATGCCACTATAACATGTTTCATGGAATTATAATTCTATATGATGCAACCAAATTGTTTAATGGGAATGACTAGTTTATTACAAATTGTGCACATTCACGTGTACGCATAACACTATAAAGTTTTAAGTTCGTAAGACTTGGAATTTCATCCCAAGCTTTAATATCTAACTTGTCTTGTTCTGGGAAATTATAAAATGTCATTACATGTTGTGATTGATAAGGGTTCAAAGGAGCAACACATGAGGTGAAAGAAGAGGTGAAATGTGCAAGCATGAATATTAGAGGCACCATTTGATCTAAAAGGTCCATGTGCATGTTTGAACATGTTTTTAGCAAATTCTAGAATGTAGGGCTAATGTATATGACAAGTATGGCCTATGGCAATGAAATTAGATGTAAGCTGTGATTAAACCTTAATGATACAAGCCCGAATGATGCACAAACCTCAAGCCCTATAATGAAATAAACTTGATTTAAGTGACATAAACTTGAAATCAACTTAATGAAACGTGCTTGATTGACACAAGCCTTAAGGACGTAGACATAAGTGACATATGTGAAGTGACACATGTGAGGTTTTATTAGCATATGCTTTAGTGACATATAGCATTGGTCAAACCAAAGTGATAATATAAACTTGAGTGACATAGGTGGAGTGAGATGGGCCTTATTGGCATAGGCCATAATGACATATTACAATAAGCCCAAGTGTAGTAGGAAACCCATGTGGCATAGGCACCAATGATGTATTACACTTTAGTGACATATGTTGAGTGACACATGTCCTAGTGATATATACTTATTTCATAGTGATACAAGATGAGTGAGAGAAGACCTAATGCTATTGACCTCGGTCCTAGTGATAGGGGTTGAGTGACACATGCCATAGTGATATAGACCTATTTCTTAGTGACAAAGGATGAGTGAAAGAGGACCTAATGATATAGATTTAAGTCCTAATGACAAAGGTATAATATTACATGCCCTAGTGTTATGGAGTGTTTTTTCATATTGTATTTTTTCAATGTTATAGATGTTTTTGAATATTCAAAGCTTGTTGTTTTGAACTTTGATGTACTTTTTAAGTTTCATTTTTCACCACATACAAATGTGTGAAATCCAACTTTCTTGTTGCCATGTAGGTGTTGAATGCGTGTGTCAACTTAAATGCACTTGAAGATCAAGATATGTATGTTTGAACAACTTTCCAAACCATTGAAAATGGATGGGATTTAGATTTCTTTGTTAGATGTAATTTGTTTGATTTTTATGCAGAATGTGGCTGCAAAAAAAAAATGGCAAAATGATTATCCATTGTTTTTGGTTCAAAAATTTATCTTTGGATGAGGAAATACAACATTGTTGTCATTGTTTTCAACTTTGATTCTGAAGGAAAAATTAATTATTTAGTTCCATTATGTGTACATGAGAAATAATGTGTTTGAAAAGATATGAAACAAAAATCTTGTAAAATTTTCAACCTTTTGTAAGTTACAAATGATTAAACATTGTTATTTTCCCACATTTTTTAAGGTGCTATGTTTTGTTCATTTAAAACATGATTTAATTTCTAGGTCGGATTTTTCACCATGTATAAATGTATGTAACCCAACATTGTTGTTGTTATGGGGGTGGGCGCTGAATGCATGTCTCTGCATAAATGCATTAGTTCAAGATCAAGGCAAGTATGGTTGGGAACAACCCATAGATAATTTTGGATAGGATTCATGTGTCATTGTTGTAAATAACATTGTTGTCCTATATGCAAATGTTCACTATTGGAGGACTCCAAATGCCAATAGAGAAAGTGAACGTGTATGTGAGTTGTTCATGCCCAATTATGGCAATTGATAGCTTTGGGATGCACACCATTAACCTACTTCATGGAGCTACAAGTACCATCCAACTTGGGCGTTATATGTTGCAAATTATTATCTTATTGTTGTAGTCCCATAAATAGTACAAAGTTGTTAGGACAAGAGGTGAATCTTCATCCCAAGTAATCGGGTATGACTTGTTTTGTTGTAGGCAATCATGAAACATCATTATATTGTGATTGATAGGAGCTTGAAGGAATTGGCATGAGGTGGAAAAATAGGACATGGATGTGCAAAAGCCATCAACACAAGTACCATCTCTCAAACTTTCATGTGCATGTTTTATGGTTTCAACAAACTTTTAAATACAATCATTATGGTAGATGATTTAGGCATAAATTAACACCAAGTCCAAGTGATGCAAGACCTAGTGACAAAGAACATGTTTTAAATGACATAATACTAAATGAAATAGGCCCAAGTCACATAAACCCTAATGACATATAGAAACCCTAATGACATTTACATAAAGTTGAAATGACAATAACCTTAGTGATATTATAATATTGAGTGACGTAGGCCTTCATGGCATAGTGATTGAAAGACATATGACTCCTTAGTGACATAGGTCATAATGATAGACCCAAGTCATAGTGAGTGACATAGGCCATTAATGATATTATGTGACATGTGTTGAGTGACATAGGCCACCAATGACATAAATGTTAATAAAACCATATTTAATGGCATAGATTTTAGTGACTGAATTGGTTGTAATGACATAGGTATTTGGGCAAAATGTGTTGTATTTTACAGGGTCTAATGTATATAAACCATGATGGAATGAAGAGAAGGAGGGGGAGGAGGAGGTGGTGGTTCAAAGCAAAAGGGCCAAGAAAAATTAGCACCATTGCACTTTATTCCAAAAATGCATGTATGGGACACATCACATCAAATTAACTCAAGTTATTAAGCCTTAATTATGAGTTCATGATACATAGGCCAAGTAGCAATATGAAATCAATGACATAATGCTTGGTGACTAATTAAGGCATATTGTCAATTTAGTGAAGGTAGTGTATGGACCACCTTGTTATGTGAATGACCATACTTGAGTGAAAAAAAAGAAAGTAACATGTGCCATAATGACCAATATTGCTTATAGATTAGATGTGGACATGTCCATGTATGGGGCAATGATTTGAATCTTAAGGAATAAGATTTATGATTTAGTGACATGTAAGCTTTAACATGATATGAATGACATCATAGTGTTTGATGACTAGGGTAGATTATCACACCTTTACCAAAGGTAATGTATGGACCACCTAACTATGTGAATGACCAAACTGTTAATGGGAAAAATAAAATGACATGTGCCAAAATGACACAACTCATAAGGATTCAAGCTTTGTGAATTCCAATGTGACGCATGATTATGATTAGACACAAAAAAATGGTAATTAAAAGATTTGGATTATGGTGAACTTTTATATAAATGACCTCCCAAGTCACTAACATATGTAATGACATGGAATATGATGATCAATCCCACCACCCAATTATAATGAACCTAGCCATTAGTATTGCACCCTACAATGACGAATGTTAATGCAAATTAATATTTATAATTAAAGTGTGAAAATAATATGTTGATCCAACAAATTGGAAAATTTATTAATAGAAGCTATGATTAGTCATGGGTGTAACATGGTGTGCTAACTACACATTGAAACTTTCTAGAATCACTAACTGGTTAATCATTATAAAAAAACTATGGACCCATGACACAAAGATTAATGCAACCACTCTAAAATATCATTTGATGCAATCATTAGAAGATTAATATACACCCACTAGAACAATAAATCAAGTAGTGATTACAAGAAAATCACAATGTAATCACCAAAACATCAATATGCATTTCGCTTAAGGATCACATGGTACAATCCACTCACCGTTGTTTTGGGTATAATACATGCCATATATTACAGTAGACTAATCCACTAAGATTCCATCGGTTGTTGCCATGTGACCTCATTCATTGGCCAATTCCACTAAATTCAACAAGATGTCATTAGTGAAATTAGTTTAATCCCTTGAAAATGAGTGGAATGCACAATGGATGGGACCATGATTTGTTGTAGTGGTGGTGTAATAAAGGTGTCACTGACATAACTAGGCTTGCTACATCCACCCCTCCACTTCCACATATTAAATTGCCCTTGTCCCATCACTACTATGAAATGTGTCTTAGTTCACTATGGGTTTCACTAGATTTTGAGTGAATTTGGACATTTATACCTGGTGAAATTATTTAACCCCCTAATGAACAGGGACTAGTTGTTACGAATAATGAATTGTTTCACTAATACCTAATGAAACAAGGTTACTCTCAAGTGAAATACAAATTTACTAAAGTATTCACTTGTTAGTTAATTAACTAACCAACATGGAAATCAATTAAAATTTAATTATTTAATATATAATATTATTGATAATTTCACTATTTTTTTAACCTATGATTTATTGACATGTGTCATTACCTAGGTTAAGTTAAAAACTTAACCTAGGTAGGTAGGCCATGTAATCAACCTAAGCACATATTCTAGGAATTTGATAAGAAAGTATTCAGTCAACATACCATTGTTGACCACACACATCACCATTCATGAGGTTTGATCCCTTGAAATTTGGAATGGAAGCAAACACCCTTACCATCAAGCCACCCCACTTGTGGTGGTATTATGTTACATTACATTTTATTTATCAAATACTTCATTTTAAACATTACAAAAACATAAACTTTGAAAATTCATATCTTATTGAGATTTTGTTCAAATGAAATGATTCAAGTTTTTTATAAAAAAATTCAATAACATACATAATTACATTTATTTCTTTTTGAAAGTTTAAAATCATTTGAACAAAAAAAAAGTTGAATATCATTATTCAATAACATTTCAATGACCATTTTTTTGAATTTTTTTTAATAAATGGAATTTTTAAAATATAATAATATGACCTTTGTTAAACTACTTTCAATTATTATATGAATATTTTTTATTAATTTAAATTATTTCACCCTACATTATTTATGGCCATTTATGGTTATTTTAAATTATTTTTGGTTATTTTTGGTAGTTTCACCCTAGGCTATTTTTGGTTATTATAAATTTTTTTTGGCTATTTTACTTTATTTCACCTTAGGTTATTTTAAGCTATTGTAAGTTTTTTTGACTATTCTATGTGTTTTTTACTATTGTAAATTATTTCAGTTTAGGTTACTTGCAACTATTATAAGTTATTTTTGGCTATTGAAGGTTATTTTACCTTATGTTATTATTGGCAATTTTAGGTTAATATAAGTTATTTCACCTTAAGTTGTCTATTATAAATTATTTCACCCTAAATTATTTTTAGCAATCCTAAGCAATTCTAATATATGGTTATTGGTTGTTCTTTTATTAAAAATATTGGCGGTTATTAATGGCTATTAGTACCTATTCTATTGGTGGTTATTAATGTCTATTGATGGTTATTCTATTAATAGTTATTGGTGGTTATGGGTGGTTATTCTATTAATGTCTATTGGTGGTTATTATATTAATGGCCATTATTAATTATTCCATTGGTGGTTATTGTATTGGTGGTTATTGTATTGGTGGCTATTGGTGGTTATTGTATCAATGGTTATTCTATTGGTGGTTATTCTATTAATGGCTATTCGTGATTATTCTATTAATGGCTATTAATGACTATTACATTAATGGCTATTGGTGTTTATTATTGGTTATTATATTAATGGCTATTAGTGGTTATTATATTAGTAGTTATTGGTGGCTAATATATTAGTGGCTATTGGTGGCTATTCTATTGATGGCTATTAGTAGTTATTCTATTGGTGGCTATTATATTAATGGCTATTGGTGGATATTTTGTTATTGCGTATTGGTGGTTATTAATGGTTATTGTACTAATGGCTATTAGTGGCTATTATATTAATGGTTATTATTGAATGTTCTATTATGGATATTGGTGGTTATTAATGATTATTATATTAATGGCTATTGGTGAATATTCTATTGATGGATATTTGTGGTTATTAATGTTATTATATTAATGGTTATTGGTGGCTATTATATTAATGGTTATTGTTTGTTATTTTATTAATGGCTATTGGTGGTTATTCCATTATAATCCATTGGTGGTTATTGATGGTTATTTTATTAATGGTTATTAATGGTTATTGTATTATAAGTTATTATTGGTTATTATATGTTATATTAAAACTATTTGTGATTATTATATTATAAATTATTGTTGGATATTTTATGTTATAATATCATAGGCTATTGGTAGTTATCATATTGTAGGGTACTTAAAATTATTTTTCATAGGTTATTATTTTTTATTCTAATTTATTTTTACCTTGGGTCATTATATTATATTTTAAATTATTTTAAGTTATTATACCTAGGATAAAATAATTTATAATAACATAAAGTATAATGACCTTGAATAACTTAAAGTATAACTTGAAATAACATATATTAATTTAAAATAAAATAACCTAAGGTATAGCCTAAAATTAGTTGAATAATTTAATTTATGATAACTTAAAAGCTTATAATAAACTAGTTAAGATACCTTAAGGTAAAAGAACGTATAATAGTTTAAGGTAAAATAATTTATAATAGCCTATAATAACATAAAATATAAGTTAGAATAACTAAAGTAGCTTTAAATAATATAGAGTATATCATAAAGTAGGATATATAAAATATTTTTAAACACATAGAAATAAACCTATTTACTATAGTAAATTATAATAGTGAATTATGTTAACTAGTAATGAAACATGATGTCTACATAGTGATATTATAGTGAAATAACTTTCACTAGGATGAAATCAGTAAAATGTAATGAAGTTATTTCATTTTTAAGGTCCCATAGTGATTTAGATTAGTAAATTGCACCCCACTTCTATAGTAGTGCATGTTCCTATTACTCTTAGTACAAAGACTTTTAGTTGATTTGTCATAAAAAATAGGTCACAAACTAATTGCCATGTATTTGCCAACTATAACATTATGTACATATGCTGACTACCAATGAATCCATGTCACCTCCTAGTAACATTCTACATTAATAATGCATCTATTTATGAGCTTCAGGCCACCCTACCACCACCATGTTTTTGTGCATCCACATCTCAACTTCAATTAGTTTAATGGACCAATACAATGGCAAATGACCTAACTATCTTCATAAGTATTAAAAACTTCTTCATAACTAATATTTAAATCAACTTGAATAGAGTTGAAAGATGACCTAGGATTAAGGTTATAGAGATTTCAAATCTAACAACATATCAACAAATAGGAAATTCAAAAGAACCCTGTGGATGCCTAAAAGTAGGACATGTAAGCAAATTCATTGGTGAAACACGCACAACACCATGCTCATCAAATGTCATGATGGCCCCTTGCACTCCTATATGTGCAAGGGGCATAAAAACACCAATGGTCCCCCCAACACCCCCATTCATTAGATGAATTGTGATACCTATATCAAGCAATGTTTGTGAAAGAGCATTTGGGTCTCCACCTCAAGCATTTGGTGGATAGTGACACCATTCGGGGTACTAGATGCTCCATGAGCAAGTTCTTCAATTGATTGTTGGGGTGGGGGAGATGAGAAGGATGGAAAACACAAGGCCGATGTAGTTCCAAGGTCATTGGTGTGGTTATGAATGTGGATGCTTCTTGGTGGTCTAGTTACAATAGGTGATGGAACCTATGTAACAAGGCATGGTTGGGACTGTTTAGCTCAAAATGCACTTGACATTTGCAAAGGCCGAGGTTGTGGGGGACAACTATGAAGACATTAATGGTCCATCAAAGGAATAAATGTCTTTCCACCAAAAATCCAACAAAAAGGTGTCACAGAACTAGGCTAAGGAGAAGCTCATTGGAGTTGACATAAAAAGGCAAAGCACATTGAATTGTGTTAACATGTACCATAATAGGGTTTGCTCTTACATGTGATATGAAAATGGCAAGCCTTGCATTGACAACAACCTCACCTTGCACACATCAATGCCAACATGCAAACATGATTCAAATTTTTTTATCTAATAATGCCATTGACATAAGCAATTATAGATTTCTATTTCCACATGATTCGCCCATAAACACAAATGACTTACTGGAGATTACCCCATGTGCAAAGACAAAAATGGTGCGGCTAAGCCCCAACAATATTGCTCCTATTTGTTGGATGAGATTGCCATCATTAAATGTAGTGCGTTGAACTTCTTCCCGAGCTATTGCATATGTTATTGTTACTTCATTATCCAGTTGATTAGTAAAATGTTATTCAAATGTCATCAAGAAAGAAGAGAGGCCAAGATTAATCCATTTTAGGTTGAACATCCTTTAAGGTGTACCACACAAGACGAAAAGGGCCTAGTTTTTATTATCATCCTTTTTTACTCTATATTTTGATCCCCATAAAAAATAATGAATCAAAAGTTGTCAAATTTTCAAAAGGACTACATTTCAAACAATTACAATTTTAGATTCCATCATAATCATCCATAAATTTGTCTTTACATGGTAAAAAGGACCAAGTAAAAAAATAGAAAAGGGTGATGTTGTGACAAGATTTTGGTACACCTTAAAAAATTTGGACCCTTCAAGCAAAGCTCTATATTGATGCCTTGATCGGCCAAAATCAGCCCAAGACTTCCACAACAATTAGTAATAATCCCAACAAAGGTCAACAACAATCCCAACAAAGGTTAACATGGCAAGCCTTTCCATGACACAAAATGTGTCCAAAAGATAAGTATGGACACCTGATTCCCAACTCTCATTTTCTCATTATTGACACACTTCCCTCATCTTGTATGAAGGCATTCGATCTATCAAATAAATGTAAATTCCATTTCACAACTTCAAATCATAAATAGACAAATCAATTGGCTGCTTCAATATAAATCATTATTCTACAATATTCATCACATAAAAATCCAATCCTTAACAAGTTGAATCAATTGCTTATCAAAATGGATGGCACTTTTAAGAGGGTGAAGAACAAATTTACAACAAGAGTAATGCTAGCTTAGCCCTACAAAAGATTGGTCACCCTTCGCACAAGGACCCTTTAAACAACAAATGAGGGTCTCCTCTTATCTTCATCCATACCTAAGTGCACATCACTGACAACATTGGTCCCTATAACCACACGTTCTTCTAGGATTTGAGTCCTTTTAGTTTTTGCAGGAACATAAATTCAAAATACCCACATGCATGAATATTCACTATAAGTGAATTATATTAGCCAATAGAAACACAACCTCTTGATACTCCCAAACCTAGTAATACATATACTAGTTGTAAATTTGCACATATCTTAGTTCATTTTCAACTAGTAATTTTTCATGCACTCCCCTAAAGCAATTTTTCCAATGTAATAAAAGCCCCACTTACCATGTGATGAGAAGGACTCCTCCTAATACTAGGACATAGTTGTCAAAATGTCAAGTGCAACCTAATTTTTTTTTTTGAATAACCATATATTTCCATTCCATTGTCAATATAGTCTTGTTGGTCTTCACATGTGTGGCAAACTACTTCAAAAAGACATGAAATAACCATCAACCACAACCTCCATAGACAACCATAGATACAAGGCACACACCCTAGGTTGTTGAATTGTTTGGAATGGAGAGGGAACATATTCCCTAAGACTTGAAAGCATGGTCCCACATATCATAACATAAATTCCAAACTTGGTACATTTTAGAACAAAAAATTATATGATTTCCTTTGTATCATACCAAAAATTGTCAACACTTTGGAAAGGAATTTGCAATTTTAGGTCTTCTTAAATTGGTCATCAAACCTTTCAAAGCACAACAATTAGAAGAAATCGGTTTTAATTCCAAAAAAAAAATTTGTTGCAGTTTCCAAACATGAGCTTTCCCATTTCAAAAATGTGCACATGTGATTTTCTAGTTATAAAAGAAAAACCTTACAAAAGAAATATACATTTATCTTTCAACACCCTAAACTTGGGCCACTTACCACGTTCTCCAAATATATCACTTTTGTATTCATCCTCTAGTGAGGTGACAAAGATAAATTATGAACCTAATGTTATAGACAACCCAAGAGGTACATTAGTAGCCCTCCCATCCACATCCTCTTCAAACTCCATACATTTAAGAATTAGCCCAAATACACCAACATCCAAAACCCTAACTTGAACATGGTTGAAGATGTGGTTGATAAACTCTTACCTAATGCACAACAAAACTAGCATTGATGCTTGCACCATTGACTTCTTTGCCTTGGACATAAAGGCGTTTCATTGAAGGTCCCATGCCCTTGGGGCATACTACAATGACACTGATGTCCTTCCAAAAGTCCTTCCCTTTTGACTATAAGTGGCCTAGCAAAAAACCATGTGACAACTATCTTATATGCAAAAACAACTTGTGCATGACAATGGCATGCAAAACTCAAACAAAAATATTAGGAATCCAATAGCAGGTGATACAACACTTTGGACCTGCTAATCCAAGTAATTGAAAGGTGGAGAGGAGATGAAATATTTGATCGATGCAAGATTTTTCCAAAACTCCACATCAAGCTCTAATATAGTAACAAGTTGTGTGGACCAATAAAGAAGCAGGATGGTAGAGCCAATGGCAAGAGACAACATGGAGGTCAACCATGGGTAAAGGAAGATGTTGAACATTTTCTTATTTTAGATGTTGAACACCACATTCAAACTCCACCACAACACAAAGTAGATCCCAATTTTCAATCTTTGTGTTGTGGCCTTGGTGGAAATGATCTTTTGATCTTTTCTAGGAATAGCACGTTCCTTAGGAAACCCATCCGCTCTTGTTTTCCCAACATTGATGGCATTCGCAACAGGAAGAGTGTCAAGTGTCAAGAAGATTGCAACAAGAAGGAGAAGTCACAAACATCATCACTACTCATGCTCCTACTATTGCCACCACCATCACCAAAAAATGACATGAAAAAAAACTACCCAAACTTCCATCATTTTGATGCATAATTGTCAAAAATGGTCATTTTGGTGCATAATTGTCAACCATGTGACATTTGTAATTGTCATGGTCAATGACCATGGTGTAATCATCTTAGTGATGAAAAGGAACCCTATACTTGGTCTATATAAACCAGTTCCAATTATCATCATCACTGGAATTTTGGAAGAACTCCATTACTACTTGAACTATATTATAATTATAGAGCAAGGTAAGAATGGTGAAGTAGACACAAAAAATGAGTGTCTTTGATTTTATCATATATCATGCATATATAAAAAAAAACCATAAAATTGGATGGAGGTATGAGAAAAAAACTTTCAATGCTCTTTATTGAACTTGTAAATATTTGTTTCCAAAACCTTAGAATAAAATGAATATTGATTTTTTAAAAATAAAAATAAAAATGAATGTTAAATTTAGGGATATTTCAACATAACTTACTTAATTAATATGTGCATACTATGGTAAGATATAAAGATCATTGTATTCTCGAAAGCACCACCAAATAAAAAGTCTAATATTTATTTGTTAGAACATAGAAAACACATTTTTTTACAAACGTCCCATTTTAAAAAATGGATTGCACAACTATTTTCATTTAAAAAAAGTAGGCTAAAAATTTGATTGAAATAGTTTGCAATTTGACAATTCATGCATAATAATGAAAAATTGTTTTGCACTAGTGTGAACCCGGTGCATAATGCACCCGTCGAGCTCCCCCCCACTCGGTCTTTCCCATTGCCCACTCCGGTTCTTTACCTTGAGGCCTGAATTCTGCAAAGGAAGGAAGGCAGTAATGCAATTTCTCAAGAGCAAGCTTTTCGACCACCACCCAACTCCTCCTCTTCTCCAAAATGCCATAGGAGCTGCTTTTCTTTGTGACTTCTTTTGGTGGAAGGAACGCCAACCCACACACACACACACACACACACACTACAGAAAGTCTCAATGATCTTCTTGCAAGCTCTCTCCCTAACACAAATGCGTCACCTAATCTTCCACAAATTTTTCTTCCCTCTTTAAAGAATCGATGTGGATAACCTCGCCACCTCACAGATCCGTCAGCTATTCTCTGCGATGCCTTTTTTTTCTTTTTTCCTTTTGGTGGGGCGGGGGTTCTTTGTCTCATGTGGCTTCTGCCTCCAACTTGATCTTCATCTTCTTCTTTTCAGAAACTCAATCTTCAAAGCTGGCTACTGCTGCTGCTACTTCTCAAAAAGGAAGTTGCGAAAACCAAGACTCAAAAACAGGAGAAAACACAACCAGTTCCTGCTCACACACTGTTGAAACCCTCCATGCTCCAGCTTGTGAAATCCCTCCTCCATGCTCCATCAATTGGGAGAAGAGAAAATTTTGCTTCATATGTTTGCATTTTTTTTGTGT